>MDTE01069072.1_pt1 | contig 12175 bp, 9 predicted proteins | sample 811231 | NCBI WGS metagenome assembly MDTE01 (sample SAMN05326651, study PRJNA326480) | marine metagenome | isolation source: seawater | place: Indian Ocean: Red Sea | collected 2010
AAGCTTTGAGAGAGAATTATACATACGTAAATTACATAACTGGAGAGGAAATTCCTGCAGAGTTCACATCAGCTCGATTAAATACAAAGCTAAAAGTAGATTTTAGACCCTTGAATTGTGGCCCAAATCAAGGGGGTGAAATTAAAGTTGATGTTGTGGCTAAACTTCCAAGTGGAAATGGAACTTGGCCTGCCATTTGGTTGTTACCATCATTTAATATGTATGGACAATGGCCATCAAGTGGTGAAATAGATATTATGGAACACAGTCCCCGAATAACAGGGATTAATAATATTTTATGTTCTGTTCATACTCAGGAATACAATTTTGGTTCAGACGGTTGGTATCAATCTGGTCAAACCTCCGAATCTTCATCTTTAAATCTTGATGATCCAATAGATAATGCAACAACTGAATTTTTACAGTATTCTTTAATATGGTCAACTAATAACATTCAAATACTTGTAAATGATCAGCAAATTTTGAGTTATGATAATAGCTGTAATGGTTTTGAATCTTGGCCCTTTTCACAATCGTTTCATTTATTGATTAACTTAGCAATAGGAGGTGGTTTAGGGGGCGAAGTCGATAATAGTGTATTTCCACAAAAATTTTATATTGATGAAATAACAATTAGACAAAATAATTGTTACTAAATAGAGGAGTAACTTAATGAGTAAAATTAATATTGGATTAATGGGTTTTGGCCACGTGGGTCGTTATATTTATTTACTGGCTCAAAATAATCCAAATTTAAATATAAGTTGTATTAGTGATATAGGAGATCCTAAAGTTTTGCACTATCTTCTAAAAAATGAACCTAGAATATCAATTGATCATAAATTAGATGGTAATTATATTGTATCTTGGGATAATCAAAAAACAAGAATCATTCATGGGGTTATGCCAGGCGATATTCCATGGGATGTTTTTGGTGTTGATTGGGTTATAGATTCAACAGGTAAATATTTAAAGAAAAATGATTTGGTCAAGCATATAGATTCAGGCGCTAAAAGAGTAATTTTAACTACATTGCCAGAAGATGATATTGATAATATAATCATAGCTGGTGTTAATGAAAATGAAATATCTAAAAATGACAAAATAGTATCAGCTGGGTCATCAACTACAAATGCCTTAGCTTTGGTATTAAATGAATTAGATAAAAAGTTTGGTGTTCAATATGCAAATTTAACGAGCGTTCATTCTTACACAAGTGATCAACCCTCTCAAGATAGCGCAGGCATTAGTTACAGAAGAAGTAGATCTGCTGCAGAAAATATAATTCCAAATGAAAGTAGATCAGGTGAATTCGTTCAAAAAGTAATACCTAGATTAAAAGATAAAATTATATCATCAACATTGAATGTACCAGTTCAATTTGGTTCATTATTAGATTTGACTACAATCTTAGATGATAAAAATGTTACTGAAAATAAAATCAATAAATTGATGAAAGATGCTGAAAATAAATTTCCAAATTTATTCAAAATGATTACAGATCCAATTGTTTCATCAGATGTTCAAGGGATGACTCAAAGTGTTGTTTTTGATGGTTTAGGAACTTTGAAAATTCAAGATAATATGTTTAAAACATTATCTTGGTATGATAATGGATACAATCACGCTTCAAGGGTTCTTGATTTAATTGAATTATATAATAGAAAGGGTGCATAATGAATATAGCCATAAATGGATTTGGAAGAATTGGCAGATCAGTCTACAGAATTTTAACATCAAATACAAATCATAAAATTGTAGCAATTAATGATCTTAGTGATCCTGAAGCATTAGCATATTTACTTAGGTATGATACTGTTATGGGAAAATTTAAAGGGGGTGTAGAGTTCAAAGACAATTTTTTAATTACACCATCTCAAAAAGTTGAAATTTTTCAGGAAAAGGATCCAGAGTCATTGCCTTGGAAAAATAAAAAAGTTGATATTGTTATTGAAGCAACAGGCGTTTTTAGAACAAAAAACCAATTAGAAAAACACCTTAAAGCAGGAGCATCAAAGGTTGTTTTAACTGTACCCTCAAAAGATGAAATAGATTATACAATTGTATTAGGTGTTAATGAAGAGGGTTTAAAAAATACAGATAATATAATTTCGAATGCTAGTTGTACAACTAACTGTTTAGCACCTATGGCAAAAATTATAGATGAAAATTTTGGGATAGTAAAAGGTGTAATTAATACAGTACATGCTTATACCAATGATCAAAGTTTAGCAGATGTACCTCATAAAGATTGGAGAAGGTCAAGAGCAGCAGCAGAAAATATTATACCTACCTCAACAGGAGCAGCAAGAGCAGTTGGAAAAGTTTTACCAAACTTAAATGGAAAGTTAGATGGTATTGCATCAAGAGTTCCCGTGCCAGATGGCTCTGTTGTGGATTTATTTGTTGAATTAAAGAAAAATACAAGTGTTGAAGAAGTTAATGAAGTAGTTTATAAAGCTTCAAAAACTGATAAAATGAAAAATATATTGGAATATTCAGATTATCCTATAGTTTCAACAGATATAATTGGTAATTCAAGCTCATCAATCTTTGATGCAAAATGTACCAAGTTGGTTGGTAAAAAATACTTACGAACTCTTAATTGGTATGATAATGAGTGGGGTTATTCAAATAGAGTAGTTGATCTAGTAAATTTACTTAAGAGTAAAATTTGAAGTTCTTTTATTTAGCCTATATTTTAGTTGTTGCATCTTGTGGAATGAAATATGATAGTAATAATTTAAAATTATTTAATAATGGCGATTGGATTGGTGACGGTATTGCTTATGGTCCATTCAGAGATGGTCAAGAACCTGGAGGAGTTAATCCTAGTATTGATGAACTTAGAGAAGATTTACATATCATAAATAAATATTGGGACTGGATTCGAATCTATGGATCTAGAGGTATTAGTGAGGATATAATTAATATTATCATTGAAGATAAATTAAATCTCAAAGTAATGTTAGGAGCTTGGATTGGTAAAGTTGATTCTGATGATGGTATTAAAAATAATATCGAAGAATTAAATAAAGCTATATATTTAGGCAATGAATATCCATCAGTCATAAATAGTATCAATATTGGTAATGAAACGCTTGTTTTCTGGTCAGATCACAGGGTTCCTGTAGATACTTTATCAAGTTATTTAAAATATGTGAAAAATAATGTTTCTTTGCCTATAACTACTGCCGATGATTTTAATGCTTGGAACAGAGAAGAAAATAAAAAGATAGCAGATTTAGTAGACTTTATAGTTTTGCACGTTCATCCTTTGTGGGCTGGATTACAAATTGAAGGATCGGTAGATTGGACAAGAAAAATATACAATGAAATAAAGGATATTCATAAAGATAAATTAATTGTTATAGGAGAAACCGGGTGGGCAACCCAAAAACATAATCAGGGATTACAAGCTAAATTAATTAAAGGTAAAACAGGAGAAGTAGAGCAGGAACAATTTATTTTGGGATTCAAAAAATGGGCAGATACAGAAAATATTCCTTACTTTTTATTTGAGGTTTTCGACGAAAATTGGAAAGGTGGCGATCACCCTAATGAAGTTGAAAAACATTGGGGTTTATTTAAAGCAGATAGAGCACCAAAACTTTATATGAAAAATTACAAATCTCATCATGAACAAAAGTAAAGTAAACATTTATGTTTTATTTTTAGTTTTATTATTTAGCTGTAATAAAAAAGAATATTTTGTTGAACCTGGTACAATGACAATTTACAGAGAGATGACTCAATCATGGGTTAGAAATTTTAATCCTTTAGCACCAGGTGCAAATGCAAGATGGCCGACCTCTTCAGGAATTTATGAGCCATTATTCATATATAATTCTATGCAAAATGAAAATTTACCTTGGCTAGGTGTTTCATATGAATGGAAAAAAGAGAATAGAATATTAGATGTATCAACTAGAAACGATGTTTTTTGGTCAGATGGTAAACCTTTTTCAGCTTATGATGTAGAATTTACGTTTAATTTAAAAAAAATTTTTCCAGCATTAGACGGATACGGTAATTGGCAATATTTAGAATCAGTGCAAGCAATTGATTCTACTAAAGTAAGATTTTCTTTTTCACGAATTTATGTTCCTGGTTTTGATGCTATTTCAAGTCAGCCAATTGTTCCAAAGCATATATGGGAGAAAATTCCCAATCCTATTGAATTTACTAATCCCAACCCAGTTGGTACTGGACCATTTACAGAAATTATAACTTTTAAAAACCAAATTTGGGAGCTTGGTAAAAATCATAATTATTGGCAAAAAGATTTACCTAAAATTGATAAACTAAGATTCCCAGCTTTTTTATCAAATGAACAAGTTACGATTGCATTAATTAATGGTGAGTTAGATTGGTCTGGTAATTTTACACCTGCAATTGACAGAATTTATGTAGGTAAAGATCCAGAAAATCATCATTACTGGTTTCCTCAAACAGGAACATCTATTTTCTTGTATTTAAACACAACAATTAAACCATTTGATAATGTAGAATTTAGAAAAGCAATAAGTATGGCAATTGACAGAGATTTAATAGTAAAAGTTGCTATGTATAATTATACAAGTCAAGCACATCAAACTGGATTGTCAGGTGTCTTTGAAAATTTTAGATTATCTGATGACAAAATAAATGAAAATTGGATTAATTATAATCCAAAAAAATCGTTAGAAATATTTAAAAATTTAGGTTTTGAAAAAAACTCAGACGGATATTGGATTGATCAAAATGATCAAGTTGTTGAAGTTGAGATTGGTATTGTTTCAGGATGGTCAGATTGGATCAGAGCTGGAAAAATTATATCAACAAATCTTAAAAAAGTTGGTATAAAATCAAGAGTTAAACCTCAAGATTTTGGTGCTTGGTTCAATAATTTACAGACCGGTAATTTTTCATCAGCTATAGGATGGACAGAAAAAGGGGCAACTCCATATCCTATGTATGAAGCATTAATGGCATCAAAAAATGTTAAAAGTATTGGTGAAATTTCAGGAATAAATTGGCATAGATTTGGATTAAAAGAAATTGATGAATTAGTATTAAAGTTTGAAAAAACATCTAATAAAGAAACAAAAATGGAAATTTTATATCAAATGCAAGAACTGTTCATAAAATATGCTCCAGCAATTCCTATTTTTGCTGATCCTAGTTGGGGAATATACAATACAAAAAGATTTAAAAATTTCCCAAACGAAAAAAATCCTTATGCTCAAATTTCACCCAATGCGGGTATAGAGAATTTACTGATTTTTACAAATGTTGAGTCTAAATGAATACAAAAACGCTGTCATATATAGTCCGTAGATTTTTCTTTTATTTACTCGCAGGTTTTATGGCCATAAGTTTAAATTTTTTCATTCCAAGGTTAATGCCAGGAGATCCAGCTTCAATAATGTTCGCTCAGTTTCGAGGTAAGATGAAAATTGAGCAACTTCAAGCATTAAAACAAACATTTGGCTTTCCTGAAGCTGAACCATTTGTTGATTTAAATGGAAATTTAAAATGGGATAGCAATGAACAATTTACAGATTGGAACAATAATAAAAAATATGATTCCAAACCATCCTCATTAGAAAATTATGTTTCATATATAAAATCATTATTTAGAGGTGATCTGGGTATTTCTATTTCACATTTCCCACAAAAAGTAACTGAAGTTATATCGACCGGATTATATTGGACTTTATTTTTAGCTGGTATTTCTCTTGTAATTTCATTCATCTTAGGAACAGTAATTGGTATATATTTAGCTTGGTATAGAGATCAAAAGTTAGATTCTATTTTATTGCCATCCTTATCTTTTTTAGGTGCATTCCCATATTTTTGGATTGCAATGTTTTTATTGTATTACTTTGGTTTTAAATTAGATGTTTTCCCAATTAGACATGCGTATGATCAATCATTAATGCCATCATTTTCATTTGAATTTATAACTAGTGTATTGTACCACTCAATTTTACCAGCATTTACAATGATTTTTGTAAGTTTAGGAGGTTGGATGCTAAGTATGAGAAATAATATGATATCTACTTTAGGTTCTGAATATATTAATTATGCTAAAGCGATTGGTTATAATAAAAAAATATTAATGTTTAATTATGCTGCAAGAAATGCTTTATTACCAAATATAACAGGCTTTGGAATGGCATTAGGATTTATTTTATCTGGTGCATTGATGACAGAAATGATTTTTAGTTATCCAGGTCAAGGTTATTTGTTATTACAAGCAGTAAGAGCTCAAGATTTCCCTTTATTACAGGGTATTTTTTTAACGATTACATTTTCAGTTTTAGTATCAAATTTCATTGTTGATATTATTATTTTAATTTTAGATCCAAGAGTTAGGAAATAGTTTTGATAGATCAATCATCACTTTTAAAATTATTATTCAAAAATTCTAAAGCAAAATTAGGCTTTTCTATTTTATCTTTTTTCATATTCATTAGTTTATTTGCACCCTTTTTAGTTGGATCTCCAACTGATTATGTTGGTGTTCCACTACAACCTCCAAGTTTTGAATTTTGGTTTGGAACAAATGGGCAAGGACAAGATGTATTAGCACAAACTGTTTATGGAGGTAGAAAAACATTATTCATTGCATTTATAACAGGTATTTTTGTTGTGATGACAGGTGCTGTTTTTGGAGGTATAGCTGGATATTTTCAAGGATATATTGATGATTTTATATCTCTCTTAATAAATGTGTTTTTACTTTTACCGGGACTACCCTTAATGGTTGTTTTAGCTGCTTTCCTACCACTTGGTTCAACGGCAATTATTTTTGTTTTAGTATTTACTGGATGGTCTTGGCATGCAAGAGTTTTAAGATCTCAGGTTTTATCTTTGTCAAAACAAGATTTTGTAATGGCATCAAAAGTCTGTGGAGAATCTCATTTTAGAATTATAACAATTGAAATTTTACCTAGAATGCTTTCTCTTTTAACATCATCTTTTATAGGTGCTACAATTTATGCAATAGGAGCGCAAGTAGGATTAGAATTTTTAGGATTAGGAGATATAAGTCAAATAAGTTGGGGTATCAATTTGTATTGGGCAACAAATGATTTAGCATTACTAACTGGTTCTTGGTGGACATTTGTGCCAACAGGTTTAGCAATTGCTTTAGTAAGTTTAAGCTTAACATTGATCAATTTTAGCATTGATGAAATTTCTAATCCTAAATTAGTATCAGAAAGATATCTCTATGAAAAATTAGGCAAAAAATATAATAGGAATAGCGTAACTCCGGTTATGACAAACAAATAATGTCATTATTACAAGTTAATAATTTATGTGTTGATTTTATTGGTGAAATCAAGGATTTTACAGCGCTTAAAAAAGTAAATTTAAATTTAGATAAAAATGAAATTTTGGGTGTTGTTGGTGAATCAGGAAGTGGTAAGTCAACCCTAATAAAATCAATTTTAAGAATTTTAAGTGCTCCAGGTTTAATACAGTCTGGGGAAATCATGTTTGATAATCAAAATATTTTAAAAATGAAAGATCAAGATATTTTAGATCTAAGATGGAAAAAAATATCTTTAGTCAAACAGAAAGCCTTAAACTCACTAAATCCTGTAAAAAAAATAGGGGATCAATTAATATTACCTTTTACATATCATACTGAACTATCAAAAATTGAGGCAAAAAAAGAGGCCTTGAAGTTACTTGATTTAGTTAAAATTGAAAAAAAATATTTTGATTCTTATCCGCACGAATTATCTGGAGGTATGCGTCAAAGAATTATTATTGCAATTGCATTAGCATTAAAGCCTAAAATTGTAATAATGGATGAACCAACCACTGCTCTTGATGTAATAACAGAAAGAGAAATAATTAAAAATATTCTTGAACTAAAGAAAGAATTAAAATTTTCTATCATTTTTATAACCCACGATTTAAGTTTGTTATTGCAGTTTGCTGATAAACTTAGCATTTTATTCAAGGGTAAAATAGTTGATGAGGGAACAGTCAATGAAATTAAAAAAGGCGGTAACCATAATTATACTACTAACTTATTAAAAGCTATTCCAAATATTCAAAAAGTTAATCAAAAAAATAAAAATAAAAATAAATGTAAAATTTTTTCATTAAATGATATTAATGTAGTTTACGAATTGGGATCTTGGTTATATCCAAAACCCCTAAAAGCAGTGAAAAATTTTTCATTAAATCTATATGAAAAAAACATCACTGCATTGATTGGTGAATCAGGTAGTGGTAAGAGTACGATTGCAAAAGTAATATGTGGATTGGAAAATTCATTTAGTGGGGGTTTAAAACAATTTTTTGAAGTTGATGAAAAATCAGTTCATTTTGATTTAGATTACAGAAAAAAAGTTCAAATGATTTTTCAAGATCCATTTTCAGCATTAAATCCGATTCATACAGTTTATCATCATTTAAGTAGGTCTTTTATACGATTTGATATTTGTAGAAATAAAAATGATATTGAAAAAAAAGCTATAGAGATTTTGGAAACGGTAGATTTGAAGCCAGGCAGACAATTTTTATATAAATACCCGCATGAGATGTCTGGAGGAGAATGTCAAAGAGTTTGTATAGCAAGATCTCTAATACCTAAACCTAAACTGATAATTGCAGATGAACCGACATCAATGCTTGACGTTTCAATTCGAGAAGAAATATTAAAGCTATTTTTGACCTTGAAAAAAAAATATAGTTTAAGTATTTTGTTTATCACTCATGATATTGCTTCAGCGTCTATGATTGCAGATAGAATTGTTGTATTAAAAAATGGTAGAATAGTAGAAAAAGGAAGTCCAAAAAAAATTATTGAATTATCAGAAGATAACTATACAGAGAAATTAATTAAAGCTTCTTCATTAGATTGGATATAAACTTATAGTATGAAATTAAGAAAAGATGATTTTGGGAAAAAATTTAAATGGGGAGTTGCAACATCTAGTTTCCAAATTGAGGGTTCAAATACAGTAGATCAAAAATTGGATTCTATTTGGGATGTTTTTACAAAACAAGAAGGCAATATACGTAATAATGACAATGCTATCAATGCTTGTAATCACTATGAGCTTTGGAAAGACGATTTTCAATTAATTCAAAACTTAGGTGTGAATAGTTATAGATTTTCTATTTCATGGCCTAGAATTGTAAAAAAAAATCTTATATCAAAAAATCAAAAGGGGATTGATTTTTATAAGTTTCAAATTGAAGAATTATTGGAAAAAGGAATTAAGCCATTTTTAACATTAAATCATTGGGATATTCCTCAAATTTTTTTAGAAAAAGGCGGTTGGACTAATAGAGATTGTATTGATTATTTTTTAGAATATGTAAATATATTATCTTGCGAATATGGAAATTTAATTGAAAATTGGATTACTCATAATGAACCTTGGGTGATTTCACATCTAGGTTACAGTATTGGTACTCATGCACCAGGAATTAAATCATTTGGTGATTATCTGAAAGTTAGTCATCATTTATTGCTTTCTCATGGGAAAGCAATACCCATTATCAGAGAAAATTCTAAAAATTCAGAAGTTGGTATAGTATTAAATTTAACACCTGCCTACCCTGAGTCTGATAGCCCTTACGATAAGAAAGAGACTTTGTTATTTAATCAATTTTTTAATAAATGGTATTTAGATCCACTGCATGGAAATAGATATCCTATTGAAATTATAGAACAATGGAAAACAAAAGGTTATTTAATTGAAAATTTAAATTTTATCAAAGATGGAGATTACAGTGTAATATCAGAAAAAACTGATTTCTTAGGTATAAACTATTATTCAAGAGCTATTTTGAAAAGTAAAAAAACAAATAATAAAGAATTCCCAATTAAAAATTTTTCTGGCGAAAAAACAAAATTTGGTTGGGAAGTTTTTCCTGATGGTCTAGAAAAATTATTAATTGATATTAATAATGATTACAAACCTAATAAAATTTATATTACGGAAAATGGTTGTTCTTATGACTATAGTGTTAACAAAGCAAAACAAATTAATGATGTAAAAAGAATAAATTATTTTAAGTCTCATCTTTTAGCTTGCAGGAATGCAATAAAAAAAGGTGTACCCTTGGAAGGATATTTTCATTGGTCTTTGATGGATAATTTTGAGTGGGCTGAAGGATATTACCATAGATTTGGCCTCATACACGTTGACTACGACACGTACGAAAGAATACCAAAAGCTAGTTTTGATTGGTACAAAAACTTTTTAAGTTAAACTTATTAAATGAAAAATTTTATTATTACAATTGATCTTGGAGGTACAACATTTTCATCATATTTAATTGATAAAAATTTATCCATTGTTGGTAAATCAGATATTGATTTAATTAATAATTATGTTGATTTAGGTTCTTTATTATTAGGAATTCAAAATCAGATTAGAGAATTATTAGAAAATTTTAATGTTAAATTTGATGATATTATGTTTATATCAATATCAGCACCTGGTCCTTTGAATAGTAAAACCGGTTTGATCTTAGATACTCCTAATTTGAAAGTAATGCAAAATGTTAACATATGTAAAATATTAAATGAAAAGTTTAATTTACCCGTATATTTAGAAAATGATGCAAATTTATTTGCACTTGGAGAATGGTATTTAAATTATAAAAAACATAATGTTATGGTCGGTATAACGCTAGGAACTGGCTTGGGTTTAGGTGTAATTATAAATGAAAAGCTATTTAATGGAGCTCATGGCATGGGTGCCGAGTATGGTATATCAATGTATAATGGAAAAATGTGGGAAGATGTAATTTCTATTGAGGGTCTTGAAAAGTTAACTATAAAAAAAATGAATGAAAAAAAATCTCCTAAAATACTTTATAACTTAGCATTAGATGGCAACAGTGAGGCGTTGAAAATTTGGAATATTTTTGGAAAAGAATTAGGAGTTTTTTCTTCTCACATTGTCAATATGATAGATCCCTCGATAATTTGTTTTGGTGGTGGGGTTTCCAAAGCTTATACTTTTTTTTCAAATTCATTAAAAAAAGAATTAGTAAAATATTCACCATCTTTTAGCCATAATAAAATTTTACTTAAATCAAGCAGTAATCAATTGAATTCAACTCACGTTGGAGCTGCTTTACATGCACTAAAGCAAAATTTATAGTACAATCAATTTTCAACGTGTTTTAAATCACATACTTAACTATTAATCTATTTATATATTGTAATTAATGAAGAAGCACAATATATGTCAATATGAGTTCGTCAAAAAATGCAAAAATTTATTTGTAAAGTAGCATAAATGATATTATCTTTATATATTGTGCGGAGTATGTTTCTACCCTATACATTTATAGAATCATACTTAAATAAATATAAATATAGTAAATCTAATTTTAGACTAAATTTTTAGAGAAAAAAGTTTTTAAACTATTCTTTTTCAGGAGGAGAAAATGTTGAAAAAAACACTTGCATTATTCATACCTTTATTTGTTTCAATTGCATTGTCTACGGATGTTAATATATTCTTGGACGGTGATAATCTAAATTATACTTCATCAGAAAATATAGCTGGTTTTCAATTTACACATAATGGCTGTGTTTCGGGAGCAAGCGGCGGTGACGCAGCTGCAAGTGGTTTCATTGTTAGCGTAAGCGGTACAACTGTTTTAGGATTTTCATTTACTGGAGCAGTTATTCCATCAGGCGAAGGTACATTACTTAGTCTTAATGGAAGTGTCACAGAAGATTGTTTAACAGATTTTATATTTTCAGGATCTGGTGGTGTTTCTTTATCAAGTCAATATGGAGATAGTGATGATCCAATTTGCGATGATGTAGACTTAGATGGAGTTTGTGATGATTTAGACGAATGTGTTGGTGATTATGATGAATGTGGTGTATGTAATGGTGATGGTATAGCTGATGGTGTTTGTGATTGTGATGGTAATGTATTGGATTGTGCTGGTGAATGTGGTGGATCTGCAATTGAAGATGAGTGTGGGGTATGTAATGGTGATGGTATAGCTGATGGTGCTTGTGATTGTGATGGTAATGTATTGGATTGCGCAGATGAATGTGGAGGATCTGCAATTGAGGATGATTGTGGTTTATGTGGTGGGGATACTTTTTTAGAAGATACTTGTACAGATCTAGCGTGTTCAATGTTTCCTGTAGAAGCATTTACACCTCAAGAATGTAGCACCATCA
>MDTE01069139.1_pt1 | contig 12174 bp, 11 predicted proteins | sample 811231 | NCBI WGS metagenome assembly MDTE01 (sample SAMN05326651, study PRJNA326480) | marine metagenome | isolation source: seawater | place: Indian Ocean: Red Sea | collected 2010
ATATGAGAATAGCGATCCCGTCATTATAGAAGATGGAATTATAGATGAGGATATAGAAAAATTTGTTAAACATCCTTTTATTGCAGTAGCTTCTGATGGGAATTCTGTTTCAAAAGAAGGAATACTTTCTGCAGGGAAACCGCATCCCAGATTTTATGGTACGAATCCTAGATTTATACAAAAATATGTAAATGAAAAAAAACTTGTTTCGATTCAGGAAGCTATCAGGAAAATGACTTCACTTCCTGCAAGTAGACTAGGGCTTACAAATAGGGGGAAATTAATTCCTGGATATGCAGCAGATGTAGTAGTTATGGAATTAGAAAAAGTAAAAGCAAATGCTACATTTTTAGACCCTCATCAATATCCGTCAGGGATTACTCATGTTATTGTAAATGGGGAAATTGTAATTGAAGATGAAGAATTTACGGGTAAAACACCAGGGCAAATGATCACTGATTTTAATTCTTAAATATAGGAGAAAAATATGTATGATATAGAAATAAAAAATGCAACTATACTTGATGGCTTGGGAAATGAACCTTATCAAGGAAATATATATGTTAAAGATGGGAGAATAGTAGTAATTACTCATGAAGATACTTATGATGCAAGTGTTTCCCTGGATGCTTCGGGCAAAATTGTTACTCCTGGATTTATAGATTTACATACACACAGTGATATATCTTTTCTTTTAGATTCCACTGCTCAAAGTAAGGTTCGCCAGGGTGTTACTTTGGAACTTATAGGAAATTGTGGATTGAGTTTATGTGCCCCTTTAATAGGTGACGCCAGAGATATGTTTGATACCTGGGTTTCAGATCACACTGATTCTTATAATCCTACTTGGACAGATTATGCAGGATATATTGAAGCTTCTAAAAAAGCTAAAGCTACATTGAATATTGCTTTTCAAATTGGGCATGCGTCTCTTAGATTGGCAGTAATGGGACAGGATGACAGATCTCCTACTGCTGATGAATTAACAGAAATGAAAAGACTTGCCGGAGAATCATTAGATGCTGGAGCTTTAGGTTTTTCAACCGGATTATTTTATGCACCAGGATATTATGCAAGGACAGATGAAGTTATAGCAATTGCAGAAGAAGCAGGGAAACGTAACAAATTATATTCAACTCACCAAAGAGATGAAGGTAGTAGAACAGTTGGTCTTTTTGTTTCACTGAATGAAGCTATTGAAATCGGAAGAAGAGCTGAATGTAAAGTTCAGATATCTCATGTTAAATGTGCTTCACCTGTGGTTTGGGGAAAATCAGGTGAATATTTAGAATTATTAGAGAAGACTGTTAAAGAAGGTGTTGATGTGGCAGGGGATCAATACCCTTATCCTGCTTCAAGTACCTTTATTACTGGAGCTTTGTTTCCAAGATGGGCATTGGCTGGTGGCAGAGAAGAGACTTTAAAATATATGGCTGATGAAGATGATAGAGGAAGAATCATTGATGAAATGAATGAAACATTTAAGCAGGGAAGGGGAGCAGATGGAACAATTATAGCAAGATATGTTCCTGACGAATCACTTGAAGGTAAAAATCTTGAAGAAATAGCAGAATCTATGGGAACTACTCCAGCTGAAGCTGCACTTAGAATATATGAGAAGAGTGAAGCGATGGTAGTTAGTTATGGAATGACTGATGAAGATGTTGAAACATTTGCAGCTCACCCATTGATTGCTGTGGCATCAGATGGAGAATCTTTATCGACTGAAGGTGTGTTATCTGCAGGCAAACCTCATCCGAGAAGTTATGGTACGAATCCAAGATTTATACAAAAATATGTAAATGAAAAAAATCTTGTATCAATACAAGAAGCTGTTAGAAAAATGACATCTATGCCGGCTCAAAGATTAGGCCTTACTAATAGAGGGCAACTTACTCCTGGATATGCTGCAGATTTGGTGATCATGGATCTTCCGAATGTTGAAGAAACTGCAACTTTCATTGATCCTCATCAATATCCGAAAGGGATCTCTCATGTTATAGTAAATGGAGAAATAGTGATTCAAGATGAGAAATTTACTGGTAAAACACCAGGAGCTATGATTACTAATTTTAATTCTTAAATATAGGAGATTAAATGGATAAGATAGAAATAAAAAATGCAACAATTATAGATGGACTGGGAGGCGATCCTTACATTGGAAACCTTTATTTAAATGACGGAAAAATTATTGCTATCACTCATGGTGAGAGTTTAGATTCCGATATATCTATCGATGCTTCTGGCAAAACTGTGACTCCTGGATTTATAGATTTACATACACACAGCGATCTTTCTTTTTTATTAGATTCTACAGCTCAAAGTAAAGTTAGGCAGGGTGTCACAATGGAATTAATTGGAAATTGTGGAATGAGTACTTGCGCCCCTTTAATTGGTGAATCAAAAGAACTATTAATGCAAAGATTATCAACGTATGAAAATGGTGGAGGATTAACAGACAAAATTAACTGGACAGATTATGCAGGATATATTGAAGCTTCAAGAAAATCTGGAGCAACCTTGAACGTAGCTTTTCAGATTGGTCATGCTACTCTTAGATCTGCTGTTATCGGACAGGAAGACAGACCTCCATCGGCAGATGAGTTAAACGAAATGAAAAGGTTGGCTGGAGAGTCTCTTGATGCTGGAGCACTTGGTTTTTCAACCGGATTATTTTATGCGCCTGGGTATTATGCAAGAACAGATGAAGTTATTGCTATTGCTGAAGAAGCAGGGAAACGTAACAAATTATATTCAACACATCAAAGAGATGAGGGAGCCAGCTCAGTTGGATTATTTGTATCTTTGAATGAAGCTATTGAAATCGGAAGAAGAGCTGAATGTAAAGTCCAGATATCTCATGTTAAATGTGATACTAATCAGGTATGGGGAAAAGCTGATAAATATTTAGCACTTTTAGAAAGTACAGTAGATGAAGGATTGGATGTAAGAGGTGATCAGTATCCTTATCCAAGATCAAGCACTTCTATCACAGGTGCGATTTTCCCAAGATGGTCCTTATCTGGTGGACGAGAAGAAACTCTGAAAATTATGGCTAATGAAGATTCACGTGGAGAACTGATTGACGGAATTAATGAAATCATTGACAAAGGCAGAACAACTGATGGAATAATGATTGCCAGGTATGTTCCTGACGAATCCTATGAAGGAAAAAATATTACTGAAATATCACAACTAATGGGAACTACTCCTGCTGAAGCTGTTTTAAGAGTATATCAGGAAGGGGAGGCAATGGTTGTAATGCAGAGCATGGATCAAAAAGATGTTGATACATTTGCTAAACATCCATTAATAGCAGTCGCATCTGATGGTTCTTCAATGTCTACTGAAGGTGTGTTGTCTGCAGGTAAACCTCATCCAAGAAGTTATGGTACTAATCCAACTTTTATTCAAACTTTTGTAAATGAAAAGAAAATAGTATCTTTACAGGAAGCAATAAGGAAGATGACATCTCTTCCTGCTGAAAGATTAGGACTGACAAACAGAGGAAGATTAGTGCCAGGATATGCTGCGGATGTAGTAATTATGCAAGCTGACAAAGTAAAAGCAAACGCTACATTTTTAGACCCTCATCAATATCCATCTGGGATAACACATGTGATAGTGAATGGGGAAATTGTCATTAAAGATGAAGAATTTACTGGAAAAACACCAGGAACAATGATTACAGATTTTAGTTCTTAATTATATTTTTAAATGAAATAGATTTATATCTTAATAGGATTAGTGCATATATTATTTTTATTGAACCTCCAAAAATAAGAGATAAATTAATTCCAAATATTGATGATACATACCCGGCTACGCCAGGACTAAATGTATGAGCACCAGTCCTGCCGAGATTTGACACACTAGCCATTTGCGTTTGATTTTCTTCACTTACAATATTCATCATAAATGCTTGTCTGGTAGGGATGTCTAAATCATTAAATGCTTCTTTTATTAGATATAATATTGAAGCTATTATCCAGTTAGTAGATAAGGCAGCAATTACAATAATGGTATTTGCAATTAACTGACTTAAAATCATAGTGTTTAAAATTCCAATTGTTTTTGCTATTTTTGGTGCCAGCATTAGTGAAATTCCATTTAGAATTTGAGCCACGATAAATATTATTGATAATATCCCTTCATTTAATGAAAAACTTTTTATTAACCAAAAAGAAATAAAACTTCTGGCTATAAATCCTCCTCCAAAAGAATCAATTGCAAATAAACTTGTAATTATAAAAATTAACTTTGAATCACTACCTGAAGTTGGAATAATTTTATTTTTTTCATGATTTACTGATTCGATTTCTTTGTTTAAAAAAATGTATGTGAATGCTTGTATAGCGTTTATAAAAGTGTAAATAGCTAATAAAAGAAGGTAGATTGCTTTAGTTTGTAGTGAAGTTATTGATCTTAACAAAGGAATTATTATCAGTATAGAAGTTCCAATTATTTTTGAAATCATTGGTAAAAAATTATATACGCTATAGGCATATGTTTGATTTTTTGTTTCTACAAGTTTAGATATTACAGGAATTTCTATAGATGATATTCCTGTTCTGTCTCCTCCTGTAATGCTTCCAATTGAGAAAATAGCCGCAATTAAAATCATATAGTAATTATCAGTGTACATTAACAATATTCCACTTATAGTTGCGCTTAGAGACATAATGATTAGAGAAATTTTTCTACTTATTATATTTTTAAAAAAATATACAAATAAATTTGATAATGCTCCGCTTAATGTAAAGCATGATAATGCTATTCCAAATTTCAGATTAGATAATCCTATGTAATATAGGTAAATACCTAAAAATACGCCTAGAAAACCAAGATTATAACCTCTTAGAGTTGTAGCTGTAAGAATAGTAACTAAGTTTTTGTTTTTGTATAAAGATTGGTTTTTATTGATTGATTTCTCTGTATTGAATATTCTATTGATTAAGTAAGCCAACTGATAAAAGGCAATAAAGTCTAATATTATCTATGTAATCATCTAATAAAACTCTTTCATCTGGTTGTGTATTATACTTTCCTCCTGATCCCATAACAAATCCTGGTATTTTAAGTTTATTTACTATGTGACCAGCATCTGTTCCGTAAAGAGAGTAAGGAAGAATTTGCCCAATGATTGAATTAGAATTTTTAATTAATTTATTACTTTTATTTATTAGATTAATTGTATTCTTGGATAAGTTTGTTTTAATTGGAGGCATAATTGGGTTATCAGATTGAATTGTAAAATTAATATCTGCATTTTTATAAATGTTATTATATTTTGAAGTGATTTGTTCTATTTGGTTATTTATATTTGTTATGTCGTTAAAGTTTGTAAATCTGACTGATCCGTAGATAATAGCATTGTCAGAAACTTGGGGGGGTCTGTCATCGGAAAAATTTTCTCCCAAACCTGACCTTACTGAACCTATGTGAATAATATTTAATTGTTTTTCATTGTTATCTTTAATATTTGTTGTGATATCTAAGCTTGTTATATCATTTAATATTTTATTCAATATTATTGTGGCATCTGTAGCTTCATTTCGTTTACTTAAATGCCTTGTTTCTCCGATGATTTTGATTATGAATGAATATGTCCCGGCATGAATTGTCATAAAGTTTAAATCAGTTGGCTCCCCATTAATAAAAAAATCACCTTTTAATCCTTTATTTAATAATGTTTTTGTACCAACTCCCCCTTGTAGCTCTCCTAATACTGAAGTGAATATTATTTTTCCTCTCTCTAATCCGATTTTCGTTAATATTTTTGCGCAATAAAACATCGCGGCCATAGAAGCTTTCATATTAGAGACTCCAAGGCCATATATGTGGTTATCTTTTATTTCTCCATCAAATGGATCAGTAGTCCACCCACTTCCAATATGGTTTGTATCCATATGGCCATTAAATATTATTGTTTTATGATTATTAGAAAAATTAAGATTTGATACAAGATTAAGTTGATTGTCATCTGTTTTATGAATTTTATTATTTGTTCCTAATTCAGAATATTTTGACTCCCAGTATTCAATAATTTTATTTTCATTTTTTGTATTTGTTCTGCTATCTATTTGAATAATAGATTTAAGAATACTTATAGCCTCATTTCTATCCAGGTAAGAATCTATTTTTTGGAGGTGGTTATTTAATATTTCATTGTCCATAAATTTAATTATAACGATGTATACTTAATTTTAAACAAATTATTTATATTCTTTAGGAGGGTATATGCCCTGGATAAAAATGATCAGTGAAAATGATGCTGAAGGTGAATTGGCAGAAATTTATAGTCAATTAATTGAACCTTGGGGTGGGGTGGATAATATAATGAAAATTCATAGTTTAAGTATTGATTCTCTCAAAGCTCATATGCTTTTGTATAAGACTGTGATGTATGGGAAATCTCCTATAAAAAGAGCTCATAGAGAAATGATTGCAGTAGTAACTTCAGCTGCAAACAAATGTGAATACTGAGTTGTTCATCACGGAAAAGGGCTTTTCCGTTTAACAAAAAATCAAGAATTGGTTGATCAATTGAAAACTGATTATAAAAAAGCTGATATAACTAACAAAGAAAAAGTAATGTTGGATTATTCATATAAATTAACTTTATTTCCATGGGATATGAAAAAATCTGATGTTGTGGATTTAACAAAAGTAGGTTTTTCAGACAAAGAAATACTAGATATTAATCAAATTGTATCTTATTACGCTTACGTAAACAGACTAGCTGATGGTTTAGGTGTAGAACTTGAGAATATTTAAAGCCTAGATTTTTTCCAGAAGTTATCAGGTATATTTGTTAAGTGATTCAAATTGTTTTCTGATAACATTTTCTTTGATTCTTCTTCGGTTTTTTCTAGGATATCTGATTCATTAACATTTAATACATTTCTGTCCAGCATTATTATTTCACCATTTACTATAACTGTATTTACATCAGCTGCATTTGCGTAGTGAGCTAATCTTGTTACAGGCATATTCATTGGAAGTAAATGAGGTTTAAACATATCAATTAATATTATGTCAGCAACTTTGCCAGTTTCTATTGATCCTAATTCTGATCCTAAACCTAATGCTTCAGCAGCATCTATTGTTACCATTTCTAATACTTTCCCTGGAGGTAATATTGTAGTGTCTTCAAAATGCCTACGATGGTAATGCATGCATTGACTCATATGTCTAAACATATCAAATCCTCTGTCAGGGGCAGCTCCATCAGAACCTATAACAACTCTTATTCCTTCATCAATTAACTCAGGGACAGGGCATCTTCCCATAATTGAGTAGTTTGAACTGGGATTATGGACAATAGTAGGTTTATGTTTTTTTATTGATTTCAAATCTTCATCTGAAAGAGTGATTGAATGAGATAACAATGCCCATTCACCTAGCGCATTAAATTTGCCAGATACGGAAATTGATCCTTCTTTATGCCCGTCTTGAGTAAAAATCAGATTGTTCTGAGCTCTTAAATCCATGACTTTGTTATACATATAAGCTACTGATTTACTTAAATTTTCATCATCCATTTCTTCAGGGAAGAATTTAGGAGCTGATACACAAAATGATACTCTGTTATTTTGAACGGATTTTATATTATTTACTAATTCTGCTGTTACTTCTAATTGATTATCAAGGCTTGATTCAATAGGTGTGTTATTTTCTTTATCGTAGAACATAGTGGGATAAGGAGGTCTGTTTGGGCCAACGGCAACTATCCCTTTTATTCCGTTTTCTCCAAATGATTTAGCATAACTTACTGCATAATCAGGTTTGTCTGATCTTAGTAAATCAGTGCCACCGCCAAACAGAATTAATGAAGATGTAACACCTGCTTTGATTTTTTCTAATGCAGATAAGCTAGCATCAGTTTCCCAGAAACTCATGCTTGAGCCAGTAGAGTATATTTTCAAACAAGCATCTACCCAGTCATTTGATTTACCAACACCTAAAGATTTAACCATTGTGTGGCCTGCGTGTGTGTGACAATCAATTAAACCAGGTAGTATAACTTTTCTATTGGCATCAATAACGCAGGTATCATTATTAACTTTTATTTCATCTTTGGAAATTTGTGCTATTTTATTGTCTTTGATTAATACACTTCCAGACTCTATGATTTCTCTGTCAGGGTTCATTGTAATAATTGTGCCATTTTTTATTAAGATTTGGTTCATATTGCTATCTCTTTATATATTTTTGTAATTAGATATTTTGGTTTATATTAAAATATCATTATAATTGATTTAATTAATAGTTACATTTAGATTATCTAATCTGTAAATAGTAAAATATATCAACATAAATTAATTAGACAAGAGATAGGAGTATTTAAGTGAGTGAACCAGAAGTTTTGTTAGATATGAAAGGTACAGTTGCAATACTGACTTTAAATAGACCTAAAGTATTAAATGCTTTAAGCAGATCTTTGCAATTAAGTTTAGAGAAATATATTCTGCAATTGGAAAATGATGACAAAGTAAATTGTATAGTTATTACAGGGACAGGTGAGAAAGCATTTAGTGCCGGAGGAGATATTCATGAAATGGATAAACTTTCAAAAATGAAAAACCCACCCTTAGACCACCCTTCTGCAAAATGGTATACATGGAGATTGATGAATTGTGTTAAACCGTTGATAGGAGCAATTAATGGCCTTGCATTCGGAGGAGGAGCATTAATGGCCTCTAGCTTCGATATTAGGATAGGGACAGATAATACATCCTTCAAATTTTTAGCAGCCACTTACGGTAGATTAAATTCTTCTTGGACATTGCCATCTCAAATTGGTTGGCCAAAGGCAAAAGAATTGCTTTTTACCGGACGTCAAGTTATGGCTGAAGAAGCTCTTGAAATTGGTTTGTTAAATCACTTGGTTGCAAAAGATGAACTTATGGAAAAAACATTAGAGATAGCAGAAATGATTAGTAAAAATGATCCCAGAATGGTTCAGGGTTTGAAAAAATTGGTATCAGAAAATATAGGGCATACTTTAAAAGAGCAATATAACCATGAAATGAGAGCTGTTCAAGATTGGTTAAAACCCATATCTGTTCAAGATAGTTTTAAAACATTTTTAGATAAAAAAGGGAGGAAATAATGTCATCACAAAAAAAATATCCATTAGAAGGTTTGAGAGTATTAGATTTGGGACGTTATCAGGCTGGGCCCAGATGTGCTTTAATGTTTGCAAGAATGGGAGCTGAGGTAATTAAAATTGAATCTTTGACTGGTGATGAAAGTAGGAAAAATGCTCCTGTAGTACGGGGGCAAAGTGCATATTGGGTTCAATATAATAGTGGTAAAAAAAGCTTGTCAATTAATTTAAGAACTGATGAAGGAAAGCATGTTTTGAAAGAATTGGTTATTCATTCTGACATTTTCTTACAGAATTTCAGACCTGGAACAATTGACAAAATGGGATTTGGTTATGATGTTTTAAAAGCTTTGAATAAACAAATTATTATGATTAATGTTTCTGCATATGGCCAAACAGGTAGTTATAAAGACAGAGTAGGATTTGACCCTTTAGGGCAGGCGCTAGGAGGAATGATGTCTTTAAATGGGTTTTCAGATGGACCCCCTATAAGAAATTTTTTCCCACTGATAGATCGAATTACTGCATTACATGGTACTATTGGAGCATTAGCTGCATTACATGAAAGAGCATTTTCAGGAGAAGGGCAGGCTATTGATGTTTCTTTAGGAGATACAGGGTTTACAGTCAATGAAATTCCTATTAGTGCTTTTTTGGGAGATGGAATAATTCAAGATAAAACTGGTAATGGGATGGGTATGGATAATGCTTATCAAACATCAGATGGATGGGTGTTAATGGCAGCTACAAACAGAAAGATGTGGGAAAGATGTTGTGAGGCTTTAGGTTGGGATGATTGGGTTAATGATCCAAAATTTGAAGGACGAAATGACAGAAGAAAAAATTATAAAATGATAGAAGATCGTTTGATTCCTTGGTTTAAAAGTAAAACAACAGAAGAAGCAGTAGAATATTTAAATAAATTTAGTGTTCCTATTGCTCCAATCAACGATGTGGTTGGTGCAAGTATTAATCCACTGATTGAAGAAAGAGAAATGATGATGGAAGTGCCTGATAAGATTGCAGGTAAAATTCATGTTACTGGTAAATCAATAAAGTTTAGTAGAACTCCTATGACAGTCGGGTCAGCACCTACTATAGGACAACATACGAAAGAAATTTTATCTGATGTTCTTGGTTATGAAGATGATTATATTAATCAACTAGTATCAGATGAAATTATACGTTGTGATTAATTATGGACTCAAAATATATAAGTCAGACAAGAAAGCGAATTACAAAATATGGAGTTACTTATTTAGATTCTAAAAAAGCTTATGATTGTGTCGTATTATTTGCTCCAATGTTTGGCAATGGTGAAGTATATGTAATAAATCTTCAGGGAGAAATAATTCACCAATGGACCCTTCCATGGCCACCAGGTTTGTATGGATATTTATTACCCAATGGCAATTTGTTTTATATGGGTAAAGCGAATGGAAAATCTGATGTAGATTTCCCTTTATGGGAGAGATTTAAGGGAGGAGTAATAGCTGAATTCGATAAAAATTCAGAATTAATATTTAAATATGAAGATGTTTATCAACATCATGATGCAAGAAGAACTGATAATGGGGGAATAATATACTTGGCTGTAGAGGAAGTAAATCAAAATTTAGCAGCTAAAGTTCAAGGCGGAATGATACCAGAAGATTATTCAGGTAAAATGTGGTCAGATGTGTTGATAGAAATAGATGAAAATAATAATAAAATTTGGGAATGGCATTCTACAGAACATCTTGATATTGATAAACATAAAATAACATTCAATGACCCTAGGGATGAGTGGAGCCACGGGAATACTGTTGTGCCTATAGATAATGATAAAGTTTTAGTTAGTTTTAGAAATATTTCTACAGTTGCACTAATTGATAAAAAAACTGGTAAATTCATATGGGAAATAGGACCTGAAGTAATTGCCCAGCAACATGATCCACATATTTTATCTAATGGAAATGTACTGATATTTGATAATGGAGTTCACAGATTTGATGAACCTATGCCTTATTCAAGGATCATTGAGATAAACCCGGTAAGTAAAGAAATCATATGGGAATATTCTGATAAACCAAAATTTAATTTTTTTAGCCCATATATTTCTGGAGTATTAAAATTACCTAATAATAACGTAATGATTACTGAAGGTAATTTCGGTAGGATTTTCCAGGTTGACTTAGAAGGAAATATAGTTTGGGAATATATCAGTCCTTATTATGAAGAAGATCATCTTGGAGTAGAGAGTAATGGTATATTTAGAGTATCTGCATATAATAAAAATTTTATAAATAAGGTGTTATGAAAATCATAGTAAAATTATTTGGACCTCATAAAGAGAAATTGAAAAAAGATAGTATTTATTTAAATCTTTTAGATAATTCAGATATTTCTGATTTGATTTTTGATTTAAATAAAAATGAACCCGGATTTAAAGATATTGTTAAATCATATGCTGTAGCAGTAAATCTAATTTATCAAGATAAAGATTTTATATTAAATGATGGGGATGAAGTTGCTTTCATACCTCCAGTAAGTGGAGGTTGATAATGATTATTATTACTGAAAATATTATTAATATTCAAGATTATCTAAATGAGTCTAATGATTCATCATCAGGATCTTTATTAATATTTTGTGGAACTACAAGGGATAATAATCTTGGTAAATCAGTAGATTATCTTGAATATGAATCATATGTTGATATGGCAAAATTAAAATTAAAAGAAATTGCAGATTTTTCAATTTCAAAATGGGGTTTAAAAGATTTGAGAATTATACACCGGATTGGAAAAGTAGAAATATCTGAAATAAGCTTACTTATTATTGCATCTTCTCCACATAGAGATGAAAGTTTCAGAGCAATTGAATATATAGTTTCAGAATTAAAAAAATCAGTACCAATTTGGAAAAAAGAATATTATTCAGATGGGGAAAGATGGATTGGAAGCGCAGATAAACCCAATTAGCGTTACTTAATTAAAGCCTAAATTTACTTTGAATTGTATATACAATTTGATAATATCTTTATTCAAGTATAAAGGAGGGTTGGCTGAGTGGTCTAAAGC
>MDTE01197801.1_pt1 | contig 12174 bp, 10 predicted proteins | sample 811231 | NCBI WGS metagenome assembly MDTE01 (sample SAMN05326651, study PRJNA326480) | marine metagenome | isolation source: seawater | place: Indian Ocean: Red Sea | collected 2010
GTGGGCAATGAGGGACTCGAACCCCCGACTTCCTCCTTGTAAGGGAGGCACTCTGAACCAACTGAGTTAATCGCCCGAGCATGCAAATATAATTGATTTTTTTATGATAACAAGTTATAGTAAAAGATCTGTTTTTATAATACTTCTGAGATTACAAAAATACTGCCTCCAATAAAAATTAAATCGTCTTTATTCGCTCTTTTTTTTGCTTCAATTACAGCCTCATTAACTGATGAATAAACATTCCCATTTAAGTTATAATTATTTCCTAATTCATATAATTTTTCTTTTTGCATAGATCTTTCAGTTCTTGCTTGTGAGAAATAATAAGTTGCATTTTTTGGAAGAATTTTAAATATTTCTTTGTGTCTTTTATCTTTTGACATACCTAAAATGAAATGTAAATTTTTAAATTTTATTGTTTTAAATTGATTGATAGCATTTTTTAATCCTTCAAAATTGTGAGCAGTTTCAGCAATTATTAAAGGATCTGATTGTAAAATCTCCCATCTCCCTTTAAAATAAAGATTTTTCTTAACATTATTTAAACCTTTAATAATATTTTTTCTAGTTATATTCCACCCTTTTTTTTGTAGTTGTTTGATAGCTTCGATTGTTGTATTTATATTTTCTTTTTGATAATCGCCCTTTAAATCTGATGTAAAATTTGTTTTTTCAGCAAAAATTAAGGGAGATTTTTTTTTAGCAGAAATATTTTTAAAAATATGTTCAATCCCTGTTTGTTTTCTTCCTATAATTATTGGAGTATTTTTTTTGATTATTCCTGCTTTTTCTGATGCAATTGAGTGGATGTTATTACCTAATAAATTTGTATGGTCTAAACTAACATTTGTGATAATAGAAATTTCCGGATTAATTATATTAGTGCTATCTAATCTGCCACCTAAACCTGTTTCTATCACTGCCAAATCTACCTTTTCTTCGTAAAAATAATTGAATGCCATTGCTACTGTCATTTCAAAAAAAGACATGTTTATATCATTAAACCATACTTTGTTTTTTTTAATAAAATCTATAACTTTTTTTTCTTCAATTTTTGTTCCATTAATACAAATCCGTTCCCTAAAATCTTTTAAATGTGGAGATGTATATGTACCTGTTTTATATCCTGATTCAATTAAAATTGAAGCTATCATGTTTGTTGTTGAACCTTTTCCATTTGTTCCAGCAATATGTATAGTTTTTATTTTATTTTGTGGATTATTTAGTTTTTCACAAGCATAAATTATATTTCCAATATCTTTTTTATATGCAACTTCCCCTTTTCTTTGATAATAAGGTAGTTTTGAGAAAAGCCAATCAATCGTTTTGTTATAATCCATTTTTTATTGTAATTGGAAATTATAAGATATTGTTCCAATTTGGATTTCTGGTGAATTATCTTTTGGTTCAAATGTTGTTTTAAGAGCTGCTTCTTTTGCTTTAGAATATAAGTATTTATTTGTGGTTGTTGAGCCTTTTGCACCAGGAATTGCACTAATAACTTTTCCATATTTATTTACTCTAATAGTAACAACAACTATTCCTTCTACTTGACTTTTATATTTAGGTTTTACAAGATTAGTAACAATTCTATTTCCTAAGTTAATATTTCCATTATTACCTTGTTTACCATTTGTGTCTCCATTATTTACTCCATTTATGGATCCTTGGGCCCCTTCATTATCTTCTTTGTTTCCTGTATTGATTACATTATTTTTATTTTTACCCTTGTATAATGCTTTTAAATTAACTTCTTCTTTAACTTCTTCTTTAACTTCTTCTTTAACTTCTTCTTTAACTTCTTCTTTGACTTTTTCTTTGATCGAAATTGTTTCAACTATTTCTTGATTAATTATTTTATTTTCTACGATTTCTTTTGAAACTTCATTTTTTTCTGGATTTTTTATTGATGAATTTTCAGCTTGAATATTTTTTGATAATATTTCATTAACTCCAAAACTTATTGCAATTCCTTTTTCAGGTGGCGGTGGGGTGGTATAAGTTAGACCCATAAAAATAAAACATAAGAATATCAAAAAATGGAATAGAAAAGTTCCAACTATTCCTTTTTGTTTATTTTTATTATTATTTAACATTTACTTTGGATTTGTTGCAAGAACTAACTTATAATTATTTCTATATGCAATATCCATTACTTTAACAGCATGTTCAATATCTACAGTTTTGTCTGCATGAAGAACTATACCAGGTTCTATTTTTTCAGAAAGTAATGTAATTAGTTCTCTTTCTAAATTCTCAATATTTACTTGACGATTTTCAATATAATATTCAATCTCTTCAGTTATTGATACAGACAAAGTTTGTTTCTCTAATGTTTTTGCTTTACTATTAGGAAGTAAAAGTTTTAATGCATTAGGACTAACTAAAGTTGATGTTAACATAAAAAAAATCAGTAATAAAAAAACTATGTCTGTCATTGATGACATATTAAAGTTAGGACTTACTTTATTTTTAGTTTTTAATCTCACTTTTTATCAAATAGTATATTAATTAATTTATTAGTATTTATTTCTATTGTAAAAATTACATTATCAACTTTTGTAACTAAAATATTATACGCTATGTATGCAATAATTCCCACAATTAATCCAGCAACTGTTGTTACCATTGCAGTGTAAATCCCTTTAGACAACATTTCAACATTTATATTTCCTCCAGAACTAGCCATTTCATGAAATGCTAAAATCATTCCAATTACTGTTCCTAAAAAGCCAATCATTGGAGCTGCTCCTGAAATAGTAGCTAGGCTTGAAAGGTTTTTTTCTAGTTGATAAATTTCTAATTTACTATGACTTTCCATAGATGCACTTATTTCAGATAAAGATTTATTATCTTTAATAATTCCTTGATTAAATATTCTAGAAATTGGAGAATCAATTTTATTACATATATCTTTTGCACCTTCGATATCTTTTTTAATAATTAATTCATTAATTTCTTTTAATAAAGTAGGATCTTCAGAAAGAACATTTTTAATTGTATAATATCTTTCAATAAAAATGTATACAGCTATTATAGATAAAATAAATAGTGTTATTAATATTATACTACCACCTATTCCTGTACTTGTTATTAGCTCAAGAATTGATAGTGTTTTTTCTTCGTAAATAATCTCTTCTATTGAAGGGTTAACAAATAAAAAAATGAGAAATAATTTCATAATTTAAAAACGATTACTGGTTTCTTTTATTGTAATAGTATATAGCATAATGCACCTGAGACATATCCTAAGAATGCTAATAAGCTAATTTTTTTCATATACCATATAAAATCTATCTTTAATATACCCATGACTGCTACACCAGCTGCAGAACCTATAATTAGTACAGATCCTCCTGTTCCAGCACAATAAGCTAAAAACTCCCAAAACATTCCATCAACAGCATAAAATCCACTTTCAACTATTGGATACATGCCCATTGCACCTGCAACTAGTGGTACATTGTCAACTATGGAAGAAAGTAATCCGATAATCATATTTATTACATATATCCCTTCCGGAGACTGACCATTAAATGTTTCATTTAAAATAATAGCAAGATCATTTAAATGTCCCATAGATTGTAATGAAGCAACTGCTAAAAGAATACCTAAAAAGAAAAAAATAGTAGCAATATCTACTTTTTTAAGAACACCAATTACATTGAGTTGCGATTTCTTTTCAGTATTTTTTGTTCTATGCAAGATTTCTGTTACAAACCACATAATTCCTAAGCTAAATAAGATTCCAATATATGGTGGTAAATGTGTTACTGTTTTAAATATTGGAACAAATAAAAGTCCAGCCACACCTAAAAAGAAAATAAAATTTCTTTCAAATTTTGTTGTTAGTTTATGTTTTTGATCAATTACTTCATTTGCAACAGGCTTATTTATATTTCCTTTTAATTTAAATGAAACATAAATCATAGGAACAATAAAACAAACCAGAGATGGGATAATTATTGACTGAATTATGTTCAAAGCTGTAACTTGTCCTCCTATCCACAGCATAATTGTTGTGACATCACCAATTGGAGACCAAGCGCCGCCTGCATTTGCAGAAATTATAATCATTCCAGCAAAAAACCATAAATCTTCTTTATCTTTTATCATTTTAGATAAAAGAGCACTCATTACTATCGCGGTTGTTAGATTATCAAGTGCGGCAGAGAAAAAGAAAGTTAAAGTAGTCAATATCCACATCAAACTTACTTTCTTTGTAGTTGTTATTTTATCAGTAATTAAGGAGAATCCTTGGTGTGCATCAATTATCTCAACTATTGTCATTGCCCCAAGTAGAAAAAATAATATTTCGCCAATATCTACTAAATGATGTGCTAATTCTTCTCCTACATGATGCATTTCAGCTCCAGAAAAAGCATATAGTGCCCATCCAACCGCCCCAATTATTAAAGCTGAAGCTGCTTTGTCAATTTTTAAAGGGTGTTCTAATGCAATCGCTACATATCCCAAAATAAATACTACTAACATTATTAAATAAATCATATTCTATTTTTTATATTAATTTTATTTTTGTTTTTGCAAATATACTGTTGTGGATGGGAACGCAAAGTCACATTTATGTTTTTCTACAATTTCCATTATTTTATAATTTATATCTTCTTTAGTATCAATGTAATTATCCCAGCTTCTTCCATTAACATAGTACAAAACCATTATGTCTAAAGAGCTTCCACCAAATTCTTGAAATTTAACTCTACCGTCTTGATTTGTGTTGGGATGTTCATCAATCATTTTTTGTATATCATTAACAATAGATTTTATTTGATTAACAGTTGAATCATAAGTTAGTCCAATCATAAATTTTGATCTTCTAACAGGACGCTCACCTAAATTATCTAATTCACTTGAAATCATGTTTTTATTAGGAACGGTAACTATACTTTTGTCAAATGTTCTTATTCTTGTACTTCTGAAACCAACTTTTTCTACAATCCCTGTTACACTTCCTGCAGTAACAATGTCTCCTACTGTAAATGGTTTATCAAAAAATATAGTAAAGGAACCTAATAGGTTTTCTAAACTTTCTTTAGAAGCCATTGCAATTGCTAACCCCCCTATACCTAGACCAGCAGCCAAAGCTGTTACATCAACATCAAATATTTTACTGAGAATTAGAAAAAAACCAATGATAAAAACAGAAATTCGACCAATTTCTAAAGCAAATGGAACTAATTGATCATCCATTTTACTTTCAGTTAATTTAGCTCGTTCTTTTAAAATGAAAGCAAAATATTCAACTAATTTCAAAAGAATCCAGAGGCATGATATAATATAAGCAAGAATAAAACCTTTTCTAAATATCATTTTTATTCCAAATTCTTTTTCTGAAACTAAGTTCCAGTAATCTGGAAAACTAATGTGTGTTGAACCTAAAAATATAATGGATAACATAACACATAAACCAATAGGTCTTATTAATAAAGAATCAAATTGTTCCTTTGTTTTGCTTTCTTTTTTACCAAAAAGATTGAACAATAAATTACTAAAATATTTTGAAATCATCTTTTTAAATAATAATCCTAGTAATAACATTCCAAGAAACCAAGAATAATCTTCTATTGAATTTCCAAAATACATTTGATTAAATAAATATTGAATTTCCATAATTTTAAATAATTTTATTAAGAGCTATTTTAAAAGCTGTTCTTGAAAGATTAAATCTACTATTATTAGAGGAATATGTTTCTTCTAAAGCTTTTTTAATTGTTTTTGATGTGTCATTAAATATTTCTACGTCGGTAATCGAAGCATTATTTTGCATTAGGTATGCAAAGACTCGTGCCATACCACAATTAGCAATAAAATCAGGTATGACACTTATTTTTTTATCCGTAAATTCTGAAATTGGTCCAAAGAAAATTTCACTATCTGCAAATGGAACGTTAGCACCGCATGATATAAGCTCTAAACCATTTGATATCATTTTCTCTATTTGTTTTTGATTAATTAACCTTGATGCCGCGGCAGGAATAAATATTTCAGCTTTTAGATCCCAGATTTTACTATTTACTTCATCGTAACTCAAAATATCTTTGGAGTTTAATGTGTTTTTATTTTTATGTAAAAACAATTTTTTAATTTCCTTTAAACTAAATCCATCTTGATTTATAAGTCCTCCATTTTTATCTATAATACCTACTATTTTAGCACCTGAAAGTGCTTGATAATATGCTGCTGACGACGCTACGTTTCCCCAACCTTGGACAATAATTTTTTTATTTTTTACTTCTCCACCGTAAATATTATAAAAGTGATTTATAGACTCCGAAACACCATATCCTGTTATCATATCTGAGACTGTAATATTATTGTTTATGTCAGGAGTTAGTAAATTATTAGTTATTTTTAAAAGGACTCCTTTTTGTAATTGACTAATGATTTTACTTTTTTCATTGAGATTAGGATTAAAAAATCCAGTTAGGACACCTTCTTGGGGATGTTCAATATCAAGTGTTTTTGTTATTGGAATTACTTCATTTATTTCGTCAACATTCAAATCTCCACCAGTTCCGTAATAATTCTTCAAAAGAGGCTTTATAGCTGTATACCATCTTTTTAAAACCTTTTCCTTTCTTGGGTCATTAGGGTCAAAATTGATTCCAGATTTAGCTCCTCCAATTTGCGGGCCTGCAATAGTGAATTTAACTTCCATTGTTTTTGCTAATGATTCAACTTCATTTTGATTTAGACCTAGTCTCATTCTTGTTCCTCCTCCTGCAGCTCCTCCTCTTAATGAATTTATTACTACCCAACCTTTCGCTTCAGTTTCTGAATCATTCCATTCAAAAATAATTTCAGGTTTTTTATTCTCAAATTTTAATAATAAATCTTTCATTCTTTTGATTTGCAACAAAAATAGTTAATAAGGATTAAAAATCAATCCTGAAGACGAATCCTTTTTTGCACCAGTAACACTTTTTAAACAATTAACTTCATTTCTGTGTTTAAGAACTCCAATTAATCCAAATACTATAGCTTCTTTAAAATCAATTAGTTCTTTATCTGGAATATGAATTTTACAATCAGAGAGTTTTTTTATTCTATTAATTAAAAATTTATTGTGTGTTCCGCCTCCAGTAACTAAACAATCTCCTTTATTTAAATTAGAGGTAATTTGAATAGCTGAATGTTCTGTAAATGTTCTTAAGATGTCTTCAATATTTTTATATTTTCTTAGAATGGGATATATTTTTTTTTCGACCCATTCTCTTCCTAATGATTTAGGTCCTTTCTTTTTATAAAATTCTAGCGAATTTAATTTTTTTAATAACTCAAAATTTAATTTTCCAGATTTTGCAAGATTGCCATTTTTGTCAAACGAAAAATTCATTTTTTCAGATAAATTGTTTAAAACAATATTTACTGGGCAAATATCATATGCTAATCTTAAATTATTTTTTTTAAAAGAAATGTTACTAAACCCCCCTAAATTTAAACAGTATTTATATTGGTTAAATAGTAAATTGTCGCCAATTGGGACAAGTGGGGCTCCTTGCCCTCCCAATTTAACATCTTTTGATCTAAAATTACAAATAGTTAATAATTTGGTTTTTTTTGCAATTATTTTTCCAGATCCTATTTGTAGAGTTGTTTTTTTATTTGGATCATGAAATATTGTATGTCCATGAGACGAAATTAAATCAACTTTGATTTTGTTTTTATTAATAAAATTTTTTATTAAATGTGATAAATACTCACCATACTCTTCATCTAATTTTTTAAAACTTTTTAATTGTTTGACTTCATTAAGTTTTTTCTTCCATATTTTTGGATATGTAATTGTTTTGCAAGGGCCCAATTCATAATTCCATGTCTTATTTTTTGTGAATGTAATAAACGCTAAATCAACTCCATCAAGAGATGTTCCTGACATAAGACCAATAACTCTGTATTTATTTTCATTTATCATAATTAATCAAAAGTAAGGTAAAAAGGTTATTTTTGTGATTGAAATTTATATAAAATTAAAAGTAATAGTATTATGGATTTTACACTTTCAGAAGAACATAAAATGATAAGAGAAGCAGCTCGAGATTTTGCTCAAACAGAATTACTTCCTGGAGTTATTGAGCGTGATGAGAAACAAGAATTTCCAACTAATCAAATTAAAAAGTTGGGAGAACTTGGTTTTTTAGGTATGATGGTTGATCCAAAATATGGAGGTTCTGGAATGGATACGATATCTTACATTTTAGCTATGGAAGAAATATCTAAAGTAGATGCTTCAACTTCTGTAATCATGTCTGTTAACAATTCGCTAGTATGTTGGGGTTTAGAAAATTTTGGTACTGAAGAGCAAAAACAAAAATATTTAGTTCCACTTGCAAAAGGAGAGATTATTGGAGCATTTTGTTTATCTGAGCCAGAAGCTGGTAGTGATGCTACGTCTCAAAAAACTACAGCAATTGATAAAGGTGATTATTATTTGTTAAATGGAACAAAGAATTGGATAACTAATGGTTCTTCAGCATCAGTTTACTTAGTAATTGCTCAAACAGATATTGATAAAAAACATAAAGGAATAAATGCTTTTATTGTTGAAAAAGATATGGAAGGCTTTCAAGTTGGATTAAAAGAAAATAAACTAGGAATAAGAGGTTCAGATACTCATTCTTTAATGTTTACTGATGTTAAGGTTCCAAAAGAAAACAGGATAGGTGTTGATGGATTTGGATTTAAATTTGCAATGAAAACACTTGCTGGCGGCAGGATAGGTATTGCAGCACAAGCTCTAGGTATTGCATCGGGAGCATATGAGTTATCTTTAAAATACTCAAAAGAAAGAAAAGCATTTGGTAAACATATTTCAGAACATCAAGCAATTAGTTTTAAATTAGCTGATATGGTTACTGAAATTAATGCAGCAAGATTACTATGCTTAAGAGCTGCCTGGTTAAAAGATAATGGTATAAATTATGATACTGAAGGTGCAATGGCCAAAGTTTATGCATCTGAAGTTGCTATGAAAACTAGTACTGAAGCTGTTCAAATTCATGGAGGTTATGGATTTGTTAAAGAGTACCATGTTGAAAGATTGATGAGAGATGCAAAGATCACTCAAATTTATGAAGGTACATCTGAAATTCAACGCATAGTTATTTCAAGATCTATTTTAAAATAAAGCTAATATTATTTATTTAGTATATTCGAATCTTAAATTATTGCAATGATGATTAAAAAAAATACACTTCTAATTATATTTTGTTTAATTTCTTTGAATATTTTTTCTCAAAGTAAAGAGTATTTACAATTTATACCTTCAAATTTAAATTCTAGTAATGTTCAACCTAGCGATATTCCTAGTGAACAAGTTTTAAGAGGAATGGGTCTTACTGAAGATGAAATCAAAGAAGCTATAGATTTTAAATTTTCAAAAGGAAAATATTCACCAGATTTTAAAGAAAATCCTCAAGATAATTTGAAAAAAAAATCAATAAATAAATCATCAAACCTTTATTTCTCATTAACTGATACAATATTAGATTCATTAAAATATCCTGTCGGTAAAGTATTTGGGCAAGATATTTTTAGATCAAATAATCTAAGTTTTTATAATAAAGCTTATGATGCTCAGCCTGGAGAAAATTACTTATTAGGCGCTGGGGACGAGTTAACTATTTCTATTTGGGGAATGGCTAATCATAGTGAAACTGTAGTAGTTAATGAGAAAGGATATATATCAACTCAAAGAGCTGGAAGAATTTATGTTGGGAATAAATCTTTTATAGTATCTAAATCTCTGATTAAAAATAGAATGTCTAATTTCTATGATTTAAGTAGATCTCAATTAGATGTTTCTCTTAATTATTCAAGAGTAATTAATGTAAATATTATTGGTGAAGTTTTTAATCCAGGTTCATACTCAATTCCTGCAACAAATACTGTTTTTAATGCTTTAATTGCGTGCGGTGGGCCTAGTCAAATTGGTTCTGTAAGAAATATATATTTAATGAGAAATGGTCAAGTTGTTGATTCTTTAGATGTATATGACTTTTTGTTTAACGCTGATGGGTCAAAAGATTTATTTATGCAAAATAATGACTATATATTTATTCCACCTGCTCAAAATATTGTTGAAGTTAAAGGTTCTGTAAACAGACCATATACATATGAAGCAAAGTCTAATGAGAAGTTATCTGACATAATAAGATATGCTGGTGGTTTTACCTCCACTGCTTACATTGATGGTATTGAGGTTAGAAGAATTAAACAAAATAATATTATTGTTATAACTGCTGATCGAATTAGTAGTCGAAATTTATCTATAAAAAATGGAGATGAAATTATCATTAATGAGATTTTAGGTATTCCTTCAAAAGTTGTCAAAGTTCATTCTTCAACAAGTGTTTCCGGAAATTATGAGTTTATTACTGGAGAAACAGTTTATGATTTATTAGCGAAGTCAAACTCTTTAGGAACTGAGAAATATATGGAAAAAGCATATTTAGTCAGGACACAAAGGGATTTTACTAAAGAATATATTGTTTTAGATTTAGAAAGTTTAATTAACAATCCTTTATCTGATCAAAATATTGAACTCCAAGAGTATGATGAGTTATTTATTTTATCTGTAAGAGATTTTATTGATGATTTTTCTATTGAAATTAATGGTGCCGTTAGAAATCCTGGCACATTTCCTTATGGTGAAAGTGCTAAATTAGGTGATTTAATTTTTCTGTCAGGTGGTATTACCCAAGAGTCAGCCGGAGGAAAAATTGAAATTTCACGTGCTTTAGATTATGATGATTTAGAAAATCAAATATCAATCTTAAAAAGAACTCAAGTATATTCTGTTAATATACCTGAAGACGGTAATTTAAGTTCAGAAATATTAGAATATAATTTGAAACCTTTTGATGTAATTAGTATTCGAGAAAATAAAGATTATGAAAAGCCTAGATCTGTAAATATTCAAGGTGCAGTAAATTACCCTGGGAAATATATTTTATTATCAAAAAATGAAACAGTTAAAGATCTAATAGAAAGAGCTGGCGGTCTAAAATCTAATGCAAATAAATCCTCTGCTAAAATGTATAGAATGACAAATGTTCAAGATAGAGAAATAAGTATGATAGAATATTATAAAGACGATCAAGAAATTGTAAATGGATTTTATTCGAATGGTAAATTTGTTCAAATAATTCCTACTTCGGAAGAAGAAGATGAAATGTTAAATAAGGATCCTGAGTTTAAAAATATTTATATTCCGTTGTCAGTTGATTTACAAAAAGTTTATAATAGTCCTAATTCAAAATATAATATTTTATTAGAAGATTTAGATAGTCTTTATGTTCCCAGTTCAAATAATACTGTTACTATTTCTGGAGCATTACAAAATTTAGATGATCGTTCTATTAGTACCCCTTTTATTGGTAAGCGAGCTAATTTCTATGTAAATAATTTTGCAGGTGGGTTCACAAAACATAATATAAAACAAAATACTCATGTTATTTACTCTTCTGGTAAAGTAAAAAAAGCAGTAGATTTAGGTTTATTTATTTTATATCCTAAAGTTGAACCAGGTGCTACAATTCATGTTACTGAAGATGTTAAAATAAAGCGTAAATCTCCTGAACCAGTAAATTGGACTAAGGTTTTAGAAAGTACTGTTACAAAGATAACAGCTATAGCATCTTTATACATATTATATTTATCACAAAAACAATAACTAAATGAATAACTTTATTGATGATGAGATTCGATTAAAAGATGTTCTAAATAAATTGAAACTTTTAAAAAAAGAATTATTTCTAAAAAAGAAAGTAATCTTTTTAACTGGATTATTTTTTTCAATTTTTGGCTTGTTATATTCTTTGAAAAACGAGACTATTTATAATGCTAATCTAACTTTTGTTGTTGAAAATAATAAGGATCAAGGAGGTCTTGCAAAATATGCTGGATTTGCTTCGCAATTTGGATTTGATTTAGGTGGTTTAAATTCCGCTACATTTAGTCAAAGTAATATAATTGAGTTAATTAAATCTAGGAAGGTAGTACAAAATGCTTTATTGACTTATCATCAATTTGACAATACTATTGAAACTAGTTTAGTTGAAAGATATATTGATAATAAATATAGGTCAAAATGGGAGGAAGATAATGCGGATCTATTATTACTTAAATTTGATCAGATGGAGAGTTTTA
>MDTE01111143.1_pt1 | contig 12173 bp, 11 predicted proteins | sample 811231 | NCBI WGS metagenome assembly MDTE01 (sample SAMN05326651, study PRJNA326480) | marine metagenome | isolation source: seawater | place: Indian Ocean: Red Sea | collected 2010
AGGCATGGTTCAACGCTTCCGCCTCGGGAGCATCCAGCTCAAGACGTCGAGGCTCCTGTTCAACCGTGACGATCTCGGCCCCAAGCAGATGGCCTGGATCGCGCAGGAAGCCCCAGCGGATGGAACCGATGCCGCCGGAGCCACCGGCCAAAAAGCCGCCGATGGATGCACTGCGCCAGGTGCTGGGCAGCAACCGCAACTGACGGCCATGGGCACGCAGGTGCTGATCGAGATCGCGCATCAGGCAACCGGGCTGCACCGTCACCACACCGCTGGTTGGGTCCAGGTGCTCCACCTCCCGCAGCGCCCCGCTCAGCATCACGACCCCCCCTTCCAGGGGAACGGACTGGCCGTAATTGCCGGTTCCTGAACCACGCAGGGTCAGCGGCACGCCATGGCGTCCGCAGGCTGCTGCCAACCGTTCCACCCCGGAAACGGTCAGGGGCCGGACCACAAGATCCCCCTTGCAGGAGGCGAGCCTCGGTTGAAGGATCGGGGAATAGTCGTAGAAATCCCTGGAATAGCGCTGCAGATCCGCAGCACCCTGCAGCAACTCCAGGTCGTGGGCGGTGGCGAGCTCCGCCACCAGGGCGGCCAGGGATTGCGAAAACGCCATCAACCACGGTGCACCAACAAGGTGCGGTCTAGCGCCTTCCGGGCTGCCACCAACGACCTTCGATCAACACCCGTCGCTCCGACGGTCGGCGCAACGCCTCCGACCAGCTGTTCGCCTCCAGGACGATCAGGTCGGCAGGTGCGTCAGCACCGATCCGTCCATCCCAGTCCAGTCCCATGACAGCGGCGGCTGCGGTGGTGAAGGGCGACAGACCCAGGCGTTGCCAGGGGGCCAACTGGGCCAGGGGGATGCAACTGGCCATCAGGGCCAGGGGGTCGAAATCTCCTGCTGGAAACCACGGGTCAGCGACGTTGTCACCACCCACCGCCACTCGAACGCCTGCCCTCTGCAGCTGCCGGATCGGGGCGAGCGGCCTGCGCAATGGAGTCGCTTCCGGCGACTGGCCCAGCAACCAGCCATTGGTCAATGGCAGCGCCACCACCTGCAACCGATGCGCCGCCATCTGCGCTGCCAGGCGCTGCAAACGCTTGGGCGACAACAACGCCAGGCTGCTGGCATGGCTGCAGGTGATCGGCTGCGTGCAGGGAACCTGCTCGAGCGCTCGCAGGAGTTGCAGCAGACCTTCAGATGGCCCATGGTTCGCCTCGTCAATGTGCAGGTCGATACCGCAGCCGAGCTCCTCCGCCAGCCGCAACAGGGCCCTCAGATCCCGGCGAACGGAGCCCCCGCGGCAGGGGGGAACCAGAACCCCCCCCAGCAACCCACCACCAGCCGCCACGCGCTGGGCCAGCTGCGCTCCTGCAGGGGTGGCCCAGTGGGCGATGGGCACCAAGGCCACCAGTTGCAGCTCCAACTGGTGGCGCCATTGCTTCTTCAACGTCTGCAACGCCTCCCAGCTGGCATCCGCGCCGGCCCCCAGGCTGTCGATGTGACTGCGCAGGGCCCGCAACCCGTTCTGACAGGCCCTGGTGATGGCCTTCTCACCCCTGCAGAGCACCGCCTCCAGATCACGGACCTGGTGCTCCTTCAGATTGGCCTCGAGGGCACCCTCATAGGTGCCGCTGAAGTTGGGATGGGCCGACCAGGTGAAGGCCTTGTCGAGGTGCACATGGGGGTCCACCAATCGTGGCAACACCAGGGCGTTCAGATGATCAGCTGGCGAATTGAGCAGCTCGGGTTCCTCAAGGCGCCCGTCAGACCAGGACAACCTCACGGGAGTCAGCCCCTCTGCCGTGACAGCTGGGATGACTGATCCGCTTTGAAGCCGAAGCAGACTTCGTGGCACCCAGGCCTCCAGCTGAGATAGACCGCTCACTCGAAGCTGCTGGTGTCGGTCTCGGTTCGCAGCAGCACAAACTGGCCGGCAACACCGAGGGTCAGCATCTCAGCCTCCGGCAAGGTCAACCCCGGAAGCAACAGCTGCCCACCGATTGAGGTGGTGTAAAGGCTGGCGACACCAAAATTGCGACGTGACGTGAAACGAACAGCCAACGCCGCAAGAGCCGCCTGTTGTGATGCCACCAAACCAGGACAGTCACGGATCCACAGCTGCAGCACCATGGGAAGCCCCGCTCCCTGGCACAACTCATCCGATAGATACGCGACCAACTGTTCGCCGGCATGCACCTCGTAATCCTCCAGAGAGGGGTTGGTCACCACGAGACCCAAAGCAACCCCGACCGTGGTGACGATGGCCAGTGCCGCTGCGATGGGAGCTTGTCGGTGGTGGGCGGAGAGCGGCAATCCTGTGAACTGGTACGTGAATTGGTAGATTCTCCTCGACGCGGCGGGCGTCGCCAAGTGGTTAAGGCAGCGGCTTGTGGCGCCGCTATTCGGGGGTTCGAATCCCCTCGCTCGCCCTCACCCCCATGTTCGAGAGTCGGCGGTGCAACACACTGGAAACGGCTCAGATCCGAATTTGACCGCTTCCGCTTCAACCCTTGCCCCAACTGCCGACGCGCAGAGCCGCGGCAGTTATTGGATCACCACCTTCGGCTGCCAGATGAACAAGGCAGATTCGGAAAGGATGGCGGGCATCCTCGAGGCGATGGGCTACAAGGCAGCCGACGCTGAGCTTGAGGCGGATCTGGTTCTGTACAACACCTGCACGATCCGCGACAACGCCGAACAGAAGGTCTACAGCTACCTCGGTCGACAAGCCCAGCGCAAACGGATCGATCCCAGTCTCACTTTGGTGGTGGCGGGCTGCGTTGCTCAGCAGGAGGGGGAATCACTGCTGCGGCGCGTGCCCGAACTCGACCTTGTGATGGGGCCGCAACATGCCAATCGGCTTGAGGTGCTGCTCAACCAGGTGGAGAGCGGTCAACAGGTGGTGGCGACAGAAGACCATCACATCCTTGAAGACATCACAACGGCACGACGGGACAGCAGCATCTGCGGTTGGGTCAATGTGATCTACGGCTGCAACGAGCGCTGCACCTACTGCGTGGTGCCCTCCGTGCGTGGCAAGGAGCAATCACGACTGCCGGAGGCCATTCGCCTGGAAATGGAAGGACTTGCTGCCCAGGGGTACAAGGAAATCACCCTGTTAGGCCAGAACATCGATGCCTACGGTCGCGATCTGCCGGGAATCACCCCGGAGGGACGTCGGCAGCACACCCTGACCGACCTGCTGCATCAGGTTCATGACGTGGACGGAATTGAGCGCATTCGGTTTGCCACGAGCCATCCGCGCTACTTCACAGAACGGCTGATCGATGCTTGCGCGGATCTCCCCAAGCTTTGCGAGCACTTTCATATCCCATTCCAAAGCGGCGACAACGACCTCCTGCGGGCCATGGCCCGCGGCTACACCGTGGAGCGTTACCGACGGATCATCGACCGCATCCGGGAGCGCATGCCCGATGCATCCTTGAGTGCAGACGTGATCGTGGCCTTCCCTGGCGAAACTGAAGCCCAGTACCAGCGCACCCTGGATCTGATCGAGGAGATCGGCTTCGACCAGGTGAACACCGCGGCCTATTCACCAAGACCCAACACACCTGCAGCGACCTGGGACAACCAATTGCCGGAGGACGTCAAGGTGACGCGACTCCAGCAGATCAATGTCCTGGTGGAGCGCTGCGCCCGCGAGCGCAATGCCCGATATGCCGGCCGCACGGAGGAAGTTCTGGCGGAGGGGATCAATCCCAAGGATCCCAGTCAGCTGATGGGACGCACCCGCACCAACCGACTGACCTTTTTCCAGGCAGAAGGCCCCGATGGCCATCAACACCAGCCTGGCGATCTCGTGAACGTGCGCATCGATGCGGTCCGCTCCTTTTCATTGAGCGGAAGCCCCCTGCCCCTTGCCGAACAACGCTGATACCTTTGGCGCCTCGATGCGGGGTTGTTGAAAGCGATGTCATCCAGCCGAACCACAGTCGGTGTTGTCTTCGGCGGCTGCTCCGGTGAGCACGATGTCTCGATCCGCTCCGCACAAACTGTTGTTCATGGCCTGAACCTCGGCGCCAACCGCCAGCGTTACCAGCTCGTCCTGATCTACATCGATCGCGATGGCCGTTGGTGGGGTCCCGACATCGCCGAACAGGTCCTCACCAACGGCTACCCACCGACCGGCTCCGACCTGCCACAACCCCTTCCTGGGCCTGGATTCCGCGGGCTGCCCGTCGGAGCCGACTCCGTGGCCATCTGGTATCCGGTTCTGCATGGACCGAATGGTGAGGACGGCACGATTCAGGGGCTGTTCGAACTGATGCAACAGCCCTACGTCGGCGCGGGCGTTCTCGGATCCGCCGTGAGCATGGACAAACAGGCCATGAAGGCGGCCCTGGCTGGAGCAGGACTGGCTCAGGTGCCCTACGTCTGCACACAGGCGGACGAGCTCAGCGTCGAGGCCCGCCGGGAGGCGCTTCTGAACAGGATCGAAGCCGAACTGGGCTACCCCTGCTTCGTCAAACCGGCCAACCTCGGTTCGTCGGTGGGCATCAGCAAAGTCCGCAACCGTGACGAGCTGCTGCAGGGGTTGAGCCTGGCCGCAAGCCTCGATCCACGCCTTGTGGTGGAGCAGGGGGTGCAAGCCCGCGAGCTGGAGTGTGCCGTTCTTGGTGGAACAACCCTTCGGGCCTCTGTCGTCGGGGAAGTCCGTTTCGATGCGGATTGGTACGACTACGACACCAAATACACCGAAGGGCGCAGCACCACCCTGATTCCAGCCCCCTTGCCCGAGGCCATCGCTGAAGCGATCCGGAGCCAGTCGATCCAGGCCTGCGCTGCCGTGGGGGTCACGGGGATGGCCAGGGTGGACTTCTTCTATGACGACAGCAGTGGCAAGGTTTGGCTCAATGAGATCAACACGCTTCCCGGTTTCACCAGTCAGAGCATGTATCCCATGCTCTGGGAGGCCTCTGGCGTAACACTCGAGCAGCTCGTGCACGAACTGCTCCAAAGCGCAGGACAATGAGACGACGAACCCTGCCGATCAGGAGTGAGCGATGAGCCACGGTCTGCTCTGGTTTCCGTTGTTGCTGGCCTTTGTACTTCTCGCGGCACTGGGCTGGCTCGAACGTCGTCGCCAGACCTTGTTCCGCACCTGGGCCGAGGGGGCGGAACTGGTCAAGCTGGATGGCTGCAGTGGAGCTCAGCTCAAGAACGGTCGGCTGATGTGGTGTCGGTTCGAAGCGGGCCGGTTCCAGGATCAGGGCGACTTTGACATCTGCCGACTGGAACTGGTGGAACTGATGGCATTGGCGTCCGGAGATGCTCCCCTGACCGTGGAATCGCAAGGTCCCTGCCGATTGCGGCTGGTGGGAACGGATCTGCAGATGGATGTTCCCTTCTCCGATGCCGATCAAGCCCGCCGCTGGGGTGACCAGCTGATGGCACGTGCCCGCTGCGATCTTTGAAGTCCGTCTCTCCCCAGCTGGAACGTCGGCGGGCACTGCGCCGCCAGAAACGCCAGCAGCTTCTGATTCACACTTGGCGCACCGTGGCTCTGCTGAGCCTGAGCACCGCGCTTGGCTGGTTGCTGCTGCGCTTCGGCTGGTCGCTGAACGGGGCCGATCAGGTGGTGGTCCTCGGAGACACAGCCATCACCCCGGAACTGCTGTCAGACGTGAGCAAGCTCCGTTTTCCGCAACCGCTTCTGGACATCAACCCCACCAGCTTGGAACGAACGCTGCGCGACAACCTTCCTGTTCAGTCAGTCCAGGTGAGTCGACGTCTGCTGCCAACACGTTTGGAGGTGACCCTGGTGGATCAGACGCCGGTGGCGCGGGCGGTTCGCCAACAGGAAGGTGGTCTTGAAGCGGGCTATGTGGATCGAGAAGGACAGTGGATTCGAATCAATCCAGCGGCACCCACAGCCAGCCCCAGCACAGCCATCTCGATCCGAGGTTGGACCCCAGAGCGCCGGTCGCTGGTTGCCTCATTGCTTCAGCAGCAGGACCGCCTCAACAGCAGGCTGCTGGCTATCACCCTGCATTCCGATGGCGCCGTCAGTCTTCGCCATCAAACGCTTGGACGCCTCGACCTTGGCGATGACGAGCAATTGTTGAAGCAACAGATGGACGCGATCGTTGAACTGGATGAATCCATGCCATCGCATCTGCTGCAAGGCAACGGCGTGGTCATCGACCTGAGCAACCCGGATCGTCCTGAAATTCAGTTACCCGTCAAGCCCGCCACCCCGGCGAAGAATGACTGACAGCCAATAACCCCGTTTGCTTCCGATCTGCAGACGGCTGAAGCCTTCAGGGACATAATGCAGCCAATCAACTGTGAATCGGCCTCGACGATGGAGATGGGGAGCGGAACATCGTTTGATGCCACGGGGATCCAACCCAGCCAGAACGCCAAGATTGAGGTCATCGGTGTTGGCGGCGGTGGTAGCAATGCCGTCAACCGGATGATTCTCAGCGATCTCGAAGGCGTTGCCTATCGCGTGCTCAACACCGATGCCCAGGCTCTGATTCAATCTCAAGCACAGCATCGCCTCCAGCTCGGTCAAACCCTCACCCGTGGGCTTGGGGCTGGTGGCAACCCAACCATCGGGCAGAAAGCCGCTGAAGAATCCCGCACAGACCTCCACGACGCCCTTCAGGGGTCCGATCTGGTGTTCATCGCAGCCGGCATGGGTGGTGGCACCGGAACGGGTGCTGCCCCTGTGGTTGCAGAAGTGGCCCGTGAGGTGGGAGCCCTCACCGTGGGAATCGTGACCAAGCCCTTCGGCTTCGAAGGTCGCCGCCGCATGCGTCAGGCCGATGAAGGCATTGCCCGATTGGCGGAGCACGTCGACACCCTGATCGTGATTCCCAATGATCGTCTAAGGGACGCAATCGCCGGTGCTCCGCTTCAGGAGGCCTTCCGCAGTGCCGATGACGTGCTGCGCATGGGTGTGAAAGGCATCAGCGACATCATCACCTGTCCTGGCTTGGTCAACGTCGACTTCGCTGATGTTCGCTCGGTGATGACGGAGGCCGGCACGGCACTGCTCGGTATCGGCATTGGATCCGGCCGATCAAGAGCCGTTGAGGCAGCGCAGGCTGCCATCAGCAGCCCACTTTTGGAAACCGAGCGAATCGACGGCGCCAAGGGCTGCGTGATCAACATCAGCGGTGGTCGTGACATGACCCTCGAGGACATGACCACCGCCTCTGAAGTGATCTACGACGTGGTGGATCCTGAAGCCAACATCATTGTCGGTGCCGTGGTGGATGAAGCCCTAGAAGGCGAGATCCATGTCACCGTGATCGCCACCGGTTTTGACCAGGGTCAGCAATATCGCCGTGAGCGGAGCAGCGCCAGCGGTCTTCCTTCTCAACAATCACGACGGGAGATCGAGGAAAACGGCGCCCGCATCCCTGAGTTCCTGCGCCAACGCCAACAACAGACTGGCGATCCATCCTGACCAAATGGGGTGACCCGGAATCCACGCCTGCCCTGAGCATCCCGTGTGGCTGCTCCCTTCCGGTCCTGACCAGATTTGGGCGTCAGAGCCGCATGGCCCGAGTCCTTGAAATGCTAGCAATAACCGCTGAGGCCCTAAACGTCGGTGCGTCCAGCTGATCTGATTCGACAGAAACAGAACGGTCGATCGATCACGATTCTCACCGCCTGGGACAGCCTTTCTGCGGCTCTCGTGGAAGCCGCTGGCGCGGATGCTGTTCTGGTGGGTGACTCGCTGGCGATGGTGGCCCTGGGGCATGCCACCACCCTGCCGGTGACCCTGGAGCAGATGTGTCACCACACCCTTGCGGTGAGCCGCGGATTCACCGCTGCACCCTCAAAGCAACCGCTGCTGATCTGCGACCTTCCCTTTCTCAGTTATCAGTGCGGGCCAGACCTTGCCGTGCAGGCAGCGGGAACACTGTTGAAGGAAACCCCGGCTGCCGCCGTCAAGCTTGAGGGGGCAGAGGCTGAGGTCCTGGCCGTGATTGATCGGCTGGTCCGGATGGGGATTCCCGTGATGGGCCATCTCGGACTGACGCCACAGGCGGTGCATCGTCTCGGCTACCGACGACAGGCCGAAGATCCGGTGAGTCAGGAACGGCTGCTCAACCAGGCAAGTGCCCTGGAGCAGGCCGGTTGCTTTGCGCTCGTGCTGGAGCATGTCCCATCGGCCCTGGCGGGGGTGGTGCGTCATCGTCTTCAGATCCCTGTGATCGGCATCGGTGCCGGAGACGACTGCGATGGCCAGATCCGTGTCACCGCTGACCTGCTGGGCCTGACGGAGCGGCAGCCACCCTTCAGCCCGGCCCTGATTCCTGGGCAGCAGCTGTTTGTGGAGGCTCTACGGACGTGGGTTGCTGCACAGACTCCCACCACAACACCACCTCCAGCAACACCCGATTGCTGAGCGCCATCCCCTCCGGATCCCTGAGTTGCCAGCGACCGGAACGTTTCTGCAGCAGCCCCTGCTCCAGAAATGTTGTCCAGCGCTCCTCCAGCGCCTCACCCTGCTTGATGGGGAGAACCACTCCCTCGCGACGTCGCAATCCCACGAGCAGAAGCTCGTCGAGAGGCATCCCGGCCCCGGCCCCAACCGGCTGTGGCTTCTCCAACCAGCGGCGATAGGCCTCCCGGGTTCGGGGGCGCGCCAGGCGTTCCCCCCCGACAGCCGACGTGGCACCCATCCCGAACCCCCACCAGCCGGCACCACTCCAGTAGACGCGGTTGTGGCGTGAGGCGTGCCCAGGTCGGGCGTGGTTGGAAATCTCGTAGCGGCTCAACCCAGCCGCTGCCAACCGCGCGCTGGTGTGGGCCATCAAACGCACCGCCAGGTCCTCCTCGGGCAGGTTCAGCTCCGCCCGCTCTGCCCTGCGGGCAAAGACGGTTCCGGGCTCAACGGACAGGTCATAGACCGATAGATGCGGCGCCTGCGTGGCAATGGCCTGGGAGAGCTGGTCGTCCCAGTGATCAAAGGTCTGACCAGGCAGGTTCTGAATCAGATCAAGACTCCAGCTCTGCAAAGCCCCGTCTCGACGGGCCGCCTGCATCCAGTGGCAGGCCTCCAGCAGATCAGACCGCCGATGGCGTCGGCCAAGATCCATCAGAACGGCATCATCAAAACTCTGGCCCCCCAGGCTGATGCGGTTCACTCCGGCAGCGAGCACCGCCATCAGTTGCTGCTGATCGAAACTGGCGGGATCCATCTCCAGGGTGATTTCCGCACCCTGCTGCAGGCCGAACCGCTGACGCAGAGCTGCCAGCAGTGCAGTGATCTGAGCCGCCGTCAGCAGGGAAGGAGTTCCACCGCCGATGTAGACCGTCGACAACGGCGGACCGCCTGGAGCGGAAGCGATCTCGCGATGAAGCAGCTGCAGGTAGTCCTCGATGGAGCGGCTGCCCGGGCCATCCCTTGCGTCGACGCGATCCCCCAGTGGCACCACGGCGAAATCGCAGTAGTAACAGCGTCGATGGCAGAAAGGAATGTGGAGATAGGCGCTGCGGGGTGGGGGTGGATAGGGCATGCTGCGAACGTTCGACCTGAGCTGCCACGACCTGAGCCCATGGTGGATCTGCTCATCCTGCTTCTGTTCGTGGGGTCTGGCGCAGCCGCCGGCTGGCTGGGCATCCATCTGCTGCCGCAGCAATTGGTCAATCCGGACACGGACGCGGAACAGCTGCGACTGATCCTCACCGCAAGCGGCGGCGGCGCCGGTCTGCTGGCCGGACTGGTGTTCAAGCGTCTGCGGGTCCGCTTGATGCAGCAGGTGCGGACCATGCCGACGGATCTGCTGGTCAGCCGGGCGGTCGGTCTGATCCTTGGGCTGCTGGTCGCCAATCTGCTGCTGCTGCCCGTACTGCTGCTGCCGTTTGCCGGTGGAGTGGTGTTGCTGAAGCCACTGCTGGCTGTGGTGAGCAATGTGTTTTTTGGCATCCTGGGCAGCAACCTGGCCGAGGTCCATGGACGGACCCTGCTGCGCCTGCTCAACCCCTCCAGCACCGAAGCCCTGCTGGTGGCGGACGGGGTGTTGACCCCGGCGACCGCCAAAATCCTCGACACCAGCGTGATCATCGATGGACGCATCCGCGGGATGCTCGCCTGCGGACTGCTGGAAGGGCAGGTCATCGTGGCGGAAACGGTGATCAGTGAGATGCAGCAGCTCTCCGATTCCACCAACATCGAAAAGCGTGCCAAGGGTCGCCGCGGCCTCAAATTGCTGAAGGATCTGCGCGAGACCTACGGCCGCAGGCTGGTGATCAACAGCACCCGTTACGACGGCAACGGCACCGACGATCGACTGCTGCAACTGGCGGATGACACCGGGGGGACCCTGGTGACCGCTGATTTCAATCTGGCGCAGGTGGCCAGTGTCAAGAACCTCAAGGTGATGAACCTGAGTGAACTGGTGATCGCCCTGCGACCGGAGGTCCAGCCCGGCGATGAGCTCAATCTCAAGATCGTCCGCGAAGGCAAGGAGGAAAGCCAGGGGGTGGGCTACCTGGACGACGGAACGATGGTGGTGGTCAACGACGCCAAACCCCTGATTGGGCAGCGGAAGCCGGTCGTGGTCACCGGTGCCCTGCAAACCCCCACCGGCCGGATGGTCTTCGCCCGTCTGGGAACAGGAACATCCGCCGCCGGATCCAAGCTGAAGGGCAAGGCGAAACCGTCCAAACCGAACAGTCCCAAGACCGAAGGCCCCCGCTAGGCTCCTGCCACCCGAGTCGACGTGCGGTAGATGACGACATCAGCCCCCTATTACGGCGATAGCGCCGTGATGCGGACGCCTCCCCCGGACCTTCCTTCCCTTCTGCTGAAGGAACGGATTGTTTATCTGGGACTCCCCCTGTTTTCCGATGACGACGCCAAGCGTCAGATGGGAATCGATGTCACCGAACTGATCATTGCTCAGCTGCTCTACCTGGAGTTCGACAACCCCGAGAAACCCATTTACTTCTATATCAATTCCACCGGAACGAGCTGGTACTCCGGTGATGCCATCGGCTTCGAAACCGAAGCCTTCGCCATCTGCGACACCCTGCGCTACGTGAAGCCCCCGGTTCACACCATCTGCATCGGCCAGGCGATGGGAACCGCGGCAGTGATTCTTTCTGCCGGCACCAAGGGACAACGGGCAGCACTCCCCCATTCCTCAATCGTTCTGCATCAACCCCGCAGCGGTGCGCAGGGTCAGGCGACGGACATCCAGATCCGTGCCAAGGAGGTTCTGCACAACAAGAAGGCCATGCTCGAAATCCTCTCCACCAACACCGGGCGTTCGGTGGAGGAGTTGAGCAAGGATTCCGACCGGATGAGCTACCTGACGCCGGATCAGGCGGTGGAGTACGGCCTGATTGACCGCGTGCTGAGCAGCCGCAAGGAGCTGCCGACCAGCCCCGGCATCTGAATTCACCCCTGCATATCTGTTCTCGTTTCTCCCCCCTCTGAACCATGCCGATCGGTACTCCCAGCGTCCCTTATCGCCTTCCCGGCAGCCAAATGGAGCGCTGGGTCGACATATACCCCCGCCTCGGAGTGGAACGGATCCTGTTCCTTGGCTCCGAAGTCAATGACGGCATCGCCAACAGCCTGGTGGCCCAGATGCTCTATCTCGACTCGGAAGACAGCAGCAAACCGATCTATCTCTACATCAATTCCCCCGGTGGTTCGGTCACGGCAGGGCTCGCGATTTACGACACCATCCAATACGTCAAAAGCGAGGTGGTGACCATCTGCGTGGGCCTCGCTGCCTCCATGGGAGCGTTCCTGCTGGCCGCCGGCACCAAGGGCAAGCGGGTGGCCCTTCCCCACAGCCGGATCATGATCCACCAGCCCCTGGGGGGAACCAGTCGCCGTCAGGCCAGCGACATCGAGATCGAAGCCCGCGAAATCCTGCGGATGAAGGAGATGCTCAACCGCTCCCTCTCCGAGATGAGCGGCCAGAGTTTCGAGAAGATCGAAAAGGACACCGATCGCGACTATTTCCTCAGTGCCGAAGAAGCCAAGGACTACGGCCTGATCGATCGGGTGATCTCCCACCCGAACGAAGCCTGATCACGGGGACGGCCACTGCGTAAGCTCGTGCATCGCACAGCTCCGCACGCCCGCCCCCGGATGGCCCAGCTCTTCTACGACTCCGACGCCGATCTCGGTCTGCTGAACGGCAAGACCGTGGCCATCATTGGCTAT
>MDTE01101158.1_pt1 | contig 12170 bp, 10 predicted proteins | sample 811231 | NCBI WGS metagenome assembly MDTE01 (sample SAMN05326651, study PRJNA326480) | marine metagenome | isolation source: seawater | place: Indian Ocean: Red Sea | collected 2010
ATAGTACGGAGTACCTTTTGGGTCTGTTTATGTGCGCTTCCATAATGGACATAAACTCGGAGTTTCTGTTCTTCGCAACATTTCTTAATTTTTTCTACGTGCTTATGGTCGCTTTCTGAACCAGCTAAAATGACAACACTAGGAAACCATCTTGGATAATTATTCTGAAAGAAAAAATCAACATCTTCTTCTAGTGTATTTGCTGTATCTTGTAAACATAATGTTTCGCTAGAATCGTAGTCACCTCTATATTGTAAAGATTCTGAAGAACTGACACTATTATCATTTAGTGCCTTACCAGTTAACTGAGTATAAAACCGCATATATGTATTCTTTGTTTGTGTTTTGAGTTCTTCAGGTATATCAAATACTGACACCTTGTAAGGGTCGTCTACATTTTTCTTAATCCAATCACGACAAACATCTTTGTCGTATTTTTCCGGTTCTTTTCCATTATTAAAACGGTCTTGATATGTCTCCAAAAACCAGAAACGAGAAGAATCACATGTAAATACTTCGTCGATCAAAAGAAGTTCGCCATCTGCTGAAACACCCCATTCTAATTTTGAATCTACCAGAATAAGACCTCTTTTCGCAGCAACTTCTTGACCCCATTTAAAAATACGCAATGTCTTTTCAGCAATTTCATTCCATTGTTCCTGAGACATAATTCTTCTATTTACAATTTCTTGAGCGGTAATAGGTTCATCTACCTCTCCTTTTGTTGTTGGAGTCAAAATAACTTCGTCTAATTTTTCATTTTTTTGATAACCATCACGGAAATCAATACCATACATATTACGTTTACCAGATTTATACATTGGCCAAATAGAAGTTTGGGTTGAACCGGTCATATAACTTCTTACAACCATCTCAATAGGTATAACAGTACATTTCTTGGCAAACATAATTTCATTTGTTGATGACAAATAATGTGTCTTAATACCAAGCTCTTTCTCAATCTTTTCAAACCACCAAGCACTTGTTTCAGTTAAAACAGTTCCTTTCATTGGAACTTCGCAAATATGTCGGTCAAACGCACTCAAACGATTAGATTGCTGAATAGCCAATAAATCATGACCTATGTCATGTACATTTCGTACTTTACCCGTATAAGCTAATGGATATTTTTCAACAGGCAATGGTGGTAGTTCTTTTTTTGTGTCAGTAAGGGTTTTTAATGTTGAAACAAGAACAGCCTGTTCAGCATTATGCATTCGTTCTTCAAATTCTTCAAACGTTTCTTCATTTTCTGGTTTAAATGGAACTCTAATGGTAGAAAGGACTTCCCCCTTATCTACATCTTCTACAACACGATGAATCATAACACCTGCTTTTGTGTAAGGACTATCTCTTGCGTCCCATGTTTTCCGAATACAATCTGTTCCCGTAAAACTACCTGGAAGAGCTGGGTGTAAATTAATTAAACAACTTTTATAAGCATCAATAAATGTTGGTGTAAGTACCCTCATCCAGCCAGCAAGAACAACCAAATCAGGTTTGTATCGATGTACAACATTCGTCAATACAGCATCATATGTTTCACGATTGGTGTATTTTGTATGGTCTAATACTTCAGTAGCAATATTCGCATTTTGGGCACGAGTTAAAGCGTATGCGTTTTTGTTATTAGATAAGGTAAGCACAATGTCGCACATTAAATATTTAGATTTAACTGAATCTATTATAGCCTGAAGATTTGTTCCGTTACCGGAAACAAGAACAGCTAGACGTTTGGCAGCCATATATAGATATTTTCTACTTATTTTTAAGTTATTTAAAATAATTTTTTTATAGCATATTTGTAATATAATATAATAACAATTTGTAATTATATTGTAATGGATAAGTTAGATACATTGATTCTAGATGATATTGGTATAAAATATATTCATGAATATTATAAAAAACTACGTAAAGAGAGAAAAGAAATACCCAAAATGAAATCATTAGTTTGTATATCATTGATACATTGTGATTATTGTAGCTCACGTAGTAGACATCCTGATAATTATGCCTCTATACAAGAACGATTAAATTATGGTGTGCAAATATGTAATAAATGTTTGGCGAATCATAATCATCATATTAGTTTTTTACGACGCAGTCTTAAACATAATACATTATCATGGTGGCAATTTATACGTTTAAATTATAGTAATAAATTTATTAAAGAGTTATGCCCTCTTAAAAGTATTGGTTGTGGATTTGGTAATGATAAAGAACCACCATTTGATGAGTTATATATAGATGTTACAAGAGTTATTAAAATAAAAAAAAATGATACTATGGTTACAGATGTATATTTTCCTGTTTATTTTAAATTTACAAAAGAATACCCAAATTTTTTTCCTAATAATAGTAAGCGACTTTCACTTGAAGAATTTTGTAAATTAAATACAGAATTAGATATGAAACAGATTTTAGAAAACATTACTAATTATTTATTTTTAAGCAATCACGCCGATGATTTGTGAATCAGTAAACATTTCTAACATAGTATTAGCATCACTTTCTGATACTATGAATACCATACCTATTCCACAATTAAAAACCCGTTCCATTTCATTATTAGGAATGTTTCCTATATGTTGTAAACGTTGAAATACTTCTGTATATTCAAATGACTGAAAATTAATCTCCATATCATCTGGAACAACTCTCTTAATATTATCTCTAAGGCCACCACCTGTAATATGAGCCATTCCGTGAATATCGATATTATTATTTTTAAGCATATTAAACTCGTTTAGATAACAACGATGAGGATTACATAATGTTTTAATCATATTTGTATCAAAACTAACAGCATTTTCTTTATATAACTTACGTATTAAAGAAAAACCATTAGTATGTGGTCCAGATGATGACATTGAAACCATAACATCTCCTCGTTTAACATTTTTTTTACCATCTATTATTTCATGTTTGTCAACAACACCAACTATGTTTCCAACTAAATCATGCATACCGTTTTCATATATATTTGGCATTTCAGCTGTTTCGCCACCAATTAAAGCACATCCAACCTCTTTACATGCTTTTGAAACACCCTTTATAAAATAATATAATTCATCAGAGTTCAAAACACTACTTGCAAAATAATCTGTAAAAAACAACGGATAGGCACCTTGTACTAGTATATCATTAACACAGTGATTAACAATATCACAACCCAACATAGTATATCCATCTAATTCAAAATGTTCAACACTAAAAATACTTTTAGTACCGACACCATCAATAGAAGTGACAAGTACTGGATTCAAACAAGCAGATTTTACATAATTTAAGTCATATAATCCACCAAATCCACCAACCTCACCCAAAACGTTAGTATCATGTGTATCAACTAATAAAGGAGCGATGTTTTTTACAGCACGATTACCCTCATTAACATCTACACCTGATTTTTTATATACATCAAACTCTTCACTAGAATTATCGCTATCAGTCTCTATTATAAATTCTTGTTTATCAAAATCAAAAAACCCTTCATTCTTGTAATCAATACTAATATTTTTACGATAATAAAGTTTTTCAGGATTTTTCTTTAACATAGCATTAAAATATATATCAGCTTGTGTTTCAGCAAGCTCTAAAGATTCATTACTAGTAGAATAATAAACGAGAGTTCTTGAAGAAGTACCCTCATATGTGTTAAAATCTCTATAATGTTTAATAGCACCATGATAACAATAAGAATTATCTATTAGTTTTAAATTAAATCCTGAATTTTTTCCAAGAGGATATGTAGAAGGGACTATATATTTACAAATAGCATATTTTGAAGAACGTGTGTATTTAATATCAATCTCCGATAGTTTTTTTTTAGATATTGATTTACACACTAAACCAAAATCTGTTTCCATACGGTTCATAATCATAACACCTTCTGGATCACCCAAACGACAATTAAATTCAATAATTTTAAGATTACCAGTAGGGGTTACTATATAACTACCATATAGAATTCCTTTAAAAGGTAAATTGATTGATTTCATTCTCTCTATAACCATATGATTAATATTTTCAGCTTCATTTATTAATTCAGGTGTAAGATATTTTAACGTTCCATTATCATAAATACATCCCATACTTCCAGTATTTGGTCCATTGTTACCAAAGTGTAAACGTTTAAAGTCTTTCACAGGAAATGTATGGGAACAGTTAATACTATCTGTAAAAGTAAAAAGAGAGAATTCATTGTCCGATACAATTCTCTCTTCAAGTATTATTTTTGTCTCGCCATCAGCGAATAAATTGTATATTGTTTCTATTATTTCTTGTAAAGAAAAAATATGAACGTCGTAAACTTTGACCCCTTTACCACTTTTTAATCCATCAGATTTAATAACAATATTATTATTGTATTTTTTAATAAAATCCATTATTTTTGTAAAACTCGTAGAAAGGTCAATACAACACCATCCTGGATTGAATTTTTTAAGTATTTCATGATTTTCTAATAAATTTCTAGCAAAATACTTACTTGTTTCAATTTGTGCTGCTTCTTTACTAGGGCAAATACATGTAATATTTTTGCTATTCGCTTCTAAAAATGTAGAAAGATCTGTATTAATATAGTTTTCAGAACCTATAAATACATACTTTATTTTATTCACTGTACAATAATTTAGACACTGATAATTATCAATAGTATTGTTCTTAAAACAACAATAACCATCGGAATGTTTTGATACATCGGGATGTTCATGTGGGATATAACAAAATACGGTATTATTTTTAACACGTTTTAAATTTCGCAAAACCGCACTTTCTCTTGCTCCGCATCCAATAATTAAAAAATTAGACATTTATATTTATATAAATATCTAATAAAACACTTCTATATTAATATCTAATTCTTTTATTAATTCATCAGTTAGTTCAACATTATTTTCTTTTAAGTATGCCATAAATTGAATTGCGTCAAATTTTTCTTTACCTCTTGAAAATATTTTACATAGATTATATGCGTCTATAAAACCTTTACTTCTCAACTTTAATTGTATTAGTTCCATTAATACAATACTATTATTATCTAAATCATTACCAATTACTTCTTCATTCAACTCTACACGTGATAATCCTTTAATAATATTTTTAATAGCAAGTATCATGTGACCACATGCCACTCCAACGTTTCTTAACATAGTTGAATCAGTTAAATCTCGTTGTAGTCTATTTATACAAATATTTCGTCCAATGCTTTCAAATATATCAATACATAATTTTAAATTACCCTCTGCGTTTTCGAAATGTATTGGATTTATTTTATGAGGCATCGCAGAACTACCTACTTCGCCTTCAATATTTTTAAGTTTAATATATTTTTTACTACAGTAAAACCAAAAATCCTGACATAAATTGATCAATACCACGCATATACGTTGATAAATTTGAAAAAGCTTATAATAATTAGTATAATCGTCTATTTGAACTGTATATTCGTTTCTATTTAAACACAAGCGCGTTTCAACAAACTTTCTTATAAGTTTATCCCAATTATGTTCTGGAAAAATAGTTTTTAATGAACTTAATGTACCATTTGACCCTCCCATTTTTGTTTTATATTCGTAATTCTCTCTTAGTTCCTTATTGATAACAGATATTTTATTAGCAAATATTGACATTTGTCGTCCAAATGTTGTTGGAGTAGCTGGTTGTCCATGTGTAAATGTTAACATAAGAGTATTATTTTTTGACATATTTTTTAGTGTATTCAATAGTTCATCTACACAAGGATGAAATACTTTTTTGTTAAAAATTTTGTGAGTTAATACCATAGCAGGACTATTAATATCTTGTGATGTCAAACCAAAATGAATATATTCAATATAATTTTTAGATATACGTTCTTTCATATATACAATCAATGCTTGAACATCATGATTCGTTTTATTTTCTATTTCAGAAATAATTTTACATTCATTTGGTAAATTTGAATAAAAAAATTTATAAAAATTATCAATATCATTCTTGATTATTTCTGTATTTTCAATATAATTGGGATATAGTAAACTTAATATATATTTTAAATATTCACATTCAACAAACATTTTTATTTTTGTAAAATTGTTGTGTGAAAAAATCTCGGATACTTCTTTGATTTGTTTGCTATATCTATTATCTAAAGGAGAAATAGTATGTTCCATAATATATATTTCTATATAATTTTATATATTTTTATACAATTGTATATAATTCTATATAATTGTACACAATAAATCTTATACTATAGTGTGATTGTATATTAACTACATACTCTAGTATTTACCTTAGAATCTTCTTGGACAAACCCCATAAAACCAGTTGTTTTTTCTTTTGAAAAATGAACTTTAGATGGTTTGGTTGTTTCTTGATTATTTTCTATACTCTGTTTATCAAAATCGTCTACAGCATTATAATTTATACTAAAAGCATAACCTTGAAGATTTAATATTTGTTTTGGATTTTTTACTATACAATTATTACATAATTTGTTAAAAATCAAAAATACAATTATTAAACATGTTGTATAAACTAGTCCTAAAAACAAATTACGAAATATATCTTCAATCTTTATTTTAAGTTTAATTTTTTTCATATAATATTAATTTATATTAAATAATTTTGGATAAACAAAAATATATTCTAAATATATTATAATAATGAGTTTTTCAAAACAAATGGATATTGATTTTTTAGGTCCAATATATGATAATTTACTAAGTCGTTTTTCAAAATTTCAAAGAAACGCAAAAGATGAAATTTACAATAGATTTAAAGACATCGAAAAATTGAGAGATTTTAAAACTAAAGACGCAGAAGAGTGGGAAAATGAAGACTTTCAAGGAAAAATAGTAGGTTGGTTTCAAGAATGTGGTATACTACTTATTAAGGTATTTACACTATTATGGTTTCCAATATGTTGGTTTGTAGTAACACGACGGGGATATAATATAGGTGGCATAAATGTTAATGACTATCCTTATCGTAATCCCTCCATTAATAGAAAAAGTTTTAGTAACATATCCAAAATATATGATCAAGCAGGAGGTAAAAAGGCAACAGGTGGTTCTGGACCATTGAAATTTACAATTATTGGAACATATGATAGTGTAGAAGCACCTTATCAAATTCTTGCCGAACAGGATACATCTATTGTTGGAGGTCTAAAAACATGGGTAATTGACTCACTTGCTACTATATCCGCATTAGGAAGATTAATGCTATCAATGTTATTAAATATCTCTTCACCTTTGACTGGTTTTGATAATGCCGCTGATTCTAATTTATTTAAATTTATGTTGTCTATACCAATAGGATATATTATGTGTCCATTAATTTTATTAGGAGGTATGTTATTGGTTACTGTATTTGGAATGTTAATCTTATTATTAAAAGTGAAAGATTATTGGTGGCCATTTGTTGGTTCTAGAACATTTTCGCCACTAGTATTGATGTTTATATTAATAATTTTGGGTATTTTTGCTCCATATGGTAGTTTAATATTAGCTCTTAGTTTCTTATTTGCCATGATTTTCTCTACGATTCATTGGTTTGGAATTATGTTATTTATTATAGGTGCTCCAATTATATTTATTGCTAAGAAATTACAATCTGGTGAATCAGAACAAATATCTAAAATGATGAGAGGTATTGGTAACGGAACTTTCTGGATATATATGTGTATGGTATTATTTGGACCAACTAAAGCTATTTGGGGTAATGGTGCGACAATGGGAGGTCTTTTTTATTTAATTTACTTAGCATTTTCAACAAGAGGTCAAATATTAAAAAATTAAATACAAATAATATAAATATAAATACATCAATCGTATATATATTTATATGGCAAAGGGTAAAAATAAGAATAATAAAAACAAGGCAAAAAAAACACTTCCATTTGTAAGTGTATGTACACCTACTTTTAATCGTCGACCATTTGTAAAAAGTATGATTAAATGTTTCGACCATCAAAAATATCCAAAGGATAGAATGGAGTGGATTATTATTGATGATGGTACAGATCCTATTGAAGATTTGGTAGCTAATCATCCTAATGTAAAATATTTTAAATTCAGTGAAAAAATGTCTTTGGGTAAAAAACGCAATATGATGCATGAAAAGAGCAAAGGAGATATTATCGTATATATGGACGATGATGATTATTATCCTCCAGAAAGAGTTTCACATTCTGTAGAAATGTTAATGGCACACCCAAAGGCTTTATGCGCAGGAACGAGTGAAATATATATTTATTTTCATGAAGAAAAGAAGGTATATCAGTTTGGTCCTTATTCACCAAACCATGCTACTGCTGGAACCTTTGCTTTTAAGAGAGAATTATTAAAAGACCATGCCTATAATAATGAGGCTGCTTTGGCAGAAGAAAAAGAATTTCTTAAAAATTATACTGTTCCCTTTGTTCAACTAGAACCTAAAAAGGTTATTTTGGTATTTTCACATGAACATAATACATTTGATAAACGTAAGTTGCTTAAAAATCCTAATGATTTTATTAAAGTAAGTGATAAGACCGTTGACGATTTTGTAAAACAATGTGATCTTAGAGATTTTTACATGGCTGAAATTCACGAACTTTTGAAAGATTATGAACCAGGAAAACCTGAAATGAAACCTGATGTAATAAAGCAAACAAAAGAGATTGAAGAGAGAAGAGCCAAAGAAAATGAAAATAATAGTAAAATAATGGTACAAGATGGTTCTGGAAATAATAAAGAATTATCTACTAAAGAGATTGTTAATATCATTAAAGGACTTCAGGAAGAAAATACAGAATTGAAACGTAGACATGGTGGTAATATTGTAATGGAAACACCAGAAGGCAATCGTGCCTTATCAACAGAAGAAGTTGCTAGTTTGATAAAACAATTACAACAAGAAAATATAGCATTGAAGGAACAAATTAAGGATAGTTCTATTTTACATAATACAAATGATATACAAGAATTAGATGACAATAATAAGCAAATAATTGTTACTGATGAAGACGAATGTATGGAAATTTTAGATCTTAATGATGTAAGTGATTACATCAATAAAAAAATAACAAAAATTAAAGAATTGAAAAATGAACAAAATGAATTAATGGCAAAAGCATCAACACTAGTTGAACCTACGACAATTCAAAATAATGATGAACTAAAAGAATTGTTAAATAACATGAAAAGTGAATTGAAAAATGAACTTAAAACTGATTTTAAAGAATTATTAAAAGAACATAATTCACTAAATCATATTTTTATGGAAAGAGAAGGGAAAAATGTAAAACTTGAACCTTCTGAAGTATATGAAATAATACAACAACAGCAAAAACTCATTGAAATGTGTAAGAAGGAATTAGAAGAAAAAACCATTTTATTCAATGATGGAACAGGTCAAGAAATTCAATTAAATCAAGAAATTTTCAACTATATTGTAAAGAAATATCAATCTATGACAAAATCTGATCTTTCAGAACATAACGCAGAAAATAATGCTGAAGACAAAGATGAAGACAATGAATCTGTAGATATTGAAGTAACAGAAGACAATGATGACAATGATAGTGATAATAATAGTGATAATAATAGTGATAATAATAGTGATAATAATAGTGATAATAACGATGAAGAAGATGACGAAGAAGACAGTCCAAAGTTTACAGAGTTAACTGAAACCCTAAAAAATTCACATGGTAATAACACATCAAATATTAAGTTTAAGAAATCATAAATTAATAAAATAAATACTCATAATACCTCCTAATATACCTAATATATTTATTGGTTTTATGTTTTCATTTAATAACAAAACACCAAGCATCGTAGAAAATATTATTATAAATAATTCATTAAGTGGTATTAATTTACTTAATTTAGTAGTTTTAATTAAATAATTGTATAAATACCAATTTAATGAACTAACAATACATACAACAATCATTGGAATCAATGTTTCTTTAACACCTTTAATATTTTTTACTGTTATTAAATTATCATGTTTAACAGAAAAATAAATCAACATCAAAGCCATACTAACACTACTACTAAAAAGCATATACATTTCTAGAGACATCTTCTTTAAAAAGTAATTTTTTCGTAAAAGCAAAATAAAAGCATATATGAAAGCATCTATCATAATCAAAAACATTATATATTTAGCAAATATATTTATATTAACTATATAAAAAGTAAAATACAACTATTATTAATGACTGATAGTTGTATTTCAAAATATTATTCTACAACGAGAAATGGTAAGAAATATTCTAACAATTATACATCCGATGAATGGGAAGCAATTACTATACTTGTTAATCTAAAACAAGATAAAGATACCGATTTTTATCATAGTGATAATGTTATTGCGCATAATAATGTAGAAAATGTTGTTAGACATCGATATAATACCCGTTCAAATAAGAAATAAATATTAAAATAAGCTTAAATTTATTTTATTGTGTATATTCAAGACAAAATTATTTATGTCAAGTCTAAGAATTGATATAAATTGTTGCGATAATATTAATGAAAAAACATATGAATATTACAATACAAATATTACACCAATAAATTGGATTGTTTTTCAAGATGATAATAATTATAATGAAGAATTACCTGAATGGTATTTGTATAAAAAACCACACTATAGATCTTACGCATATTCACAAAAAGAAAAAGAAATTATAAATAACAATTTTATTAATATTATTAATAAATTTATTATTATACTTGATTTAAAAATGGAGTATTCTGATAAAATAGTAATTGATTTTATACTTCAAAACTACTTAAATTATCAAATTAATATTAATGATTTAAAACAAATCATAAATACATTTACGTTAAAACATAATCATCAATGATTTTTCCATATTTAATAACTGATAAATATTTATATATTCTTGAAATATCTAATTTAGAAATATTGCTGTTTTCTAATAATTCAATTATTTCTTGTAAAGAATTTTTATTCTTTATCTCTACAAAAAAAGATATCAAATCCTTTTTATCCATATTAAGGTTTTGACACATTGTATTAATAAATATCATATTATTGTATTCTGTCGAATACTTTGTTAAAACTTTTGTAAAACGAATATCATTTACTTTTTTATGTTTAATGTTTGGTGTATTATATAATAATTTATTATTATACAATGTTTTTATTAATGAACTCATTTCATTAAATTCCCATATTTGTTTTTGAAATGTAATTCTATCTATATAATCCGAAAAGCATATATTTTCTAATATTTTTAAATATAAATCTAAACTAGTATCATCTATCTTATCTAATATATCTATTATATTTTCATGCCACAAAAGACTTACTATTGTTCTATCGGTTTCATTTATAATATTATGGTCTTCTAGACCCTTTGGTTCATTTAATAATGTTTTAGTTATATTTTTAATATCATCATTAATAATATTTTTTGAAAACAAACTGTTTAGAGTATCATAAGACATTATATTATCTTTTGTAGCATCTAACAAAAGATTTAATTTACGCAAATCTTTATTGATAAAACGAACTATTTTATCAGTGTCATAATTTGTATTAATCATTCTCTCTGCTATTTGATATATCTGTTTATCAGTAGGTATATTTAATTCTACTGAAACACAAACATTAACTAATTCTTTTATCTTTTTATCCAATTGATTGTTTCCTATACAAATTATTGGACTCATTGATATTTCTTCTAATTTCTGTTTTTTTGTTTTTTTTGGTCTTATAATTTTAATGAGAGAATTAATACCACCTTTATCACCATTATTCATACCATCAATATCATCCATTACGATTACAATTTTTTTTCGTTTTTTAGTAAACATACTTAACACATTAATATTTGACATATTGTCATTTGTTATTAATTCTATTATATTTTTATTACGTATATCACTAGAGTCATAATAAATCATATCATAGTTATTATCTTTTAATAAGTTTTTTATTAATGTTGTTTTACCTATTCCAGATTCTCCATATAAATATAATCCCCTTTGAATATTTAAATTATGTTTATTATTATCAAATTCATCTAAAAAATTTATTATCTTTGTTTTATATATTTCTCTATTTAAAATATTATCGAAATCTATAGTTTGCATTATATTAAATTATAGATTTATTTTATATTATTATTTATTCAATATCTTCTAATCCACATA
>MDTE01172327.1_pt1 | contig 12170 bp, 15 predicted proteins | sample 811231 | NCBI WGS metagenome assembly MDTE01 (sample SAMN05326651, study PRJNA326480) | marine metagenome | isolation source: seawater | place: Indian Ocean: Red Sea | collected 2010
TATAGAATCAAGCAAAATAACTACATCTTTTTTATGTTCAACTAATCTTTTAGCTTTTTCGATAACCATTTCTGCAACAGCAACGTGTCGAGAAGCGGGCTCATCAAATGTCGAAGACACTACTTCGCCTTTAACCGATCTTTGCATATCAGTTACTTCTTCTGGTCTTTCATCAATTAGTAAAACCATTAAAAAACATTCAGGATGATTTGCAGTTATTGATTGGGCAATATTTTGAAGAATGATGGTCTTGCCGGCTCGAGGTGGTGAAACAATTAAAGCTCTTTGACCTTTTCCAATAGGACTAACTAGATCAATAAGACGAGCTGTGTTGTCTGGTTTTTTTTCAATTTTGTTGCTCTCGATTTCTAACTTGATTCTCTCATTAGGATATAATGGAGTTAAATTATCAAATGCTATTTTATTTTTTCCTTTTTCAGGGGCATCAAAGTTAATCTTGTTAACTTTCAATAAAGCAAAATATCTTTCGGCATCTTTCGGTGCTCTTATTTCACCTTCTACAGAATCTCCTGTCCTTAAACCAAACTTTCTTATTTGGCTTGGACTTACATAAATATCGTCAGGCCCAGGTAAATAATTTGACTCAATCGCTCTAAGAAAACCAAATCCATCTTGTAAAACTTCTAATACACCATTCGCTGTTATCTGTTCGTTTTTTTCAGCTAACTTTTTTAATATTGCAAATAATATTTCTTGTTTACGAAGTGTGCTTGGGTTTTCGATTCCAAGTTTCTCAGCCTCAGAAATAATTTCCGCTGGGTTTTTTTTCTTAAGTTCTTGTAAATTCATATGATTGATTGATATTGAGGTAAGTGAGTTAAATATAAGTATTTTTTAATATTTTTCAACCCCTATATTGGCTTAAAAACAACTGCAAAAATAATAATTATAAGCAAAACTGTGGGAACTTCATTAATTATCCTGAAGAATTTAGAGGAATATTTATTAGAATTGATACTAAATTCTCTTAAGCATATTAGCAGAAAGAAATGATAAATAGTTAATAATATTACAGACAATAATTTTATTTGGAGCCATAAGTCGGCAAAGCTCTTTATACCTATCGAGTGCACCAATAACATACCAAATATCCAAGATAATATCATTGCTGGATTCATAATGTAAAAATAGAGTTTTTTTTCCATTAACTTAAAAGTTTCATTTTGCTGTTCATTGTTTAAAGTATCTGCGTGATAAACAAAAATTCTTGGAAGGTATAACAATCCAGCCATCCATGAAATAATTGCGATCAAGTGTAGTGCTTTAAATGTTAAATATGCGTTCATTTTTTATATAGATAATTCTCTATAAGATTTTGAAACAAATTAATGTGGTTGTCACTATCATTCAGGCACGGGACTAAATCAAAATTCTTGCCTCCTGACTTAAGAAAGGTTTCTTTTCCTTGAATAGCAATTTCTTCTAAGGTTTCAACACAATCTGAAGCAAAACCAGGACAAATTACCAGTATATTTTTTTTACCTTCCAAAGGTAAGTTTTCAAAGGTCTGATCAGTGTATGGTTGAAGCCATTCTTGTGGACCAAATCTAGATTGGAAAGTAGTTTTAATTGGTATTTCACTACCAAATGTTTCAGTTAAAAGTCTTGATGTTTTTTGACAGTAACATTGATAGGGATCACCCTTATCAAAATATTTTTTTGGTATTCCATGATAAGATGCCAGGATTAAATCCGGTTTCCAGTTAATTTCACTCATTTTTTTTCTTATGCTATCCGATAAAGCTTTTATGTATAAATTATTGGACTCATAATGCGGAATAATTTGTAAACTAGGTTGCCATCTCATTTTCATTAAGCTTCTATAAACTTCATCACATACAGTGGCGGTTGTTGCTGCAGCGTATTGAGGATATAAAGGTAATACAATTAAGTTTTCACATCCTTGATCTTTTAATTTTTTAATAACACCATTTATACTAGGTTTGCCATACCTCATCGCGTAGTCAATCTTAAGGTTTTCAGTTTCAATTCTTTTAGATAATTTTTTTGTTTGCATAATTGTATAATATCTTAATGGCGACATATCTTCGTTTTTCATCCAAATTTCTTTATATGCTTTGGCAGTTTTTGAGGGCCTGAAATTTAATATAAATAAATTAAGGATAATTTGCCAAATTATTGGGTTTACTTCTATAACTCTTTTATCTGAAAGAAATTCTCTTAAATATTTTCTTATATCGAACCAACTTGTAGAATCGGGTGTTCCTAGATTAACTAATAGAACACCTGTCTTTCCATAGTTTACTTTGGGATGCTTGTTTGTCATTTAAAAGATTTTACTTTCTCTATAACCCTTTTTAATGTCTCTGGATCAGTTTCAGGCAACAAACCGTGACCCAAGTTAAAAATATAAGCCCTATTATTAAATATATTTAAATATTTATCAACTTCATCGAATAACTCTCTTTCGTTGTTTAATAAAAGTCTGGGATCAATCCCCCCTTGAAGACAAACATCCTTCAAATTTTCTTTTGCCCAGCTTGGATTTACATCGTGATCGATGCTTAAACAATCAGGTTTTACTATATCCATAAAATTTTTATATTTTTTTCCAATACCTTTTGGAAAGCAAATAGTTGGTGTGTTGATTTTTTTACAAAAATTTACGATCTCATAATTTGGTAAATAACAAAATTTGTTTATATGTTCATCAGGAAGTAAGTTTGCCCACGAATCAAAAATCTGAATTACATCAGCTCCTGCTTCTGTTTGTTTTTGAATATGAAGACATAAAAATTTAATTAACTTTTGAAGCAAATCTTTAGTTTCGTTATTATTGAAATCAAATTTTTTTATATTTAAGTTTTTGTTTTTGTCTCTCAAGTCAAACATATAAACAAAAAGTGTCCATGGCGCCCCGATAAAACCTATAAGAGACTTGTCTTTTTTAAGACTTTTTTTGGTTGTTTCTATTGCTTTATAAACTGGAGATAATTTATTTATAAAGTCATTTTCTTTTATTCCCAAAATTTTTTTAGTGTCTAATTTTGATAGTTTTGGACCAAAATCTTTTTCAAATTTCACTTCTTGACCCAAACCGTAAGGTACCATTAAAATATCTGAAAATATTATTGCTGCATCTAAATCATATCTTGTAATAGGTTGAATCGTTATTTTTGAACTCAATTCACTATTGAGACATAATTTAATAAAATCAGGATTTTGGGATCTAATTTTTCTAAATTCTGGTAAATATCTTCCTGCTTGTCTCATAAACCATATTGGTAAACAAGAACTATCTTTCTCAATTATACATTTATTTAACTTATTCATTTATATTAATATTATATATTTATAATTTTATTATTTGTAATAGGTCATGTTAACTAGTGAAATAACTAGTTATACATAGTTTTAAACATTTTATTCTATAAAAAACTGTTAAAAATATGAGATTTTAGGAAGATATAAAAATATATTAACATTAAATAATAAGTATGGCTAAATATATCAACATCTAACAAAGTGTTTAAGATATGTTGGTTCTTGTTAGTCTTTTTGAAAAAAAAATAACAAAAGGGTATAAAGTTAAGTTGTAAAATTTGTATTAACAGACTTATGACCGAAAAATACAATGTATATTTAGTATCAGATTCAACTGGTGAGACACTAGATAGGATTTTTTTATCATTAAAATCCCAGTTTGCTAATTTTGATTATGAGAAAAAAGAATTTGTATTTGTTAGAACCGAGCAACAAATTGATAAAATAATATCAGAGGGAGAAGCAATAAAAAATTGCATAATACTTTACACAATTGTAGAGACTAAACTTGCAAAATATATCTCAAAAAAAAGTGAGGAAAAAAACATTCCTTGCTTTGGTATACTTGGAAATTTAATTTTAACATTTTCAAAGCTGCTGAATCAAAAAGCGTCTCATAAACCAAGCGCACAACATGTTTTAGACGAAGAATATTACAAGAGAATCGAGGCCATACAATTTACAATGTCGCACGATGATGGAAAGAAAACCGAAGATATTATTAAATCAGATATAATTTTGTTAGGCGTAAGCAGGACTGGAAAAACCCCAACCTCAATTTATCTTGCAAACAGAGGGTTCAAAACAATGAATATACCTCTTGTTGAAAAACAAGATATCCCTGAAAATATAAAAAAAAGAAACTTTAAATCAATCGTTATTGGATTGTACGCAGATCCACAAAGATTATCTGATATAAGAAGAAATAGAGTTAATATAATGAACGAGACAAAAATTCCCACATACACAGATCTTGATTCGATCAAAAAAGAAATTGAAGACTCAAAAAAGCTTTTTAAAAAATACAATTGGCCGTCAATTGATGTTACACGAAAATCAATAGAGGAAACAGCAGCATCAATAATAAAAATTTATGATATAAGTAAAGCAAGATGAGTATAATTTTAGCTTCAAAAAGCGGAGTAAGAAAAAAAATTTTAGATGAAAGTGGAATAAATTGTGAAGTGGTCCACTCAAATGTTGACGAAGATCAGGTTAAAGAGTCTTTGCAAAATGAAAAAGCAACACCTTTAGTAATATCAAAAAATCTTGCAGAACTAAAAGCTAATAAAGTTAGCTGTAATCATCCTGACAAGCTTGTTCTGGGGGCGGACAGTGTGATCGACCTTAACAATGACTTAATATCAAAACCAAAATCAAGAAAGGAAGCTGAGAAAATATTAGAAAGATTAAGTGGAAAAAAACATTATTTGATTAGCTCTGTATGTATATCTAAAAATGGGTCTATGATATGGAATCATACGGAGAAATCAACTTTGACTATGAAAAAATTAACTTTAGATGAAATTAGATCTTATTTATCCAAAATAAGAGACAAAGAATTATTTGCCTATGGCGTTTATCAAATAGAAGCTGATGGAAGAGCTTTATTTTTAAAAATTGAAGGGGACGAAAATTCAATTATGGGTCTCCCAGTGGAAAAAATTAAACAATACTTAGATCTTAAGAAATGCTAATTTTAGTTTGGTTTATAGTTTGTATAATATTTGCATTTGTTCAATTTATTTTGGGTGACTCTGGGCATGCCTTGGAATTATTTGCATTATTAAGCGCTATAGCTCTATTTTTGATACACAAATATAAAAACAAGGTGGATAAAATAAAATGAAAAAATTCTTAGTTATTGGAAATCCGATAGAACATTCTTTATCCCCAAGGTTGCATAATTACTGGTTTAAACAAAATAATATTGATGCGACTTATGAGAAAAAACAAATAGAAGAAGTTGGTATAAAAGAAATAATTTCAGATATTAGAAATGGAAATATCAAGGGTATTAATGTGACTGTTCCATTTAAAAAAAAAGTTATAGGATTCATGGATGAATTAAGTTCCTTTGCAAAACAGACAGAGTCTGTAAATATCGTTTATACAGAAAAAAAAAAAATAATTGGAGGTAACACAGATGTTCCTGGTTTTGGAGCTTCATTAAATCACATTAATTATAATTTAAAAGGCAAAACTGTCTTAATCCTTGGTGCCGGAGGTGTTGTTCCTTCAATTATAGTCGCTCTAAATTCTATGCAAGTATCTAAAATTGTTATAAGCAATAGAACGAAAGAAAAAGCAGAAACTTTAAAGAAAAAATTTCCTTTTATAAATTTATTACCATGGGGAGAACTAGGAGATTTTGATATGATTATTAATGCCACAAGTATCGGTCTTAAAAATAATGATAAAACGCCAGTAGATTTGAATAAAGTACAGTCGGGAAAGCTCTTTTATGATGTTATTTACAATCCGAAAAAAACTAGTTTTTTACTCGAAGCAAAGAAGAGAAAAAATCAAGTTGAGAATGGGAAAATGATGTTTATATACCAAGCCCAACTATCATTTGAAATTTGGCACGGAATAAAACCTAAAATAGATAAAAAAGTTTTAGAATTATTAGAGAATGATTAAAATTGGTATTACCGGTTCTTTGGCGTCTGGAAAAAGCACAGTTGCTAAGCTAATGTCTAAAAGCAAATATCCTATATTTAGCGCTGACAAAGTAGTTGCTGGATTATATAAAAAAAGAACTTTTTTGCTTAAAATAAAAAAAAAATTTAATTTTAAAAATTCTAAAAATTTAAAGAAAAAATTAAAAGTTCTTATTAGAAAAGATAAAACAGCTTTGAAAAGACTTGAAAAAATTATTCATCCATTAGTAAGACGAGAGATGAAAAGTTTTAGGAAGAAAAAATTTAAAATAGGGATATTTGAAATTCCACTATTGATTGAGAGTAAACTTATGAAATATTTTGACGTCGTTATTTTTGTAAATGCTCAAAGAAATAAAAGATTAAGACGATATAAAGGAGATGAAAAGATATTCACAACTTTAGATAAAAGGCAAATTATTTCTAGCAAAAAAATAAAATTTAGCGATCATATAATAAATAATAATGAAAACAGAATTAAGCTTAAAAAGAAAGTTAAAAATTTAATAAGTCGCTATGAATGAAATTTTTTTAGACACAGAAACAACAGGACTTTCACCTAGAGAAGGTCACAAAATTGTAGAAATAGCATGTGTTGAAACTAAAGATTTAATGCCAACTAGCAAAATATTTCATAAAAGAATAAATCCACAAAGAGATGTTCCTGAAGATGCTGTAAAAATACATGGCTTTACTTCAGAAATTTTGCATAAAGAAAAAACCTTTGAGCAAATTGTTGATGAATTTTTAAATTTCATAAAAGAAAAAAAATTGATTATACATAATGCTGATTTTGATTTGAATTTTTTAAATTATGAACTTAAATTATTAAAGAAAAACGAAATTAAAAAAAAACAGGTAGTAGACTCTTTAGAATTAGCCAGAGAAAAGTTTCCAGGTGTTTCAAATTCATTGGATAACCTGTGTAAAAGATTTCGAATTGATTTGTCAAGACGAACAAAACACAATGCATTATTAGATTGTGAACTTTTAAGAGAAGTTTACATTAATCTCTTAGATGCAAAAGAACCAAAATTAACTTTCTCAGAAGATAAAACAAAAGAAAGATTGGACGATAAAATTTCTGAGATTAATTATTATAAAAAAATTGTAAAGCCTTCACAAGAAGAAAGCATAAAGCACTCGATATTTTTAAAAAAAGAACTTAAAAAAAATTATTATTGAACTTTTCTTTGATCGTGTAGTTTTTTAAAATCCACATTTTCATCAATTTTTACGTTATTAAATCCTGAACTTTCAAATAAATAAACAAAGGTTTTCCTGAGCTCAGGGTAAATAGTTGTGGGAACTTCTATAAGAATAATTTCCTCTAGTCTTTTTTTATCATTTATTTCCTTTTCAAACTCAATAAGTGTTGAGTGCGTAATATTGGCAATTATTCCTTGCAAATCATTCTTTATAGGACTTAATAAAATAGTAGTCTCAATTGAAATAATTTTTTCTTTTATGTGATTGCTTTTAATATTGATTTTAACTTTATAATTACCAATGTTTTCTGTTAATAAAAAAAAAGTTTTAGTATCCAAGATTTTAAAATTTAGATCCTTAATGTACTTTGCAACAATTTTATAGTTCATCTTTATCTTTTTTGTCCTCTTCTAAAATCTCTCCCTCCACAAAATTATTCTCATTAGAAGGATGTTTTCTTTTATTTTTAATTAAAAAGTTAATTATTAATTTCCTTGTAAAAGGTATTAATAAAATAAAACCTATTGTGTCAGTTATAAAACCAGGTAAGATTAACATTATTACTGCTATTCCAATGGATGCTCCTGAAATAACTTCGTATAAAGGAATTTTGTTTTCATAAACATTTAAAAGTCCTGATTTAATAGTATTCAATCCTTCTATACGAGCATAGTAAATCCCTAAGAAGGCAGTTAGTATAATAAGTAAAACTGTATTAATAGCCCCAATTTGTTGCCCTATTTTAATCATTAACCAAATTTCTGCCAAAGGAAGGCCTATAATAAGTAGAAATAATGAGTTCATTTGTCTGATACAAAAATATATTATTAATGTATATTTATCAAACTATGAGTAATAATTTTGGTTATATTGATATAATTTTGCTAGCAATGATTGCTGGTTTTATAATACTAAGACTTAGAAATATTTTAGGCAGAAGAACAGGGCACGAAGAAAAGACTTTTACCAACTTTCCGGGTAAAAATTTTGAACAATACAAAAAAAGAGATCTTAATCCTAATAAAACCAATGTAAATGAGCTAGTTGGAGAGGATAAAAAGAATTTTTTAAAAGGTGCTGAAATTGCATATGAAACAATTATTACCTCATTCGCAAAGGGTGACCAAGGAAAATTAAAAGATCTACTTACACCAGAAATGGCATCTAACTTCGCAACTGCTATAGAACAGAGAAATAAAAATAAAATTAAATCTGAATTAACATTTATAGGTATAAAAGAGTCTAAAGTAGAAAAATATGAAAGAATTAAAAATAATCTTTTTGCTACTGTTAAATTTGTATGTGAAATTATATCTGTGAAAAAAAATCAAGAAAATAAAATTATAGAAGGAAATCCTGATAAAATTAAAACCGTGACAGATTACTGGAAATTTTCTAAGAATTCCTTAAAACAAAGCCCTAACTGGTATTTATCTGAAATAATAAGCAAGTGAAAAAGAAATTTACACTGCCTTCTTCCGATTATAAAGATTGGGAAGAATATACTAATAATCCAAAAGATGTTTATGACAAAGAAAAAGAAAACTTACCCGAAAGAGGGAGGGCATCAAGGTACATATTTGATTTGCATGGTTACAATCTCATTGAAGCGAATGAAAAAGTATCAGAAATAATTAATTTTTGTTCAGAAAAAAATTATGGTGAAATTTTACTCATTACAGGTAAAGGTTTGCATTCAGATGAAAATGATGTTTTTAAATCAAAAGAATTAAGTAAACTTAAATTCTCAATACCAGATTATATTAAATCTTCCAAAGAATTAGCAGATAAAATTTTAGATATTAAAATGGCTTCTAAACAACAAGGTGGAGAAGGAGCGCTAGTAATTAAATTAAAATTACAAAATAAATTTTGATAAATCGGTGTCTTTTACCAAATCACCTAAATTATTTTTTACATAATCTTTATCTATAATTATTTTTTCTCCTGATTTATCTGATGCATTAAAACTTACATCATCTAAAACTTTTTCTATAATTGTGTGCAGTCTTCTTGCTCCAATGTTTTCCACTGAAGAATTGATCTCAGTTGATAATTTAGCCAACATATCAATGCCATCATTTGTAAACTCTAAACTTACATTTTCAGTTTTTAGAAGAGCTTTGTATTGTTTAATTAAGCTATTGTCCGGTTCTTTTAGTATTCTTTTAAAATCCTCCTCATTTAATGCCTGGAGTTCGACTCTTATAGGTAACCGGCCTTGGAGTTCAGGCAAAAGATCCGAAGGTTTTGCAAGCTGAAAAGCTCCTGATGCAATAAACAAAATATGATCTGTTTTAATTGGACCGTGTTTAGTGCTCACAGTGGTTCCCTCAATCAGAGGGAGAAGGTCTCTTTGAACTCCTTCTCGAGAAACATCTCCACCAACCCTATCTCCCCTAGCAGAAACTTTGTCAATTTCATCAAGAAAAACTATTCCATTTTCTTCAGTAGACTTTTTTGCTTCTAAAATTATTTTATCTTCCTCAATCATTTTATCAGACTCTTGAGCTATTAAAATGTCATGAGATTCTTTTACTGACATTTTTTTCTTTTTACCTTTTTTATTTCCCATTGATTTGCCTAAGATATCACCAATGTTCACCATACCAACATTTGCACCTGGCATTCCCGGAATTTCAAAACTTTGCGCATTAGGAGATGTATTATTGACTTCTATTTCTATTTCATTGTCATCTAGGTCTCCACTTCTTAATCTTTTTCTAAAACTTTCTCTTGTTGCTACACTAGCTTTATTGCCAACTAAAGCATCTAAAACTTTTTCTTCAGCAGCTAATTGAGCTTTTGCATATACTTCTTTTCTTTTTTTTTCTCGTTCCATAGCTATAGCGATTTCAATTAAATCTCTAACTATTTGTTCAACATCTCGACCTACGTAACCCACCTCAGTAAATCTTGTAGCTTCAACTTTAATAAACGGTGCTTGTGCAAGTTTTGATAGTCGCCTAGAGATTTCAGTTTTACCTACACCGGTAGGACCTATCATTAAGATATTTTTTGGTAAAACCTCCTCTCTCATTTGACTATCTAGAGCTTGTCTTCTCCATCTATTTCTCAAAGCAACGGCAACTGCCTTTTTAGCTTGTTTTTGTCCAATAACATACCTATCAAGTTCAGAAACTATTTCTCTAGGAGACAATGCACTAACTTTTGAATTGTTTTTCTTATTCTGTTTTTTTACTAAATTTAAATTTGCTACTTTTTTTGTGTCAGCCATTACTAAATTTTTTCCATTGTTATATTATTATTTGTAAATACGCATATTTCCGAAGCAACTTTGATAGACCTTTTAGCTATTTCCTCTGCACTCATATCAGTTTCAATTAAAACTTTAGCAGCAGCTAGAGCGTAGTTTCCACCGGATCCTATACCAATAATTCCATCTTCTGGCTCCAAAACATCACCAGTTCCTGAAATAATAAAACTATTTTTTTTATCTGCAACAGCCATAAGAGCTTCCAATCTTCGTAAAAATTTATCACTTCTCCAATCTTTAGCTAATTCAACAGCTGCTCTTTGAAGATTGCCAGCATGTTTTTCTAACTTAGCTTCTAATCTCTCAAATAAAGTTAATGCATCAGCGGTAGAACCAGCAAAACCAGCAATTACTCCTCTTTTTTCTATTTTCCTAACTTTTTTTGCTTTGCTTTTTAAAACTGTATTCCCAAGACTAACTTGTCCATCGCCCGCAACAACAGTTTGATTGTTCTTTCGTAGTAAAACAATCGTTGTGCCGTGCCATTTTTCAGCTGTATTCATACTATTGTATGTGGAGATTAATTTGATTTCTTCAATAGTTATTTTGGATTTATTGATATAAATCCCAATTAAATATATACATTTTGAAGCAATTTATGAAAAGAAAAGCAAATATTACGAGAAAAACAAAAGAAACTACCATTTCGGTCGCAGTTAATTTGGACGGCAAAGGAAAATATAAAATTAAGACCGGAATAGGTTTTTTAGATCATATGTTGGAACAACTTTCTAAACATTCATTAATAGATTTAGAGGTAAAAGCAAAAGGCGATACACATATTGACCTGCATCACACTACAGAAGATACAGGCATTGCAATAGGTGAAGCTATTAAAAAGGCTGCAGGTAACAGGAAAGGGATTACTAGGTATGCATCGACAATGATACCTATGGACGAAACATTAAGTCGAGTTTCAATCGATGTATCTAATAGACCTTATTTAATTTGGAAAGTAGATCTTGCGGTGGAAAAATTAGGTGAGATGGATACAGAATTATTTAAAGAGTGGTTTCAAGCATTCTCACAATCAGCCGGAGTCACTCTTCATGTGGAAAATATATATGGTGACAATAGCCACCACAAAGTTGAGTCTTGTTACAAGGGGTTAGCTAGATCGTTAAAAGATGCTTTAGCGATTGATAAAAGAATAAAAAATTCGATCCCTTCAACGAAGGGCTCTATTTAAAAATTGATGAACGTCTCAATTGTTGACTACCAATCGGGTAATATAAGCTCAGTTATTAACTCTTTTACAGAGGTCGCTAAAGGTAAAGTTAATCTAGAAGTAACTTCAGATATTAAGAAAATTAAATCTAGCGATAAGATTGTTTTACCAGGGCAAGGCTCATTTAAAAGCTGTGTTGACTCTCTTAATAAGATCAATGGATTAGCTGACACACTTAAAGAATTCGCGATAACAAATAAGAAGCCACTACTAGGAATTTGTGTGGGCTTACAAATGTTTGCTGATGTAGGTTATGAAGAATCAGAAACTAAAGGACTAGGTTGGATACCTGGAAAAGTTTCTAGAATTGATAATAAAAATGGAAAATTTAAGCTTCCGCATATAGGTTGGAACGAAATTGAAATTCAAAAGGAAAGTAAAATATTTAAGGATATAAAAAATAAACCTCATATGTACTTCGTTCATAGTTATGAATTTATTCCTGATGATAAATCAGTCATTTCAGCAACAACAAATTACTCGTCAA
>MDTE01031956.1_pt1 | contig 12169 bp, 5 predicted proteins | sample 811231 | NCBI WGS metagenome assembly MDTE01 (sample SAMN05326651, study PRJNA326480) | marine metagenome | isolation source: seawater | place: Indian Ocean: Red Sea | collected 2010
GGACGACGACTACTTGGTCGGCCGGGGTAAAGCGAAGGCCACCAGGCTGCCACCTCGAGGACGGCCAGATTTCCCACCCCCGGCCGAGATCACGACGAATTGGCGCCCGTCGACCATGTAAGTACTCGGCGTGGCATTGCCGCTGAATGGCAATTGGGCCTGCCAAAGAATGGCGCCCGTCTCCTGGTCAAAGGCCCGAAACGTTTCGTCGGCGCTTGCCCCGATGAAGATGAGCCCCCCCGCCGTCACCACCGGTCCCCCATAGTTTTCGGTTCCCGTGGGGGGAATTCCCTTGGCGGAGAGTTCAGCATACTCGCCCAAAACCACTTTCCACTTGATTTCGCCGGTGTTGAGATCGACGGCATTCAAGGTTCCCCACGGTGGCTTGATGGCAGGATAGCCATCCCCATCCAACCACCTCCGAAAGCCACCAAATGCGTAGGTCGGCAGAGGCACCTCCTCTTGATCTTCCGTTGATTCCACCGGGTCGAGGGTCTCCGAGAGGACATAGTCTAGGATGGCCTTTCGGCGTTGGTCCGAGAACTGGGGAAATCCGGGCATCCGTCCGCCCCCCTGTTTGGTGACGAGTTCGATCTCGGCTCGAGTTTTGCGCGATCCAATGCCTTCGAGCGGCGGGAACCCCGCCGCTACATTCCCCCGCTTGTCGAGTCCATGGCAGGGGCCGCAATAGAGCAGATAGTCCCGCTCACCCCGAACCAGGGAGGAGCCATCGGGTCGCTTGACCTCGATCATTTGAAGCAGCCAGGGCATCTCGTTGATGTTCACATAATAAATACCCTCCGGGTCAGCCGCCCCGCCCCCCCATTCCATCCCACCGTCGAATCCTGGAAACATCACAGTCTCCTTCAGGCTGGGCGCGGGAAAGGGTCCGAAATTGGGCGATGCCTTGATTCGATCCAATGTCATTTGATAAGTCTCCGGAGAAATCGTTGAGGCATCCGCCTCGGTATAACGTTGCCGCATCAAGGGCGGCGGTTTGGTCTGAAAGGGTTGTGTTGGCCAGGACTGTTCCCCCGCCAAGTCGGACTGGGGCACCGGTCGTTCCTCGATCGGCCACAGGGGCTCGCCGGTGACCCGATTGAAGACAAACACTCGACCGTGCTTCGTTCCCTGGGCGACGGCATTAATTCGTTTGCCTTCGTGCGTCACCGTCAGCAGCACGGGCGGGCAGGGGAGGTCCTTGTCCAGGAGGTCATGGTGAACGATTTGGTAATGCCACCGTCGTTGACCGCTCGTCGCATCCAAGGCCACCAGGCTATTGGCAAAGAGATTGGCGCCGTGCCGCTTTCCCCCGTAGAAGTCCGGCTCCCCCGTTTTGGTCGCGACATAGACAATGCCTCGTTCTTCGTCGAGCGATTGACCGCACCAAGGCATCACACCAGACACCCGTTTCCATGCATCCTCCGGCCATGTCTCGTAACCGAACTCGCCAGGTCGGGGCACCAGGTGAAACCGCCACACTTCCTGCCCCGTGCGGGCGGAGAGGGCGCGCACCACCCCCTGCCCTCCTTGCCCTCCCAAAATCAGTAGGTCACGATAGATCACCCCTGGGGTATTGAGACCGGTTCCCAGTTCGACAGCGCCCTCGTCACCAAAGGACCGGATGACCTCTCCGGTCGCCGGATCCAGGGCAAAGAGAAAGCCTCTGACCCCGGTGAAGAGCCGTTTCTCCTCTCCCGACTCATTCTCCCAGTATACCAGTCCGCGTTGACGGTTCTTCCCCCTCCCCGAACGCTCCTCGGCCGGATCCCAGACCCAACGTTCTTCCCCGGTCGCGGCATTCAAGGCAATGACCTTCCGACTGGGCGCTGGCGTGTAGAGAACGCCATCGATCACCAGATTATTCGCCTGATACTCACCCACGTCTCCCGTCTCATAGGTCCAAGCCACACTCAGCTGATCAACGCTCTTTCGATTGATCTGATCCAAGCGGGAATACAGGTTCCGCTGTTTGCCCCCAAGATAAGTATCCCAATCAACATTCTGGGCATCCGCCGGCCCCGGCAGGATCAATGCGAAGCACAACCATAACACGCGGGACGATAAACGACGCGCCTCCAAGGATTGCCACCAAACCAGATTCGACATCCTCCAACAATGATCCAGAAGCGCAGGCGAAGCGAGTCAAAACAGGATTCGTCCATCGCCCCCTTGGAGAGCTTGCCAGGACTCCCGGCGATCGACTCCGCCTTCCCATCGGGCGCCGACTTACCGCAAGTCCAGATTCCGAATCTCGGGCAACACCGCCCATTGGTTGACCGGCCGAAAGCTCTTTCCGTGAGGCACGTACGCCACGTGACCGTCGGCATAGGCATGATTGGAGCCCCCACTCTGTTCCCGACCGGGCTGAGCCCCGTGCATGTTCCAGATCAATTCGTGCAGGGCGTTGCCCTCATCCTCCAAAAAGTCCATGAAAAAATGGTAACTTTCGGGGCGTTTCTCCCCAAAGACCACCGTCCCTGCAGGTTCCCGAATGGAAGCCAATTTCATCTGCTTGGTCTTCAAAAACTCATGATCATAGGGGCGTCCCTCCGGTGCCAAGAAGTAATCATTCCATCCATTCATGATATAACTCCGCAACGCGCGGTCAGCGGGATCATGAAAACTCCCGGCGTTCAGATCGGGCGCGAAGCGAAGCGTCCGGTTGGGGTCCTGCGGGCAGAGAAAAACGCGGGTGTTGCTGAGGTAGCGGTTGACCCGCCCTGGCCATCCCGGCCGGCCCGGTTCATTCCCCAACGTCCGGGGAGGAAAATACCCATCGTGATCGTCGAGGTACATCAAGGTCGCCATGATGATCTGCCGCTGTTGACTGAGGCAACTCGTGCGCTTCGCGATCGACTTGGCCCGAGAGAGCGCAGGTAACAACATCCCGGCAAGGATGGCGATGATCGCGATCACCACCAGTAACTCGATTAATGTGAACGCCTGCCTCTTTCGCGGTAGAGTCCGGAATCGTCCCACGCGAATCCGCATCCTCTCAAGCCCTTCCCGACTCGTGAAATGGATCCTGGCACGATCGGTCAAAAATGCTGGCCAGGATATTGGCGAAGGCCTTTTGCGCATCCTCAATCAAGGTGTAGAACACGGGAACGACCACCAAGGTAAACAAGGTTGCCGAGGCCATCCCTCCGATCAGCACCAGGCCGAAGCTCTTGAAATTGACCCCCATTTCCTGGGAATTCCCAAAGGTCAATGGAATCATTCCGCAGATGGTGGTCAAGGCCGTCATCACAATGGGGCGAAACCGATGCCGGGTGGCCATCAGCAAGGCCTCGGACCGCTCAATCCCCGTCCGTCGCAAGCGGTTGGCATAGTCCACCAAGACAATCCCGTTGTTCACCACGATCCCCACCAGGAACATGGCACCAGTGTAAACCATCTGATCGATGTAGGTCTCGGAAATCTTGAGGGCGACAATCGCACCGATCGAAGCCAGGGGAATCGTGAGGATGATGGACAGCGGGATCAAGGTGCTCTCGAAGAAGAACGCCATCAACATATAGACGAACACAATCGCCAGAATGATCATCATGGATCCCTTCTTTCTCTCATCATCTCCAAAGTCCACCTTGGCCCGGTCGAACGACACCCCCTCAGGCAAATTGATGCGATCCTTCAAATCCTCGATCGCGCGCTTCACCTCTCGCGCCTCTGGTCCTGGTTTCAGACGCATCCCGAAATACTCGCTCACCTTCTTGTCGTAACGAGTGATTGCGCCATCCTCGTTCCGCCGCATCGCCGTGCGAGTCAGTTCCCCCACGGTGCTCACGCGGCCATCCTCGGCGGGAACCTGAATGTTGTTTAGATCCGACAATTCCGATCGATCTTCCTCATCGAAGAGCAATCGCATCGGCACCTGGCGCCCTTTCTTGTTGAACCGGGGAAGATTGTCACCGGCGATGGCCGATCCGACAGTCCCCGCCAAGGTTCTCGGATTCACGCCAATTGAATTGGCCTTGTCACGATCCACCAATAAAGCCATCTCACTGGGGGCTTCGTCGCTATCCGTATCGAGAAAAGAAATCACGCCGGGGATCTTTTCAAAACTAGGTTTCAGATCTTCGGCGACCCTTTTCAGTAATTCCGGCTGGTCTCCCACCAACCGGATATAGTGCATGTATTTGTGGTCATCCTTCTGCTCCTGTCCTTCCTTGCCACGGTAGCGGATCCGAACCCCCGGCTCCTCGGGAAAATCCTCGAAAAGCTGGTCTACCGCTTCCTCTCGGGTTAACTCGTGAACCCGGTCGTGGGCAAAAAACCCTGCAAAGCGCCCATACCACTTAGCATAGTGTACCTCATAGGCCTTCAAGCCGTAGACCTCGCTGTTCTGTTCAACCAACGCCTCGGCTCGCTGCATATAGGCTAATCGTTGATCCATCGAGTACTGGGAGGGAAAACGAATATCAAATGAGAAGTAGCGAACCATCTCTTCCTTCTTATCCGAGGTATTGAGGGTCCCCGCCATGAAATAAGTTCCGCCCAATAGAACGATCAAGAAAACCGCCATATCCAGGCGACGCGTCAGGAAGAACCGAAGGGCGGCATTGTAGCCATGATTCAATCGCTCAAACGTTTCTTGGTAGATTCCCTGAAACCAATTTCCCAGGACTGCCGACGGAGTCCGGAGCGCCCTCGAACCATCCCTCTTCTTCCGGGGCAAGGTGATGAAAACGCACAACGGGATGAACATCAGCGCCGTTCCCAGGGATGCGATGATCGACGTGACCACCGGCAGCGTGATCTTTTGAATCATAAACCGCATCTCGCCATCTACCAGGAGAGCCGAACTGAACACAATCAGGGTCGTCAAGGTGGCGATGGTGATCGCAAAACCGATTTCACTGACTCCCTTCACACAAGCCTCCCAGCGCGACGCCCCCTCTTGGTGATGCCGATGGATATTCTCGGCCACAACTACCGAGTTATCGACGAGCAGCCCCACACAGATCACCAAGCCCATGATGGTCAGGCTATTGAGTGTTTCCCCCACAAAATACATCGCCGTGAGGGCGATGAGCAAACACAGGGGAATGGCCATGGCAATCACCATCGTCACCCGAAATTGACGGAGGAAGAAAAAGAGAACGATCGCGGCGAGCAGCGCGCCCAACTTCCCGTTGTTGATCAAACTGTTGAGACGATCGAGAATTTCCTCTCCCTGGTTGTCATAGATGCTCATGTCGAACCCTTCCAATTTCGGATTCGCTTGCATCTTCTTGATCGCCGCTTCCACCCGTTGGCTCACCTCCACCGTATTGGCCTCCCCCTCGCGCTTGACCTGAATCCCATTCGCCGGCTGCCCATTGTACCGGTAAAGCCGCTCGGCTTCCTCCGGCTCGTAGGTCACTGCGGCCACATCTTTGAGAAAGACGTTATCCTTCAGCGGGATATGCCGAATCTCATCGATCCGCTTGAACTGACTCGTCGACTTGAGGGTGTACTTCTTGCCGCCGTCAACCACCGTTCCACTGGCCAGGGTGAAGTTATCCGCACGAAGCCGCTGCCCAATCTGGCGAATGTTGAGACCAAATGCTTCGGCCTTTTCCTTGTCCACTTCAATTCGGATCTCCCGCTGATAAATTCGGAAATCCACGTCCGCCACCCCCATGATGCGCTGGAGCGGCATCACGACATATTTGTTGATGATATCGTAATAATCGAGGTCGGGATCGTAGCTGATGCGGAACCCGACCACCGGTTCAGCACCCGGTTGGTGTTTTCGAATGTAGGGTTTCTCCGTGCCTTCCGGAAATCGCTGCCGGGCTCGCTCCACGCGGTCCCTTACTTCGCGATAGGCCACGTCCATGTCCGTTCCGTGTTTAAACTCCATCCGGACGCGCCCCCCCCATCGATAGCCATCGGTCGTGATGTGCTTGATGCCTCGAACCGTGGAAAGTTCCTCTTCCAAAGGAAGACTGATCTTGTCCAGCGTCTCGGGGGGCACCCCCACATCCCAATGAGCGCCCACCTCGATATAATGCCCCTCCATCCCCCGGGGGTTCATCTCCAGCGGCAACCGATTCGCCGAGATGAACCCCACGGCGATCAAGGTCAGAAAGAGAACAAACACCGTCACCCTCCGGCTCAATGAAAACCGGGTCAACCGGGTCACCAGGTTGTCCGTTTCGATTCGCTTCATTCTCCCGAATCGCCCGTCACAATCAACCGCTCACCCGCCAAACCAAAAAGATAATAGAGGGTGGGAATGATGAGAAGCGTCAGGAAGGTCGAAGTAAGCAAGCCGCAAATCACCGCCACCGCCATCGGCGTCCGGATCTCCGCGCCCTCCCCGAGTCCAAGAGCCATCGGCAGCAACCCCAACACGGTGGTTGCGGTCGTCATGACAATCGGTCTCAAGCGGACACATCCCGCCTTCACGATCGCGTCCAACAGCGACATCCCCCGCGTTCGCAGCGTGTTGGTGTAGTCCACCAACACGATCGCATTGTTCACCACAATCCCCGCCAACATGATCAACCCAAGAAACACCACCACCGACAGATTGATTCCGAGAAACTTCAATCCCAAGACCGTTCCCACAAAGGCCAGCGGAATCGTGAACATGATCATGAAGGGCTGCACCAACGATTCAAACTGAGACGCCATGATGACATAGACCAGAAAAAGACTGAGTCCTAATGCTAGGTACAAGCTTGAACTGCTCCGCTCCCATTCCTTGTTCTGCCCAGTGATCACAAAATCCATGTAGTCCGGCCACTCGAGTTTTTCGGTTAGAATCGATTGGGCGGCGTTGACCGAGGCGCCCAGGGAGCCGCCTCCGATATTGGCCTGAACGAGGGCCACTCGATTGCCGTCGATTCGACGGATCTCGCTCGGCCCCTCCCCCACCGACATCTCGGCAATCGCATTCAAGGGAACCGGTGTCTCAGCCCCGGGGTTGATGGTCAGTTTTCCGACATCAGCCACTTGTTCTCGATCACTCTCCGCCAACCTCACCACAATCGGGACGCGACGATCCCGACGATTCAGGCGGGTGGCTTCCGACCCTTTGACCATGTCCCGAACCTGGTTGGCGACAGAACTAATATTAAGACCATGCCGAACAATCTGGTGGCGATCATAAGAGATCTGCACTTCGGGAGCGCCGCTCCGAAGCGTCGGTTCCACATCGGCTAATTCAGGCGACTCCGCCAACAACTCCGTGGCTTGATCCGAAAACTGTTTCAATTCCGACAAGTCCTCACCGTTAATCTGAATCACGACCGGTTTCTTCGAGCTGAAAAGAACCGGCCTGGTCACCCGGGTACTCAGATCCGGCACCCGGTCGAAATCCTTCCGAATCGCCGCAATCACCTGCTCCTCCGCTTCCTTGGGGTTCTCGGAACCCTCCAGCAACACCTTGAACTGGGCTGAATGTTCCCCTTCATCCGATCGTTTCATGTTGCTGGCGTCAAAGCCATACATGACCAGGAGCGTCTCGATCTTCAGCCGCTCCTTCTGGGCCAGAATGGAAGCCTCAACCGCCGTCAACACATTCACCGTCTCAGCCAAGGGAGTTCCCACGGGCAGCGCGACCTCGAAGGTGAATTCACTCTGGTGTACCTCCGGGAGCAATTCCGACTGCAATTGGGTCCCTACCCAGTAGGTCAGGAAGAAGCAGGCACCCGCCGACAGCATCATCGCCAGCGGATTCGCCAGGGCCCATCTCAACGTCCAGGCATACCAGCCCTCTTCCGAGACCAGCTCCGTCGAACTTGAAGACCGCGCAAAGACCCGGCCGAGGCGGTGGATGAGTTTGAGTCCTCCATAGCCGCACGCCCCCACCAACCGGATGAGCCAGACCACACTCAATCCAATGACTTCCAGCAAAAATGAGAGAATCAACCTCAAGACACCGTAAGGAAGCACCACCGGCCAAAGCGATCGCGGAGTCACTATCATTCGCTGGAACGAAGCAACCGACCCCCAAAGTTCCTGCAGACGGTTCCCCCTGAAGTCCGGGGACCGGAATCGAATCTTTGCCAACGCCACGACCCAGGGGATAAAACTGATCTGGGCCCAGAGTCGAAGCCCATCGAGGGCGACGACCGCAGCAGAAACTTTGTTTTTCGGATCCAGATCCGAACTCGTTCGTTCCAACCAAACATGATAGCCCACTTTGAAACCGACCACGACCACCAACAGTCCCGCCAACGGAAGCGTCACCCGAAGCAGGAACGTCGCCAAACTGATTCGCCCCGCCACGGCACCCAAAGGGTGTGACACCATCCCCGCACCCCCTTTAAGCTTGAATCCAGTTCGACTCGCCAGCATCGGGATAAACAAGACGGCGACAATCATCGAGGCGACCAGGGAGGTCACCACCGTCAGACCCAGGTCGCTGAACACTTGCCCCGCCAACCCTTCGACAAACACCATCGGGAAGAAGACACAGATGGACGTCAGGGTCGAGGCGATCACCGCGCCTCTCACTTCCTTGGTGCCGCGAATCGCGGCCTCGCGAATGGGATCCCCTTCCTCTCGGCAACGATAGATGGATTCGAGCACCACGATCGAGGAATCAACGAGCATTCCGATGCCCATCGCCAGCCCCCCCAGCGACATGATGTTGAGCGACACCCCCAGAAGATTCAGGGGAGCGAAGGTGACAAAGATAGAGATCGGGATGCTGACGGCAATAATCGATGTCGTGCGGAGGTCCCGAAGAAACAACAGCAACACTGCGATGGCCAACACGCCGCCCGCAACGGCCGTGCTCTTGACTTCCTTGATGCTATTGTCGATGAAGACCGACCGGTCCGCCACCAACTGCAAAACCACATTCTCTTCCTTGAACAGTCGTCCCGCGATGGTCGTGCGAGCCGAAGTCGTCGTGGACCCAAGCGCCTCCTTGATTCGCTCGCCCACCAGGACCATGTTCGCATCCGCCTCCTTGTATACGTCGATCTGCACGCTTTCCCCGCCATTAGTCCGGGTGAGCATTTCCCGGTCCCGTTGTCCAAACACCACCTCGCCCAAGTCCTTCAGCCGGATCTCTCGTCCGTCCTGGCGGTAAACGATCGTATCGGCGATCTCCTCGAGGGTTTCATATTCATTGATGGTTCGGATCATATACTCGGCATTCCCCTCTCGGATTCGCCCACCGGCGGCATTGATATTCTCGGCCTGCAACCGGCTCAGAACCTGACCAATCGAAATATTCACCCGATCCAGCTCCGCTGAATCAATCAGAACATGAATCTCCTCCTCCAGCCCTCCCCGAACACGTGCCGCGGCCACTCCCGTGATCGGTTCGAGGGCCCGCTTGACCTGCAATTCGGCAATTCGGCGAAGCCGCCTGGCCCCGGCATTGTCGAGTCCCGGCTGAACCCGGTCGGACGCCTTCTCGACGCCGTCCCGTTTTGATGGGGCCGCCGATAGGCTCAACTCCATGACCGGGTCCAAGGAAGGGTCGTAATGCAAGAGGAGGGGTTTCTCCGCGGTTCGTGGCAACCGAACGGTGTCCAGCTTTTCCAGAGTATTCTGAATGGCCTCCACCATGGAGGTCCCCCAAACAAACTCCATCACCACATCGCTCACGCCCGCGCGGCTGATACTGCTGATTTCGTTCAAGCCGCTGACGACTCCCAGTTGCTCCTCAATCCGTCGGCTGATGTCATTCTCGACCTCTTCCGGAGCCGCCCCGGGATACTCGGTGCGTACGGTGAGCGTCGGATAGCTCATCTCGGGCATCAGGGTGACCGGGAGTTGGCCCAGCGAAAAATAGCCAAACACCACGGCTGCCAGGAAAACCATCAAGACCGCCACCGGACGATCGGTCATGAAGCTCGGACTCTTGTGAGGCGGTTCCATACCCTCGGTCGTTGCGCCTGAAGGCCTATTCACTGACCGATTTCGCGTCTTCATCGGGAGGAACGCGACGGACCGGTGCGCTGGCAAGGCTTTCTCCATCGTTCGCCTCCTCCAGCACCCGGATTTCCGAATCCTCCTTCAATCCAGACTGACCCGCGACCACAATCTCCTCTCCCAATGCAAAGCCGCCCGAGGGTTCGACATGCTGGTGATCTGAATTGAGCGGCAGGACCAGTTGTCGCTGAGCCCGCATGACGCCGTTGGTATCGGTCACGACCTTGAAGACATAGGTTTGATCGTTGTCATAGGCGATCGCTCGTTTGGCGATCAAGAGGGCATCGTCCTTGGATTCGAGAACCAACTCGACGTCCACCCACATCCCCGGCCGAAGCGGGCCCAGGTCCTTCAATCCCACCACCACTTTCACCGTGCCCGCCCGGGCCTCGACAATTGGCGAGATTCGCTTCACGAATCCAGCAAAGGTCTCTCCCTCGTACGTCGTCGACGTCAAGCGCGCCTCCATATCCACCTTTAATTTCGGCAGGTATTGCTCCGGCACATGAATCACGGCAACCGTCGATTCCAGGTCTATGATCTCAAAAATCGGGGTCCCCAGATTCACCTGATCACCGACTTTCACGGTCCGACTGGTGATCGTACCACGGATCGGCGCCCTCACCTCCGTATAGTCCAGCTGTCGTTTGGCGGTCTCGACGGTGAGTTCAGCCCGGTTGAAGGTGAACTTGGCATTGCGATACTCCGATTCGCTGATCAGCTTTTGCTGGTAGAGTGACTTCTGGCGATCAAACTCGATCTGGGCTTCATCGAGCTGGCTCAGTGCCTGCTGGTAATCGTTTAGCTGCCGATCGCTTTCGAGTCGGAGAAGCACCTGATCCTTCTCCACGACGTCCCCTTCCTCGACCACGAGTTCGATGGCCGGGTTTTGCGTCCGAGCGAGCACCTGCACCTGTGCCTCCGCCTCTAGGGCCGAAGACCGTTCCAGGAGCGCTTCGATCATGCCCCTCCGGACTTGTCCCACCTCCACCAACACGGGCTTGGTCGCCGCAGCCGCCTTCTTTTTTGCCAACTCCAACTCCTCGGCCGCCTTGTTGGAACCACAGCCAATGCCGACCGTCAAAACCCACAACCCGAGCCCCATCATTGGGCCCCAACAGGTCTTCGTCTTGATGAAAAATTTCTCGAACATACTGTTGCACATCACGCTTTGATCCCAACGGAAAATCCCGCTAAGCGGATTCGAGCCCGATTTCCGGACTCAATGGCCATTGGCGGCAGAGGGACCAGCCATGACCTCGTCCTATTTAAGATCACTCGATCCGGGATAATGTTACGCTCTTCTTCAAAAATATCAGTCACATCACTGTAACAATCACCCGTCTGAAGCCCCTGGACGGAAATCTCGTTGGGGAAGCCATTGGTTACTCGGAACCCGCTTCCGCTGCAAAGGAGACCACGGCCCGAAAGAGTTGAATCCCATCGTCCGAATCGATGGGCACGGAAAACCGTGCCCCCGCCCCGTAATCCTCCATCCAAGGGCTCAAATCCTCCCAAGGTTGACTGGGCCCGAGAGACCGCTGGAAGCGGACCCGGGGCACGGGGGAACGCGGCTGGATCTCAAAAACCCATTGCGCGCAAACCCGGAGCATGAGACGACCCGATTCGATTTGCCAGAACACTTGAAGTGGCGGATCGAGAATGGGATGGCAACGGGTCGCCGACCACAAGTCAAACCAAGACCATCGCCCCTCCCCATCCGCCGCCGAAGTCAGCTCCCCCGCATCCATCGAGTTTCTCGGGTCCAAGCCTTGCCCGATTTCCCATAAATCAGGAAGCCCATCTCCGTCAACATCTCGCCGGGTCGACACCGTTCCCGGCGTGCCAAACTTGGCTTGAGAAGCGCGCCAAGCCTCTTTCAGAGCACCCCGGCTCTCGCCCTCCATTCCTGGCACCACCTCCAACGAGAATCCCTCTCCATCCGTAGGGGGATACCAATCATCATCGTAGGCGAGGCTCTGGAACCACTGATCATTGACCGTGATATTCAAACGCTCTCCACCATTGGCTAATCGTCCCCCGTATTGCCCGAGAACCTTGTCTTTCGCCGATGGAAAGGCCCGAGCAAATTCAAATTCATTCTGGACGATCAGCAACCGATCGCCTGGCCACACCACCCTCCGTCGGGAATCCGCTAGGTCAAATCGCACCCCCCCCCGCAACTCAAGATGATTGAGGAACACAGGCCGTTTTCCCAGATTCGCCAGTTCAACAAATTCGAGCGCTTGGTCATCGTGGGGATGATAGAGAATCTCGCTGA
>MDTE01059687.1_pt1 | contig 12168 bp, 11 predicted proteins | sample 811231 | NCBI WGS metagenome assembly MDTE01 (sample SAMN05326651, study PRJNA326480) | marine metagenome | isolation source: seawater | place: Indian Ocean: Red Sea | collected 2010
ATATATTTCCGATAACCATTAATTATCGGAAGTAATATATTATGTTAATCTAAATGTCAAGACTCTTAAAAATGCGATATAAATATCCTCTATGAGCAAGGCTCTAAAAACAATGGATTTTGATGATAGATTAGAAAGAATAATAAGCATGTTGACTGGATTCAAAACTGCCGATTTATGATAACCAATTTGATATGTTCGCTAAAAATAGAAAACGAGTTATATTAGACAGAGGACCAAGTTGGCCAGACTATGATAAGGCTAAACCGTTTATGGTGCGTTATTATCCATTATTTCGCAAAAGACCTAAATGGTTCCCTTTCAATATATTCGTTCATAAGATTTTAAAAAGCGATAGAGGCGATCTACATGATCATTATTGGTCATATTTTACTATCATCCTAAAAGGTGGATATTGGGAAACTAGGGAAAATGGCACTTTTTGGAGAGGCCCTGGGTATATGGGCTTTAGAAAAGGCAGTGATAGACACAGTTTAAGGATACCGGAGGGTAAATCAACATGGACCTTAATATTAGTAGGTCCAAACAAAGGATCTAAGAAGTACTCCAAATACCAAAAAAACAGTTAAAATAGACCTCTTTTTATCCTTAAAAACCCTTATTTTTCAACACTTTTTGCAATCTAGAGGTGTATTTGACTAAAAAATTAGATTTTATACGGTGTAACAGAGCCTATATGATTAGATGCTTAAAATAGACCTATATATGAGCCATTAATCGCTATATTCTAATACTGCAAAGCTCTTTGATTAATTAATTTTAATTTAGTTTAAAAAGGATATTTTCATTAAAAAATAAGGTATTTTCTTCTTAAATACTGTGTTTTTTCTGTACTGCCTGCCCTACTATATAATTTAGTATAATTTCTTTCTAAAAACCGCATAAATAAACACTTTTTAATTTTATATTTTTTTATTCAATTTTATTTATATAAATCAATAACTTACAAATATAACTTAAAGTAATACTTTAAATAATTAGACAATAATACTTACCTAATTAAAAAATCTAAGTGCAAAGTAAACAATAAAAGGAAGTGTTAAGAAAGATATCGTAGTGGTTACAAATATAGTACTAGCTATACTGTCAACCACCTTCTTAGGCGAATACATGGAACCTACCAAGTAACAAAGTATGGCACTAGGCATTGAGCTTTGAATAAAAATAACACCGGCTTGTACCCCACTTAAGTTGAAAAAATTAATAATAAGCAGTCCAATAAATGGGCCAAGAAACATTCTGGTAAAAGAATTTATTAAGGATAGTTTAAATGAAAAAACTTTTAATCTTGTTAAAGCAATACCTAAAGCCATCAAAACTAAAAAAATAGTAGCGTAAGAAATCAAGAAAGTCGCATTTTCTAGAAATATAGGTACATCTAATTCAAAATATAAAAATATAAGAGCTAACAATATTCCATATATTGGACCATTTTTAAATAATATTGTAAAATCTAATTGTTTTTTTGCAAGAAATATACCTAATGTGAAATGAAAAAGCATTATTACAGATGCTACTGCACCAGCAATTCCTAGGCCGATATCTCCATAGGCAAATAAACAAACTGAAAGGCCTATATTTCCATTATTAGGTAAAATTAAAGGTGGAAGTTCGTAAACAATATCCCTTTTAGTAAAAAGCAATGTAAGGATGCCAACAAAAGAAAATCCTGTAACCAAAATTACTTGATATGAAAAAAATTCTAAAAAAGTATCTAGGTTAACACCTGTTGAAGTTAATGAATAAAAAATTAAAGCTGGTGTACCGAAAGTACCTGTTAGTTTAGTAATGAAATCAGTATCAAATTTTGGGTTTTTTTTACCGAGATAATAACCAATTCCAATAATTAAAAATACCGGGAAAAGTACATCGATTAACTTTAGGTAGAGCTCCATTAAGCTCTTACATCAGATTTGCTGGGTTTTCTCAAGGGTTTATTAAAGTGAATTGCTTTTTCAAATTCATTTAATCTTTTGTAAATGGATCTTAGTTCTGTAATTCTTGTCCAATTTTGTAAAAATAATGAAAAACTACTTTGCACTTCTCTAAAAGCGCTAGAAGTTTGTATAAGAATACCAAGAGTCATAGCACCAGTAAATAAACCTGGACCCATTAGTATATAGGGAACTATAATCATAGATTGATTATACATTATGAGCCATAAATCAAAATAACCATAATGCAAAAAAAGCCTGTGATAATTAAACTTTATCCCCGTAAACAATTCTAGAATTGTGGGAGGTTTTACATAATTTTTTCTATCATCTTCACCGTATACAAGCTCTTTTCTAAATGCGGCCTCTACTTTTTGATTGTTGTATTCTAATCCCGGTAATTTTATTCCAACCAACCAACTAATTATTAATCCACCTAAACTTGCCGTTAAAGAAACCCACACTAAGGAGCCTGATATATCTTTAAAAAAAGGTATGACCACATTGGATGATAACCCCCATAAAATAGGTATAAATGCAATAAGAAGCATTATAGCTCTAACAACTTGCAAACCCAGACTTTCAACAATTTTTGCAAAATTCATGCAGTCTTCTTGTATTCTTTGCGAAGCTCCTTCGACCTTTGCGTCAATTTTTCTCCAATAAGGCATATAAGAAAAAGTCATGGCCTCTCTCCATCTAAAAGCCCATAATCTTGTAAAATAGTTTGTTACTGTGTAAATAATTACGTAAGGGATAGCTAATTTCATAAAAAGAATTAGTCCATCATAGAATTCGGAAATGTCTCTTTCAGTTGCTTTTTGTAAAAGATCGTAAAAACCTTTATACCACTCGTTAATTTTAACATCTATCCAGGTCTGAGAAAGCAATGATAAAAAAATAAATAATGCCCCACCCCATGACCAGAGTAACCATTTTTTCTCAGTAAAAAAACTTCTCCACATATCAATCTTTCAGAAAATTATCTGCATATGACTTAATAATAAAATCTGATTTTTTTGGCTCAATAACCTCAAATAAAATTTTGTTTTTTTTGGCGTATTCTATTGCTTTTTCTCTGGTAGGAAATTTTAAAACCACCTCACTCATTGTATCATTGCTTGTTTCCCAGCCCATTAATGGATTTGTGTTTCCATGTCTGCTATCAAATTTCAGTATCCATTGTTTTGTTTTGCCTCTCCCTGACTGCATAGCAGTCTTTGTTGGGATATAAATTTTTGCTTTTTTCATTTTAATTTATTGGTAAATTACAAATTTCTCCTGAAACAAACTTTCCATTTACTTTAATTTTAAACTCTTGTGAAACTTTTGATAAATGTTTCTTAAACATTGCTATGCCTACAACTTTATTGAATTTAGGTGAAAAAGCACCTGATCTAAGTTTTCCAATTTCTTTATCATTTAAATCAAAAATAGACATCTCTTCAGAAACATTGATTGAATCAGTATTAATTTTAACTCCCATTAATTTTCTATTTATACCTTTGTTTTTCAGCTTTATTAAACTATCTTTTCCTAAAAAGACTATATCTGATTCTAGATCTACATATTTATCAAATCCACACTCTAAAGGATTATCATTTATATCCATATCGCTCCCATAGGATAATAAACCACCCTCAATTCTTTCTGGATGGTTAGGGGAGCCAGGCTTTAAGTTAAATTCATCACCAATTTTAAAAAATTGATCATAAAGATCTAGCCCAGCTTTTACATCATCAACATGAATTTCATAACCGCCCTGTTTTGAAAAGCCAGATCTTGAAACTAAAAACTTATTTTTGTTAAATTCATAAAAATCAAATCTAAAAAATTTTAATTCTTCAATTGTGTGACCAAATAATTTTTTCATTAATTGTAATGCTTTAGGTCCTTGGACAGCTAATGTATCAACAGATGCTTCAAAAACTTTAACATTAAGATTTTTTGCCGAAACAATGCCTTTTGCATATAATAAGACGTCAGAGTCTGCAATGCATACTCTCCATTTATTTTCATCTAATTTATAAATTAATGGATCGTTCACAATACCACCATTTGAGTCAATTAAAGGAGCATAATAACAATAGCCTATTTTAGATTTAGATAAATTCCTGCAGGTCATTAATTGGATTAATTTGCTTGAGTCTTTTCCAGAAATTTCAATTTCTCTTTGAACGGAAACATCCCAAATTTGAACATGTTCCTTAAGATGTTTGTATTCATCTTCTGAGGAAGAAAAAGATGTTGGCAACAACATATGATTATAAACTGTGTAGCTTTTAACACCTTGTTTTTCTATTCTTGATGTAAATGGTGTGCCTCTCAAACGTCTGGATCTAGTAATAATAGTTTTCATTATTTTAAAAATTTAGCAACCTTCTCTCTCATCTCAAAAGGATTTTCAAGTATTATCATATGACCACAGTCTTTAATGATATGTGTTTTTGACCCACTTATTAATTTAGAAAATTCCTTTCCTTTATTAAGGTTTATCATTTTATCTAGTTCACCGAATATAAACAAAGTAGGAACTTTGATTTTTTTAACGGCATTGATTCCATTTTTGTAGTTATTACAAGCTGTTAGATCTGTTGCCAAAACTTCTCTTACTTCTCTAGAAGAATTAAGAATTTTTTGGAGAGGGTTGCCTCCAATAAATTGTTTAGAATAACCATAACCCCACTTCATCATTAAATTTAATGACTCCATATCACCAGATTGGGCTAAAGTAATTAAACTTTTGTTGACTGGGATTTCGTAGGACCCAGCAACAAATATAAGGCTTTTGATCTTTTTTGGATATCTATTTGCATATTCCAAAGCAATTAAACATCCCTGTGAATGTCCCAATATACTCATTTTTTCAATACCAATTTTTGAAACAAATTTTTCCAACCATTCAGCCATTTCCTCAATTGAATTTAGACACCTCCCTTCTGAATTACCATGTCCCGGTAAATCCAAAGCAAAAATATTATAACCCTCGTCAGATAGATATTGGTCTATTAATGACCAAACAATATGGGATTGTCCGCTTCCATGAAGCAGAATTAAAGTATGTTTATTTTTATCAAATGACTTACCAACATCTGATGAAAATACTTTGTTATTTTCTAATTCTATTATCAATTTGATTCCTGCTGATGTTGCCTAAATAAATTATTACTTATCTTGCCATTTAGGTGCTCGTTTATTAATGAAAGCCTCGATACCTTCTTCGGCATCTAACTTTAACATGTTTTCAACCATAACATTAGACGCATAATCATAAGCTTCGGTCAGATTAAGATTAATTTGATTATAAAAAGCTACTTTGCCAATTTTTAAAATCAGTGAGGACTTTTTTGATATTTCCATTGATTTTTCCAATACAAAATTATTTAACTCCTCATCATTTAACATTTTGTTAATTAACCCAATTTCAACAGCCTTAATAGATGAAATCATACTTCCGGTTAAAAGCATTTCCATAGAATGTTTGTTAGTTACATTTCTTGATAGTGCCACCATTGGTGTAGAACAAAACAATCCAATATTAACACCTGGTGTAGCAAATCTTGCGGATTTTCCAGCATAAGCTAAATCACAACTTGCAACAAGTTGGCAGCCTGCTGCAGTGGCAACGCCAGCAACTTCTGCTATTACAGGTTTAGGGTTATTTACAATAGATTTCATTAATTTAGAACATTGGGTCATAATTTTTTGAAAATATTTTTTTCCTTTATCTGGATTTTTACGTCCTTCTTTAAGTTCTTTTAAATCGTGTCCAGCAGAAAAAGTTTTACCTTCGGCAGAAATAATAATAACTCTAATTTTGTTGTTATTAATGGTACTATTTAATGCAGCCTGAATATTTAACATCATATCTTCAGATAAAACATTGTGTTTTTTTGGGTTATTTAAGATTATACGAAATATACCTCCAGAGTGTATTTGAGTTTTTACAATATCGCTATTATTCAACGTCATAAATTTAATTTATTAAAACTTTAACTTCATCAGATAATGAGTTTGAAATAAAACAATATCTGTGTGCTCTATCTTGCATTTTTTCCATTTCTTTATCTTCCACAACAAAATCATTAGAAAATTCAATTTTAGGATTTAAATTTATTTGTATAACAGACATAAGACCTTTAGAGTTTTTTCCTAGTACAGCTACAGCTTTGTCCTCATAACCAATTACTGGCCACTTCATTTTAGCGGCCAAAGCAAGAAAAGTCATCATGTGGCAGCTACTAATTGAGGCAGCTAAAGTTTGTTCAGGATTGATATTTAGTTTATTTCCTTTCCAGTCAGGTGCTGAATCACCAATAATTCTTATATTGGGTGTAAGAATTATCTCATGTTTATTAGAGTATTTACCCGGTGACATTTCTCCATTTTCTAGTTTCCATATAAGATTTATTGATATTTCTGTCATTATAAATTGTTAACTCAATTCTTTTGCTTTTTTTCTTAGTTCAAATTTCTGAATTTTTCCGGTTGATGTTTTTGGTAGGTCGCAAAATTCAACTTTTTTTGGAACTTTAAAACCTGCTAGAGTTTCCTTACAAAAACTAATTAATTCTTTTTCTGTTACAGATTTATTTTTTACCTTTTCAATAAATGCACAAGGTACCTCGCCCCATTTTTTATCAGGTTTAGCGACAACGGCAGCTATAGATACACAAGGGTGTTTAGCAAGAGTATTTTCTATCTCGATAGATGAAATATTTTCACCACCAGATATAATTATATCTTTTGATCTATCTTGGATTTTAACATATCCATCTGGATGCATTACAGCCAAATCACCAGTATGAAACCATCCGCCTTTCATAGCTTTATCTGTGGCGTCCTTATCTTTAAAATAACCTTTCATTACAACATTTGCCCTAATCATTATTTCTCCAATTGTTTTACCGTCTCTAGGAACTTCTTTCATTGTTTCAGGGTTCATTATAGTAACATTTTCAGTATTGGGGTATCTAACTCCCTGCCTTGCTTTAATTTCATTTTGTTTTTCTTCATCAAATTCATTCCACGATTCGTTCCATGCACACTGAGTTACATGACCATAAGTTTCAGTTAAACCATATACGTGCATCACCTCAAAACCTAAGTTTTTCATTTTTTTAAAAATAATACTTGGTGGCGGAGCTCCAGCAGTCAAAACATAAATTTTGTGTTTTAATTCCATTCTGTCACTCTCTGGAGCAGAGGTAATCATATTTAAAACAATTGGTGCACCACCGAAATGAGTAATTTTGTATTTATCGATGAGTTCAAACATTTTTTTAATATCAATATTTCTCAAACAGATAGTTCGTCCATTTAGCATAGGAACAGTCCATGGGTATCCCCAACCATTACAATGAAACATTGGAACTACAGTTAAAAAATTCAATCTATTTGGCATGTTCCAAGCAGCGGCGCTACCAGTAGACATAAGATATGATCCCCTATGATGATAAACGACTCCCTTTGGATTTCCAGTTGTTCCAGAGGTATAACTTAAAGATATAGCCTGCCATTCATCATCGGGCATTTTCCATAAATAATTATCATCACCTGTGTCAAGAAATTGCTCATATTCCAAATCTCCGATTTTTTTTAATTTTGATTGGTCTGCATATTTGTCGTTGATATCGATTATTATAATTTTTTTTTTTAAGGTATTTAGTGCTTTTTTAACTTCTACATGAAGTTGTCTATCAACAACTAAAACTTTTGCATCGCTATGATTTAAAATATATGCAATTGTTTTTGCGTCAAGTCTAATATTAATTGTATTTAGAACCGCTCCAGTCATTGGCACCGAATAATGGGCTTCAAAAATTTCAGGAGTGTTAAAAGCTAAAAATGAAACTGTGTCACCTTTCTTGACACCAATTTTAACTAGAGCACTAGCAAACTTAATGCATCTCTTATATACATCTGTCCAAGAATATTTTCGGTCCTCATAAATTAAAGCTTCATAATTTGGGTATATATCTTTAGCCCTTTGCAAAAAAGATAATGGGGTTAATGGAATAAAATTAGCACTATTTTTATTTAGATTAGAGTTGTAATGATCCATAATTAATTGAAATTTGTTTTCATCATTGTTTTGCTTCCTGTTATAGCTGACAGATAATGGCTTTGCGCTCTGGGAAGAATTTTATCAAAGTAGTAAGTGGCTGTATTAATTTTATCTTCAAAAAAAGTCTTATTTTTATTGAAATTTATATAGCTAACATTCAAAATTTTAAGCCACGTATGCGATAAACTTACGTAGCCAAGGACCTTTAGATAATCATTACAAGCAGAGCTTACGTCGTCTTTTGAGTTTTTGTTTTTTTCTCCAAGCCAAAGTGTAAAATTATTTAATAGTTCAAGATATTTCTGAAATTTATTAACAAAAGGCGCTAAATTTTTATCTTTATCATAGTTTTTAATTTCGTCAGTTAATTGATGTATATATTTATCAAAAATTTTATTATTTAAAATTTTTCTATAAACTAGATCTATTGCTTGAATAGAGTTTGTTCCTTCATAAATAGGGGTAATTCGGTTATCTCTAAATAATTGCTCTACACCCTGATCTTTAGTGTAGCCGTATCCACCGAAAACCTGAATTGCATCATTGGTTATTTCCATTCCTATATCTGTAAAAAAGGATTTGATTAGAGGTGTCATTAATGAAACTAAATCATTTGCTCCTGACTTTATATTCTGATCTGAGTGATTTAAACTAACATCGATTTGTTGTGAAACCCAGAAAGCCAAAGATCTTTGGCCCTCTATCAAAGATTTCATATTCATTAGACTTCTTCTTATATCTGGGTGTTTGATAATTAAATCTGCATCATTATTTTTGCTATTATTAGCTTTACCTTGTTTTCTCTCTTTTGCGTAAGCTAGCGCATTTTGGTATGCTGTTTCAGCAATACCAAGTCCTTGAATACCAACAACTATTCTTTCTAGATTCATCATTGTGAACATCGAACCTAATCCTTTGTTTTCAGGTCCAATCATGTAACCAGTAGAATTTTCAAAGTTTAAAACACAAGTTGGCGATCCTTTAATGCCCATTTTTGTTTCGATTGAACCAGTATTAACTCCGTTTCTTGATCCAACAGAACCGTCATTTTTAACAACAAATTTTGGAACTAAAAATAAACTTATACCTTTTGTTCCTGGTGGAGACCCTGGAATTCGAGCTAATACCAAATGAATTATATTTTCTGTTAAATCATGATCGCCAGATGTAATGAAAATTTTCTGTCCACTAATCTTATAAGTATTATCTTTCTGTTTGATTGCTTTGGTCTTTAATAAACCTAAATCGGTTCCACAATGAGACTCTGTTAAACACATTGTTCCACTCCATTTACCTTCAACAATTTTTGGAAGGTATTTGTCTTTTATTTTTTGATCTGCATGATGAAGAATACAATTATAAGCACCTATGCTTAATTCGCTGTATAATTTAAATGATAGGCTTGATGAAGATAACATTTCTTCAAAAAACGTGCTAACTGTTTTAGGCATTCCTTGACCCCCATATTTAGGGTCACAAGATAAGGAGGTCCATCCATCTTCGATGAATTTTTTATATGCCTCTTTATAACCTGGTGGTGATCTAACTACTCCATTTTCATACACACATGGTTTTTCATCTCCAATTTTTGCTAAGGGTAAAATAAGTTCTTGATTAATTTTTGCGGCTTGTTCCAAAACATCTTTAACTAAATCAGAATTTATCTCTTTATATTTATCAATTTCTTTGTAATTTTTATTGTCTTTTAAATGATCAAATAAAAACATCATTTCTTCAACTGGAGCGTTATATATCGTCATCTAATTTATTAATGGTTTTCCCGTTTTTAAAGTATGCTCAATTCTATTTTGTGTATTCTTGGTCTCAAGTAATTTCATAAAACTATTCAATTCAAGATTATACATTTGATCCTCAGAAATTTCTTTATTTTTTTCTGTGTCACCCCCACTTAAAACATATGCTAATTCTTTACCAACTACCATACCATGGTCTAATATTTTCTTATTATTGTATAAATCATCAAGAATCTTTTGCATTTTTTGTCTTACATTGCTGCCTGATAATTTAAATTTACTTTCCTTAGGTGGTTTAAATTCCTTGTTTTTTTCAATAAAATTTCTTGCTACTGCAAAAAGATTATTTCGATTAATAATAACTTCGTGATTGGCATCTAGGAACAAGAGGGGTTTTGCCTCTTGTGGAGAAGTTGCGGTTTTTGCATAACCAATAATATCAAATACTTTAAGTGAAGCAAATTCAGGGTCGGTTTTTGACTCATTGGTTTGGGTCCATCTCCATAATAATTCTTTACACCCGCCGCCTGCTGGAACTAGACCTACGATTGTTTCGACTAGACCCATAACAATATTTGTATGAGAAACAACATAATTGCTTTGTAATAAGACTTCTTCACCACCGCCAAGAGCTAAACCAGAAGGTGCTGAAATAACTGGATTGCTACAATACTTCAGGTGTTTGCAGGTTTTTTGAAAATATTTTATAAATTTTTCAACTGATTTCATATCTTTTTTTTTAACATATTCCATAACATAATTTAGATTAACACCTGCTGAAAATTGCATACTTTCGTTAATAATAATTAAAGGTTTGTCAGTAGCATTCATTAAAGCATCCATTGAACTATAGTCTAAAGCATTAGCTTTAGTATTAAATTCAACGATATTGAAATCCTTAAATCTAAAAATTTCTGCAGAGTCATTTTTATCTACTTTGGTCACTAATTTTTTTATTTTACCTAATGTTTGAATATTAGTATATTTTTGTCTTTCGTCATAAAAATTTTTTATGCCTTTGTTTTTTAATTTTTCTAAAAAGGGATTTAATTTAGTATTACCAATTTTTAAAAAGAAATTGTCCAGACCAATTGACTCTAACATTTCAAAAGGACCCATTGACCAGTTAAAACCAAGTCTAAGTGCTTCATCAATATCATTATATTCTTTTGTTATTTGAGGCACCAATGATGATGAATATAAAATTATTTTTGAAATTACAGACCAAGCATATTTTCCGTACTTGTCATTTCTATTAATTAATTCTAAAAGATTAACTTTATCAATTTTAAGATCAATTTTTTTTGCTGGAATATACTTGTTATTGTTTAAATCAAGAGCTTCCAGAGTTTTCTTATTATTATCTCTATTTATTCTATAAAAACCACCTTTGCCTTTCCTGCCTGTGTACCCGTTATCAATTAAGGTTTTAATAATTTCTAACTCTTGAGTAACTTTTTGAAAATCATCTTTTGGATCTAATTCTTTTTTAAAACTTTTTAAAACATCAGACATTAAATCTATTCCTATTAAATCATATAAAGCAAAAACTCCTGTTTTTGGTATTCCCATTGGTCTTCCAAAAACAGCATCTGCTTCTTCAATGGAAAGTTTCATTGAAATGGCTTCCGTCATTGCAATTTGCATTGAATAAACGCCAATTCTATTTCCTAAAAAACCTGGTGTATCTCCACATAATATTACGCCTTTTCCCAAATTTTTTTCACAGAAGTTTTTTAATAAATCTATTTTATTTTTATCATTTTTTTCATCTCTTACAATTTCAAGTAAACCCATATATCTAACAGGGTTAAAAAAGTGTGTTATACAAAAATCTTTTTTATCAAGATCGTTTAATTTTTCTGATAATATTTTAAGAGGAATAGTAGAAGTATTAGAAGAAACAATTGAATTTTTTTTTCTTTTTTCAAAAATTTTTTTATAAATATTATGCTTAACATCAATCTTTTCTACAACAGCTTCAACAATCCAATCGGCATCTGAAACGTGATCAAAATTTTCAGAAATACTACCGATTTTTAAATAATGAATTTTTGATTTTTCAAATAAAAGTGGTGGTTTTGATTTTAATATTCTTTCTCGAGCTTTTTCAACAATTTCACTACTAAGATCAAGTAATACTACAGGTATATTTGCATTACACAAATGTGCAGCTATACCACTTCCCATAGTTCCTGAACCAATAATAACTACTTTATTTATTTTCATAAAATGGTCGGGGCGGCAGGATTTGAACCTGCGACCCTCTGGTCCCAAACCAGATGCGCTACCAGGCTGCGCTACGCCCCGATTGGCAAAATTTATAACGCATATAAACGTTATAATCAAAAGATTAAAGCTATTTTTTCATCCATGGTTTATGATTTTTAAA
>MDTE01200167.1_pt1 | contig 12168 bp, 11 predicted proteins | sample 811231 | NCBI WGS metagenome assembly MDTE01 (sample SAMN05326651, study PRJNA326480) | marine metagenome | isolation source: seawater | place: Indian Ocean: Red Sea | collected 2010
AGTTCGAGGTTCTGGTCCACAACGTGATCAAGCACGTCGTCTCCATAGACCACGCCCACCCGTACCCCTGACATGCCGTTCGACTGAAGGCCCCGCAGGACGTCATCAAGGGCGGCGGACGGATTTGCCGCGCCGAAGTTCCCGATGACCTTCCCACCTGAGGAGAGGAACTTGACCATGCGGTCCATGAGCTCGGGAATTCGCTCGTACTGACCGCGCATCTCATCGTTTTGGCGCCGGATCTGTGCAAGTGCCATGGTCCGCTCAGCGAGGCAGTCAAAACCCATGTAACTGACATGGCCGCTGTCTGCGAGCTCTTGTGCCCAGTCGAGGCGATCGTCGGACCAGGCTGAGCCGCAACCAATAGAAATACTCCTCGTCACCGTTCTGCTTCTTTCAATCCTGCAGGCTGAGAAATAGGCCGACCAGCCCACTCTTCTGTCGCGACGCTTGGGTTAGCGATGGATGAGGAAGGTCAACCTTCAACGCGACACCTTCCGAAAAAACTTTGTAAGGCCAACTGGAATTTTTCTCGTCAGCTCTAGATCCTGCCGAATTTCCGCGTAAGTTCATCTGAGTTAAAAAGATTAGATCAGTGGCAAAGCATGGTGCAGGTTGAAGGGGTAGGGGAACACGACGTGGTTCCAGAGACGGCATTCGAAAACCTGAAGATCATCGACTGTGATTCGCACTTCACTGAACCACCTGACTTGTGGGCAGCGCGGGCACCCGCCTCGATGCTCGAAAGGGTCCCCACTCAAAAGACTGTGGACGGTAAGACAGCCTGGTATCTAGACGGAGAGGTCTGGTCTACGACTGGTGGGAACACGATACAGAGTGGCCATCAGAAAGTTCTTGGTTCGCACGTAGTCCAGCCATTTGATGACATTGATAAGAGCTCATGGGCAGTCAAGGAAAGACTTGACCTCTGTGACGAAATGGGTATTCACGCCCAGATCCTCTACCCAAATGGTGTCGGCTTTGCTTCCAACCATGTTCTTTCCATCGAGGATCTTGAGCAGCGAAGAATGGTTCTGGAGATCTACAACGACTTCTACGTTGACATTCAAGATGAAGGGAATGGCCGGCTTTATCCCCAGGCGATGTTGCCGATCTGGGATATGGAATTCACTGTTGCCGAAATGACAAGGCTCCTCGACAAGGGGATGACCGGGTTCACTCTTTCAGACAAGCCCGAAATGGTTGGTCTGCCGGAACTCTGGGAGCCATATTTCGAACCAATGTGGGATCTCTTCAACGAGTCGGGCGCTGTTGCCAATTTTCATATCGGTGCCGGTATGAGCCGGGCTGAGATGGAAGATATTCGCGGGTCACGCGACAAGCAGGCGAAGGTTGGTGGTCAAATCGAAAGCGTTGAGCTGCCAAGACCGATTCCGGCGAGGACACCTACGTACTGGTCTTCGTTCGGACACCAGCGACGACTAGCGATCCACGCCACTCAGATGTACATGAGCAATGTCCGAATCATCACGAACCTGTGCATGAGCGACCTGTTCGACCGTTATCCGAAGCTGAAAATCGTCTCTGCGGAAAGTGGAATCGGCTGGATTCCGTTCATTCTCGAAGCGCTTGAATACCAGTACGACGAGATGATCACCGAATCAGATGAAGTCGCTTATGCACAACGCAGGCCGTCGGAATATTTTCGTGATCATCTTTATGTGATGTTTTGGTTTGAGCAATCGGCTCCAGCCAAGTTGATTGAAGAAGTCGGAGTAAACAACGTTCTTGTCGAGACTGATGTTCCTCACCCGACATGTCTCTATCCGTCCACTCGGGAACACTTTGCCAGAGTGCTGGCAGAAGTTGATCCGGCGGTCCAACGCCGAGTGTTGCAGGACAACGCTGCAGAACTCTATGGGATAGCTGTCTAGGCCTTAAAGGAATCCGCACATGAAGTTTGGAATGTTGGTCAGCGACAGCCCGAGAAATATCGATCCTGTCGAACAACTTGACGGGTTGCTTCGTCAGGTCGAAGTTGGTCAGGAAAATGGCCTCAGTTACTTTGATATCGGCCAACACTTCCTCTACGGAGAACTGCGATGGCTACAGCCGATACCAGTATTAGCTCGGCTAGCAGCTGAGATCGATGATCACGTACGGCTCGGTGCAACCATTCTTCTCGCACCTCTGTACAACCCGGTGATTCTGGCCGAGGAAATCGCCACCCTTGACATCATCACGCGGGGGAGGCTTGATGTGGGTCTAGGACTTGGCTATCGGAAGGACGAATTTGCTCTCCTGAATGTCCCTTTCAAGGAACGGGTAAGCCGGTTCGAAGAGTGCCTCGAAATCATGAAGCTGTGTTGGGCAATGGAGGACTTTGATTACCACGGTCGACATTGGCGGATAGAAGGAGCTACTCCCCACATCCAGTGTGTGCAGGAGCCTCATCCCCCTATCTGGATGGGGGCCCATTCGCGCGTTGGGGCTCGACGAGCTGGGCGGGTCGGCGATTGCTTCACTATCCCACCGGAGTACGACATACATGAGATGCGAGTACGGCTCGGGATCATGGCGGTGGGTTTCGAGGAGCGCGGCAAGGCCTTAGGGCACCAACCCGTCCGTCGCAACACATTTGTAGGACCGACAACCGATGAGGCAATCTCCCAATTCGTCAAGGTCAGCCGCGACCGTTATCTCGCCTACGCGCAAAAAGAACTTGACCGCTATGACGAGCAAGAGTTAATGCGGAATTTCTTCGAGACAGTCAAGGATTCAGTCGCGGTAGGAACCGCTCAGCAAGTCATCGACCACCTCACCCTTCTGGCTAAGGAGTTGCCGGTAGATCCGATAGTGATCAGGCCTGAGTGGCCCGGTATGACGATCGACGAGGTTGTGGAGAACATGGAAGTGATGGGCCGCGAGATAATCCCAGCTTTGGCCGAAGTGCCACCAATGCCGATAGAAGACATCCCATCCTCCCTCGCCTCGGTGGCTGATGAGGTTGCCCGTGAAATAGAGATTCTGGGATAGGGCCAGACACCTAAAGACTCGACTGGATTCTTGAGAGCGACCCAATGACCACCCAGGACCCCTACGAAGAGATCCGGGACTGGATCCCCGAGACGCGCAGCCTCCTGATCGGCGGGCGCGAGGTTGTCGCTGAGGGCAGCACGTGGGAAGTAGTCAATCCAGCTACTGAAGCTGAGATCGCGCAGGTCGTTGGAGCATCAACTCCTCAGGTGGATGCAGCAGTCCAAGCGGCAAGAGAAGCTTTTGGCACTTGGTCCCAACTCTCGGGTGAGGAGAGAAGCCATCACCTCCACCGACTCGCCGACACCCTGGAAGAGGCTCAGGACCGACTCCTTCCTTCGATCGTGAACGAGGTAGGCACTCCGGTCTCCCTTGCCTCCTACTTGCAGGTAAAGATGGCTGTCGAAGAGCACCTCCGCTTTGCTGCCGAAGCCGCCAAGCTGGATCGGACCGTGCATTTGGGCGAGTACGGCATACCCCACCCCACGATGAGCGACGTGGTCTATGAACCAGCTGGTGTTGTCGCTGTCATTACGGGTTACAACTACCCCCTCAATTTGGCGATCTTCAACTTTGGAGGAGCGTTGGCAGCCGGGTGCACAGTCGTACTCCTTCCCTCACCCAGAACTCCACTTACCACGTTGTTCTTGGGAGAGCTCATTCAAGAATCAGGTCTACCGGATGGTGTACTGAACGTAGTGGTGGGCGAATTGGAGGTCGGCAAACATCTCTCGTCGCATCCGGGAGTAGACCGAGTGTCCTTCACCGGCTCTGATTCGGTTGGCGAAAGAATCATGGAGCAGGCAGCTGGCAACTTGGCAGGAGTGACCCTGGAGTTAGGAGGAAAGTCGCCGAGCATCGTTATGCCGAGCGCAGACGTCCAAAACATCGCGGTAGAGATGCATATGCGTTGGGCGCGAAACGCGGGACAAGGATGTGCAGCGCTTGCGAGGCTTCTTGTTCACGAAAGTAGGTATGACGAGTTCCTCGACGCCGGCGCGGAAGCTTTCGACCAGATGGTGGTTGGGGACCCGTGGGATCCGGCGACCAATGTTGGTCCCATGATCCGGCCAGACCATCAGGCAAGCGTCGAAGGGTTCATCGCAGAGGCTCTGGAAGCTGGTGGTACGAAACTTCTCGAAGTCAGGGAGCCGGTCCCGGACAAGGGCTATTTTGTCAACCCGGTGCTCATCGGTGAGCTACCTCATAGCGCTAGGGCGGTTCAAGAAGAGATCTTCGGACCAGTAGCTGTCGTTTTGCCCTTTGCGACAATGGAGCAGGCGATTGAAATGGCCAACGGCACACCTTTTGGACTTGCGGCAAATGTCTGGAGTCAGGATGCGGCGGAGGCTCGTCACATGGCTGAACAAATTCGCGCGGGCACTGTATGGATCAACGGTGGTGGTGGGATGCGTGGCGACGCACCATTCGGCGGTTATGGCCGCTCAGGAATCGGCCGACAACTTGGTGAATGGGGTGTGCGTGAGTATCTCGAAGTGAAACACATCCAGTGGCGAATCTGATTGGTCGGACGACGTATGAGATCCGGCGGACAGTTGAACCAGAGAGAGGAATAAATCCGTGAATGGGGGAAGGTTTGAAGGGCGCATTGCCGCAGTCATTGGTGGCGGTTCGGGCATGGGTGCGGCGATTAGCCGGCGGTTGGGCTCTGAAGGAGCCCACGTTTATGTGGCTGATCTGGACGAGAGTTCTGCAAGAGCAGTAGCTCAACAGGTAGGAGAGGATGGGGGAACTGCAACGTCACGATGTCTTGATGCCGTGCAGCCCGGTGAACTAAAGGATCTGTACGACGAAATCGAAACTGAACATGGCGTACTTCATGTCCTGCACCATCAGGTCGGGATTCCTGGGCCTGGTGGAATAGATGTCAGTGAAAAAGACTGGCAAGAAACGGTAGACGTGAATATGAAAAGTCCGTTCTACGCGTCGACGCTGGCCTTCGAACTCCTTAAGAAAGCAAACAAGAAGGGCTCCATTACTCTCACGGCCTCAACCTCGGCCTTGGTCGGTTCGCCCTTCAGCCCCATCTATTCGCTCACTAAGGGTGCTCTCACTGCCTACGTTCGTTCCCTGGCGTTGGTGGGAGCACCGGAAGGCATACGGGTCAACGTCATCTGTCCCGGCTCGGTGGATACACCGATGCTCCCCACCTTTTTCGGTCGAGAGCCCGGAGCAGACATAGAGGACCTCAAATCGGGCTTCATCTCAGAATTCATCCCCTTAGGCAGGGCCGCACAGCCAGAGGAAATTGCCGGGGTCGTTGCTTTCCTTGCCAGCGATGACGCCTCATTCGTGACCGGTACTGCAATTCCGGTTGATGGAGGAATAGTGGCCAAGTAATCACCTCAGCCCAGTCATATGGAGCTAATGCCCTGAATGAGGACTGTCTTGCCGCTCGTAGCGGTTTACCCTGGAAGGACTTGAATGATCATGGAGTCTGAGAGACCGCTCCGGATCGTCGACTTTTCAACCCATATGTCGGGGCCGCTGGCCTCTCACCTCCTCGTGGAGATGGGTGCCGATGTGATCAAGGTAGAGCACCCGGTCCAAGGGGACGGAAACCGTGGCAACGAGCCTCGAATCTTTGGAGTCAGCGACCTGCACGTGGCTCTCAACAGTGGGACCCGGAGCCTCACTGTTAGCACTCGGTCGCCTCACTGGCCAGAGGTAGTTGCTGGCGTCACAGCTTGGTCCGACGCCGTCATAATCGGCTCAAGACCAAAGGACGCCATCCGTCGCGGCCTTGACTACCACACGCTGCTTCAGGCCAATTCTCAATTGGTCTACTGCGTGATCTCCGGCTTCGGACTCGCGGGGCCTTGGTCCGATTACAAGGCTCATGGGCAGACTATGGACGCTTTGGCTGGTCGGGTGGATGTCGAATGGGAAAACGGCCAGCCGTTGACTCGCGTCGGTTGGCGTTCTGCCGGCACTTCGCTGGCTGGTGTCTTCGCTGCCATGGGCCTATTGGCGGCCATTGTCAAGAGAGACCGAGGTGGTGGACCACAGTTCGTGCATACCTCAATCTGGAATTCGGCCATGTGGTGGAACTGGCGTGATGTCAACACGTGGGCCAACAACGATGAACAATGGCACGAGTACCGGACTCTTGGCTCCCGATACTCGATGTATTCCACTTCCGACGGCCGAGCACTCCTGATCTGTCCTCTCGAGGAGATCTTCTGGGGCCGTTTCTGCGATCTGACCGGCTTAGTCGACCTGCGGAACCGCGGTGACTGGACTCACAGCATGGACTTTGGTTATGACGACGAGATCCCTCAGATTGCTGACGCCATCGGTAGGAGGTCACTTGACGAGTGGAGTGGGATCCTTGACGAGGCAGAGATCCCCTTTGCCCCGATCCTCACTCTCGAGGAAGCGGTGAAAAGTGACCATGCCGTCGCGAACCAACTACTGCGTGGAACTGAGCTCCCCGATGGACGTGCACAGGTTGCAGCGTCGCCGGTGCAAATTTTTGCAGATCCAGACGAGGCAGGAGGTTCCGTCTTGCCCGATCTACCTCCGCCTCCAGATCTCGGGTCGCACAGCGACGAGATCCTTCAGCAGGTCGGCCTAGAGCATCTGTGCGGAAGAAAACTCTCGTCATGACACGCCCACTTGACGGCGTTCGGATACTGGATTTCACGCGACACATGGCGGGGCCTTATGGCACCCTTCTACTGGCTGACTACGGGGCTGATGTCATCAAGGTCGAGTCTCTTCCTCACGGTGACGGGAGCCGTCAAATCGGCACAGCCTTCGTCGGCGACGAGAGTGCCCTGTTTCTCCTCTGGAACCGTGGCAAAAAAAGTATTGCCCTTGATATGCGCTCGCCTGAGGGTCTGGAGGTGGTGCACCGACTTGTGGAAACCGTCGACATCGTCTTCACGAGTTATCGGCCTGGGGTCGCTGATGAAATCGGGATCGGATATGAGACGTTGTCGGCTCTCAATGATCAGATCGTCTACGTCTCCGTAACTGCATTTGGCCCCGATGGCCCAATGGCCCCTTATCCCGGCACCGATCCAGTCGTTCAGGCCGTGTCAGGAGTGATGTCGGTCACTGGTGAACCGGATCATGGCCCGAGTCTGGTCGGAGTACCCATGGCCGACTTCACTGGTGCGATGGTCGGAGCCCAGGCGGCCATGCTTGGCCTTTTTGCGCGTCAGCGCACCGGTAGGGGCCAGATGGTGGATGTCTCAATGCTGCACGCCCTGATGTCGTCGCTGACTACTCGTCTGGCGTCACACTGGGTCGACGGTAAAGATCCAGTTCGGTTTGGTAGTGCCCACAGCGTCGTAGTGCCCTATGAGGCGTTTGAGACAGCGGATGGCCATGTAGTGGCAGGTGTTTGGGGAGGCGCTGATGGCTGGGAGCGATTCTGCCGCGCCGTAGGCGAACCGGAGTTAGCAGACGACGAGAGGTATCTGACGAATCAACAGCGGGTGGAGGCTCGGCGGGAATTGACGGAGTATCTCCAGCGCATCTTCCTTACTCGGACCACTAGCGAGTGGGAGAAGTCCTTCAACGAGCACCGTGCCCTGTTTGGGCCAGTTTTTACGTTCTCTCAGATTCTTAGCCATCCTCAGGTCCAGCAGACAGGCTTGGTCCAGTCTGTGGAACATCCGACACTTGGAGAAATTCCACAACTTGGACCAGTCATCTTTCTTCACGACACGCCTGGAGAGATATCCGGACCACCGCCGCTACTGGGTGAACATACCGAGGAAATTCTCAAGGCTGTCGGGTACGACGACGCTTCGATTTCGGAGTTCTTGGCTGCTGGGATTGCGGCCACCCCAGCAACAATCAGTCAGGAAAATGGGGAATGATCTCAGTTGCGAACCTTTCCAGCTGATCCATTGCCGTCTTGTGATCCTGTCCTGGCCACTGTGGCTTGTAGATGAAATCAGAGTGCCCCACATGGCTAACCAAAGTATTTAGACCATCGACCACAGTTTCGGAGTCTCCAACCAAGAAACGGTTGTCAAGCCAGTCGCCACCAGCCAGCCCAGCACTCGCAAGTTCTTGACCCCAGTCAGCGTAGGTTCCGTAACGTGATGCAGCTGCCTCGTTGATGGCTGCTATGGCTTCTGCCTTGCCGTCAGCTAGATAGACCTCGCGACGTACAGGGATTGAGGCGCTAGAGAAGCCGGTGTTGTTCTCCCGTTCCTCTAGGTAGATGCGGTACAGGTCAATCAACTCCCTGTGAGTCGGAAACGGCGGTACGTACCAAGCATCGGCGAGCCGAGCAGCCCTGCGGACGGCTGGCTCGGACTGAGCGCCGAGCCAGATAGGCGGATTTGGTTGCTGTATGGGGAGCGTCGAGATGCTGGCCCCGTCCAATTGGAAATATCCGGTGTGAGTCGTAACAGAACTGCCGGTCCATAACTCTCGAATGAGTGGAAGTCCTTCTTCCATCCTCTCCACCCTCGAAGAACGCTCAACCCCGAACGCATCGAATTCGTCTTGTAGGTATCCGCCACCCACTCCGAGAATCATGCGCCCGTTGGTTATGACGTCGAGGGTGGCCACTTCCTCAGCTACTCGCACAGGGTGGTTGAGAGGCAGCAGGATGACGCCGGCAGCCACCCTGACAGAAGGAAACTGGGTCGCGACCGAGGCCAGGTAGGGGATCGGTTGGAGATATCGCAGATTCGGGGCGACGAAGTGTTGGCCAGCGACTACTAGATCCATGCCAGCTTCAACCGCGAGAGAGATGAGTTCGCGATGTTCATCAATTTGTTGCCGAGGCGGCACGCTTCGATCGTGCACAGAGGTCAGGAGGAGGCCGAACTTCACTTCATTTCCTAGGCTCTTGGCGACTAGGGAATATGAGCAGGTTGCGGAGTGGCACCCGGCCAACGCAAGCGCAACTCGCTCGCCATTCCCTCTGGCAGTTCATCGAGAGGCATGGCGTAGTACTGACGCATTTCCCGCTCTCGGAATCGCCACTTTCCATCATCTCCCTTGATGTAGTGGTCTAGGTAACGCATAGCAATCCAAAAGGCTCGTCCCTCCAATGCCATCTCAACCGCACCCAAGGTCACGCCGCGTGCTTCAGTCGCTGAGACCCGGCGGACTTCGTGGGAGTAAGGAATGTGGAAACTGGGACCTTGAATTGCTGTCCGCTCACGGTAAAAGTCAGCGATTGCCTGGCGTCCATGAATGGTTCCACGAGAGCCTTCAAAGACGGCATCTTCGGTGTACAGGTCCGCAAGAGTCTCGATATCGCGATCGTCTGTCGCAATTGAATATTGAACAACAAGATCGTTGATCTCGAAACGGTCTTCGATCCATTCCACGCGCTCTTCTAAGCCTTCCATCACCAAATTACTTCCTGACTAAAAATGGTCTAGTTCCTCATTTAGAGGGCCTCCGAAAATCTAGCCTTCGTTCTGCCGCCGGACGTATTCACCAGTCACTGATACCGTCAGACGCCTAATCAGGGTCTTTATTGACGCAGCGGGAAATTCGCCAGTATTCGGTATGACCTCCAAGGGAGGGATCGTGGGAGAGAGTCAATTGGCAGTTATTGATGAATCTCTTGTTTCAGATTTCCGCCGGGAGGGCTGGGTAAAACTGCCCCGTCTTGTCAAAGAGGAACAGTTGGCGCGGCTTCAGGAGATCTACGAGATCGAAGAGGAGACTGGCGCAAGCACTTTGTCCGGAGAAGCCGGCGAGAGCGGAGTCAAAGAGAGCTTCGCCTACCAGACCCACCCCGATATGGCGAAGATGTGGGATAACCGGATTGATTTGAGACTCCGGTGGCCAGAGTTGCAAGGCGTGGTCAGCCTCTATTCGAAAGTTGCCCTAGCGCTCATCGGATGTCCGGAAGTTCTGGTCTTCTGGGACAAGACTTTTACTAAGCCGCCGTTGACGGAGGGTACTCGCCAGTCCGTCTGGCATCAGGACCTTCCCTACAACCCGATCGACCGGCGTGGATTCCTCTCCGTTTGGATTGCAGTTGAGGATGTCTCCGAGGAGATGGGAGCCATGAGGTTCATTCCTCGGTCTCACCGCCTCGGACCACTGGGTCGGCTAGACCTAGTCGGCAGAGAACACGGTTGGGAGGAACTACTAAAGCCAGGCGACTTTGAAATCGTTGGTCAACCGGTCACTCAACCACTTGCTGCGGGAGAGGCGACGGTCCATGACGGACTAACTCTCCATGGTGCGGGAGAGAACCGATCAGGTAAGCCCCGGCGGGGCTGGACCATCATCTATATCCCGTCGGATACACGATGGACAGGCGGCCCGCATCCGCATGCCGAAAACAACATCCCGGGAATGAAATTGGGCGACACCTGGGATTTCCCACGATTTCGAGTGGTCAACTAGCGGCAACGGACAAGAGCTGATTTGAACTAAAGATCGACCGCCGCACCCATTTCTTGTAGCCATGACCTCATGTTGCTGGTGTCGTGATAAGCACGAAGAGATGCGAGTTTGCCGTCTTCGACGGTGAAAATATCAACCACCGCAAAGCGCTTGGTCGTCTCATCTCGAGGATCGTCCCACTCAAACACCATTTCGAGTACTGCGGTCTCGCCGTACACGATCAGATTGTTGAGGTTGAATCGTGCGCCGGGTAAGGCGTCCCAGACAGCTTGAATCGTACTCGTGGTTTCTTCTGGCCCCTTCGTTCCCTCCCACAGAGGATTGGTGACAACAAAATCATCCGCATAGCCAGCGCGCAAGCGTGCACTGTCGTGACTGTTATATGCGTTGATGTATTCGATTGCAGCCTCGCTAACGGAAGCCTTGTGCATATTCATTCTCCTTAACTGGCCAATAGCGAGTTTTTGCTTCGCCCATCAGATCATCCTCGTCAATTGCCGGCTATAGGACAAGACGACAATCGGGTTTAGCTGTTGGTCGATGGTCGGGATGGGCGGATTCGAACCGCCGACCCCCTGCTCCCAAAGCAGGTGCGCTGCCAGGCTGCGCCACATCCCGAATTAAGCTGCCAGTGTAGGAGTAGGTCATCGATAGGCCAGCCCTATTGGGCTTCGAAAAGGGATCAGCGGTAGGCGTTGACCATGCAGGCGTTGTCTAGTGCTTCGGCTCGGTCTGGCCCCACGCGAGACATGACGTCGTAGGAGACATAGAGCGTGTCATCCACCAAGGTGAGCCACGGCCTGCCAGCTTCTTTGCCGTCTTCCCAGACGTGATTGGTAACGGCAAGATCTTCCACAAGGTTCCAGTTGCCATCAAATATTGCGATGCGGACGTTGAGAAGTCCTCTGATTCCTGTCTGATAGGCAAGGTAGGTGCGGTCTATTTCCGCGTCGTGGACGAGGCCCTGCGGCCAGGCTCCGGAGATGCCAAGGGGAACCGTCGCCAAGTGGTTCCAGGAGGTGTCGTATTGAATAGCCACTATTTCGGCCAGGTGGGCGGTCGAGGTCACGAGGTGGATCACATCGTCAAGTTCGATCATCGAGGTGCCAAAGAACTGAGGTGCGTCGTCGAGAACTAGCTCGGCTACCAATTCGAAGTCAGGGGTGAAGAGCCGATGGTGCGTGGCGTAGCCACGGTCGTGGTCAATCAACTTGGAATCCAATGGACCGTCTTGGCGAGTGCCCTCTCGGTGAGCTTCTGAACCTTCCGTCACGTGAAGACCGCTGGCATTAATCAGTCCGCCCACCATGGCGAGGAGGTTGTCGTTTTCCAACTGCCGAATCTTGTCAATCGGAAAGTCGACGGCGTTGAGTTCCTCGAGACTCAGAGCATCAAACTGCATTAGTCGCCAGCCAATTGGAGAGCCAGTGGCGAAGTAGAGAACGTCGTCTATGACGATCGAGGCTGCATCGCCACCGAACGGGTAGAAGACATCCGCCTCGCCAGTCGGAACCAAGTCGCGGTTGTAAGCCCGGTATCCGTGACCCTGGGTCGACTTGCCGGGTACTCCAGCGCCGCCAAATGTGACGATGAAGCCATCACGTCCCTCGACATGGTGGATGCGACAGAAGGCGCCCCGGAGACCGTGCATCGCTTCAGGCGTGACCTGAATGCTTGCAACCTGCATTAGCAGCGGGGGCGCTGAAGTCGGTGGGGTTGTGGTTGGTGGGGTTGTGGTTGTGGTTGGTGGGGTTGTGGTTGTGGTTGGTGGGGTTGTGGTTGGTGGGGTTGTGGTTGGTGGGGTTGTGG
>MDTE01045925.1_pt1 | contig 12167 bp, 8 predicted proteins | sample 811231 | NCBI WGS metagenome assembly MDTE01 (sample SAMN05326651, study PRJNA326480) | marine metagenome | isolation source: seawater | place: Indian Ocean: Red Sea | collected 2010
GAAGCGCATTTGGGCAAAGCACTCTCGATAGCCCACGGTAAACCACTCCACATTACTCATGGCATTGGACAATACCTGTTCACTTCAGATGGAACTCGCTATCTTGATCTCGTCAACAATGTAAGTCATGTTGGCCACTCAAACCCCAGAGTAACAGAAGCCTGTGCAAATCAAATGGGGCTTCTCAACACAAACACTCGGTATGTCTACGACGGCCTCACTGAGTACCTCGGCAGGATTGCTAACACACTGCCTGGACCTCTGAGTGTAGGATTTCTTGTAAATTCAGGAAGTGAAGCCAACGAGCTTGCCATCAGAATTGCTCGCGCCCACACAGGTGCCCACGATATGGTAGTGGTCGAGGGAGCATATCATGGCCATACTGGAATGTTGATTGATCTGAGCCCGTACAAGTTCAGGGGTAAGGGAGGAAAGGGAGAGCCAGAACCTTGGGTGCATGTTGTTCCTATTCCAGACACTTATCGAGGAGGAGACAGAGACTATGCTGCAGAGTTGGGAGAGGTTATCTCTGAGGCCGGCCCAATTGCTGGATTCCTAGTCGAGTCAATGTTGTCTTGTGCCGGCCAAGTCCCTCTTCCACAAGGATATCTTGCAGATGCATTTGAGCACGTTCGAGGAGCAGGAGGTCTCTGTATAGCAGACGAGGTTCAGGTCGGTTTCGGCCGTGTTGGTACTCACATGTGGGCCTTTGAAGAGCATGAGGTAGTTCCTGACATTGTGGTGATGGGCAAGCCGATGGGCAATGGCCATCCAATGGCTGCTGTTTTCACAACGCCTGAAATCGCATCCTCTTTCGAAGAAATGGAATTCTTCTCCACCTTCGGAGGAAATCCAGTATCTTGTGCGATTGGTATGGCAGTGATGGATTGCATTGAGCAGGATGGACTGATGAAAAGAGCCACTGAGTTGGGTGAGCGATTCATGGCCGGACTCGAGGAGTTACAAGCAAAGCACGACATCATCGGTGATGTCCGTGGGAGAGGACTCTTCATCGGGATTGAGTTGATCAAAGATCGTGAGACAAAGGAGCCGGCAGCAGAGGAAGCAGACAGAATCGTAGATTTGATGCGTGACCAAGGAGTTCTTCTGAGCACCGATGGACCCAATCATAATGTAATCAAAATCAAACCACCTTTGGTAATTAATGAGTCTGACATAGACAGTGTGCTTTCTCTCATGGATGATGTATTCCTCGCAAATTTTTGATTTTGAGTTGGTTTATAGGTAAGGCCCGTCAAGAATATCCATGACCGACTTCGTCAAGATGGATTGCTATACCGGAATGAGACTCAGAGTCGCAGTAGATCGGACAGTTTCATGGCAACCAAACAAGTTTGCTGGAAACCATGGAGCAAGATTCTCCGTGGAAGATAATGATGGCTTAGTGGACATGGTCTTAGCAAAGAGGCCAAAAGGATCTTGGGTGAAGATAACAAGAGATAGCGAAGTCCTATGTTTTGACAATGGAAAACCTTCCAAGATTGGAAAAATTAGCTCTCCTCCTAAACTAGAATTCGATAAACTGAATTCCGACCCTCAAGATCTCGTCCCAGGAATGATATGGGCGGGCCCATTTGACGGCGAGTACCATCACTTTTGTGAAAACCGATTTTGGGTTCAGAATATCAAAACCAAAAGATGCCATTACAAAGATTTACCATCAGATTTGCAGACTACTCTGGAGAGATTCAAACCTCTCGGAGGCTCCTTTGTAGTGACTCCATGGAGGCATGTGATTGCCCTGATTGAGCCACAACCTCTTCCTGATGAAGCAATGGACCAGTGGGATAATTTGTCCAGAGAGGAGAGAAGACTTCTACAAATCAAGCAGAAGGGCGCAAGAATGCTCCCCATTTACATCTGCAAGTGGGACGGAGACTGGAAAATCGAGCTTGATGACCCAGTCGATTATAGTAAACCACTTTCCAAGGAAGAAGTCAAAGAAATGATGGGTTTCTTATCTCAATTTTCTTCTGGAGTAAAGAAATCCTCCAAGTCCGATGATGAAGATGAGACGCCGGACGAAGGAGTGGAAGAAGATTGGGCCGACGACGCCGATTTCTTTGAGGAGGATGCGTTGAACATGATGTACTCTCCTTCCGATGATTGAGGTGGTTAATTGGCTTGGATTTTGGAACCCATCCCTACTACAATTCCTAAGAAAGACAATTCAGAATATACCATTAAACCAGGATGGAGCTATCCAGCCGGATATACGGGAACAAAGTATTCGATCAGGAGGATTCAGGGGAGAATCCGACTATCTTTGAAGAGCTATAGCGGGAACTATGTAGAGGCAGAAGAATTACCAAAGAACCTACTCTCTACTATTCATGATTTGAAAGGAAACTATGCGGGCTCGTTGAGAATTAGATGGAATGGAGATACTATTCTAGCACCCCAGAATGGTGAACCACCAATCTATATCGGAAAGATGCGATATGAGAAAGGAGCAGGATCGATATTCCCTGGCTTGGATCTTGATAGGCAAAAAACAGGAATACTGTCAGTATATTCTGGCCCCCAGTCACATCTTGATGTAGGCGAGATTTGGAGCGTTCCAGCCTATGGCCATATTCGCCCAAAACTAACTCGGCGCTTCAAGTATGAAGGTGAGAGAGAAAGAATCAACACCTCCACAAAGCACTCAGAATTAGTTGACTATGTGGTTCACAATATCCAATGGGAAGGCAAGAGGATGTATATTACCAACTTCGGCCACATAGTAACACCCGTTAGTATGCATCTTCTAAGAGACAAAGGAGTTGACCTTGAGGGTGCAGTGAATGAATTTGTTGAACAAGGATTGTTTAACGCAGCCAGATTCACATTCGATCGTGTTGAGAGGACACACAAAAGATTCGGAAGACCATGGGTAATGGCAACCATTGGTCACATCGACGACTTTGACGATGAAGGACCTCAACCAGATCTTTCCACAGGTCCTGAATATGATCTAAGTGATGAGAATGTCAAGGAGGAGGGCTGATGGCTTGGAAACTAATCGATACGAGGAGCGATTCAGGAGAGCAACCCGGCGAGATAAGCAAGATAGGGTATAGGGGGACCAAATTCAGTATCAGCCGAGCCAACCGAATCTACTTCAAAGGTTATGCTTCAGAAGAACCATCGTTCATGGACAACTCAAGAGCTAGAGATTACATCCAAAGCGTTAGGAATGTGCTTTCTAACGGACAATGGGCCGGCTCAATTAGGATACGGGCCAATAAGGATACTTATGCCGCCGGTGGCCGCAATGTTCCCATACGATACATTGGGAAAACGGAACTAGGAAACTCCGAGGAATTCATCTGTGACAAATCTGGAGATTTAGCCCCTTATGGGACTCATACATTAGGCGCCACCTCTCCCCTACGGGGATCAGATCCTAGTGATTATCCATTCCTATACTCCGGCCCACACAACCATAGACAAGTAGGCGAGCGGTGGACACTGCCTCCTGAATGGTGGGCTGACGAACAGGGACATTTCGGTAATCTGGGCCTTAGGAGAACAGGTGAGCCATGGTTATGGACATCATCCACCCATCTAGATTTCAATTCTAAAATGAAGGATAAATTCCGCCAAGAAATCAATGAAAGTAAGGGAATGCCACATTTTAGACACTACATCACTTGTTACGGCTACATTGTAAGGCCGATAGCAAAGAAGTTCTTCGACGCCAACGGAATCAACATAGAAGACCAAATCAACCGTCTAAGCACGACGCCGTATGCACAAAGGTCACTAATGGAAAGAATCGAAAGGGACACACACGACGCTCACCCCTATTTCGTGATCGGTACCGTGGACAACTTATTAGGAGGGAAAATGCCAGTCCCAGACCAAACCGATCCCAGAACGGCCGCCTTCAACGAGGATAGGAGAAAAGGGTGATACAGATTTGTCCAGAGCACCTCACACCCTCTACCCGATGCCGACCAACGAGGGTCAGTTGAGAGACTATCTGAAGTGCTTGAGGAAGATCGAAGATAATCGATTCACCAAACCTCAGGCAACTGCAACTCTACCTGATCAAATTACCAAAGAGAACGGGGACCCCTATGGAAAGGACATGTACAAAGGGGTAATCAACAGTCTGGCAAAACTGGGTTTCCTCCACAAATCAGCCGACGACAATACCATGTCAGTCCCAATATGCTTCGACTCTTTCATAGACGATGATTCCATCCCCTCGACTCACCTTCCCGGAGCCCTGCTTAAGGCCATGAAAGATGCAGATCGAACCGATCAACTAGACCCTTACATCCCAGATCAATTGTCATACATGATCGATGCCATCAGGAAGGAACCATCGGACAAGGTATGGGACACCAAATCGATGCTGTGGCAGATAGCCGACCGTAAGAAGAACCCGAAGGGTGACGGGGAAGTCGATGTCGACCCAATAAGAGGTCTCCAATTCCTCGGAGTTCAGGAAGTGGGTAGGAATCGGACCGTTCTCGAGTACATGCGCCTATTGGGCTACTTCCGGATTATCGAGGAAGTCGAAGGCGGTTGGAGACGGTGCCGCGAAACAGACACCCCCCACTCACCTCCTATGTCTGACTTCATTCATACGCAGTTGTCCGAATTACGGTTTGAGAAGTGGTTGGAAGGCGTACTCAAGAGACTCGGCCACGATCACCCGGTGCTGATAGAAAAGGATGTCTTAAGCGAGAGGTTGTTCAGGGCCATTGGCCGTTATATCTCATACCGATACTCTGGAGGAGTGGGGAAGCAGAGAGAGTTCAGGAAAGATATCAAAAAACAGCTCAGACTAGTGATGACTCAGATCAATGATGGTCACTATAAGAAAAGATATGCAGATGCGCGTCCCTCAGTTTCGAAATCTAATCCAGAAGGTAATGTTCTGAACGACATCAGAAATTTTCGAAGGAAAATGATAGGTGAGGCCATAGAACTCTGGAACATCCCAGACAAGACAGACCCCGAAAAGGCACTGCGGGCAATGAGTATCTCAGAGTTGGAGTCGTTCTTGGACCAGGATATCTCATCAGATGAGGCCATCGATATCCTTCTCGCTCGCGGGGCCGGTTTGTACAGCCGCTTAAAGCTGGACCGGTTGAGCCATGGCAAGGGACACTTCACTCTGGATCCAAAACTCGACCCCTATTCTTGGCAGACCGATTGTGTCGACCAATGGACCAATCCTGATGCAGAAACCGGACGCGAATCGTTCTGTGGTATCGCGAGCGCAGTAACCGGAACCGGAAAGACAGTAATGGCGCTGATGGCAGCGGCGAAGTTCGTAGAGGAAAACCCCAACGGGATAGTCAGTGTCGTAGTCCCGTCGATTGTTTTAATGGAACAATGGGCGGAGGAGGCTGCCAAGTTCATAGGTCTTGATTCGAGTACCATCGGTTTTTGTGGTAACAATTTCCACGACGACTTCTCCGAAGGCAAGAGGTTCATTGTCTGGGTTGTTAACTCAGCGGTAAAAGGAGACAGAATGCACCACACCATCGAAGAAGTGGATCCAAACATCCCACACTTGCTCATAGCGGATGAATGTCACAGGTATGGTGGTGAAAAGCACCGCTCTTTCCTCGATGTCAGGGCAGAGGCCAGACTTGCGATATCCGCGACCCCACCTGATGAGACTTCCATGGGAGAAAAGCACCCCATCTTGGATTCAATGGGAACGGTCTTCTATCGATTAGGCTACAGGGAAGCCCACGAACAAAAACTGATATCTCCATTCAAGGTTCGATATGTGGGTATCTATTTGACGCCCAAAGAGCAGAGCAAGCACACCAGAATGTCAGAGGCGATAACAAAAATGCTCAGGCAGATTGAGGAGATCTATGGGCCGCGAATCCAAGGGGAGAACCTAATAGCAGAAGTACAGAAAATTATCAAAGAGGGAAACGCTCATCCAGTTTGCCCGCGATTCCTATCGGCGACCCAAGAAAGAACGAAACTGATTCGTAACGCAGAGCGCAGGAATACCGCGTCCGGCGCTATCTTGAGACGTATAGAGAAGGAAAAGGAGGGTTATACGATGATGTTGTTTCACGAGCAAATCAAGGAGTCTGAATTACTGGTCACAGATGCGCCCGGGGAATATCGGCGTAAAGATAGGATAATGGCGGACAAGTTGGATGACGAAGAGCAGTTAGAAATCATTGACCAACAAAGAAAAGTGATTGCGTCATTAGCAGACTGGGTCCTAACTAGTGGTGCAGTAAGACCTGGGATGTACCACAGCAAGTTCCCTGCCCGTTGGAAGGCTTGGATGGTCGATTGGTTCAGGGCCGGGCGTCTGAATGTGATGCTGTCCGTCAAGTCCCTAGCCGAGGGGTTCGACATGCCCGGGGCCGATGAGGGGATAATCCGGACTTCAACATCGAATGTCAGACAGAGGATCCAGACCATAGGGAGGCTCATCAGAAAGAAGCAAGAAGAAGGCTCCTATGCAACAATTTGGATTATCTTCGTGAAGCACACCAGTGATGAGAGGATCTTCAAGAAGCACGACTGGGAATCGGAGCTTCCTAATACTCCAGATGTACAAACCTACTGGGAACTGGAAGGAGAGGGAGTAAAAGCAGTACTGAAGGAGAAGGGTGGAGTAGAGGATCTCCCTCAGCCTGACAGAAATCTAACTTCAGACGAGCTTGCGGCGATTGATGTCGCGGGATTAGCCCCTCTAGACACATATCCAGACGCCAGAGGAATACACTCCACTGAGTGGGAGGTTTTTGTCGAGGAGGATGGTAGTATGGCATTGCAGGACATGGGCGCAAAGTTTGATTTGTCATTCCCACCACTGGATGAAGCCACCGCTCTTCTAAGCAAGTTAAAGGGACGAGCAAAGATTCACATCTTGGAAAATGGACATGCAGTCGCCCGCTTATCTGGAAGAATTGTGTACTTGGCTTCAGTTAATCTTGAACGCTTTCAGAATACCGCAGAGCACACTTTCGAAAAGGGCGACGACTTCGAATCTTTCATGTCTGGATTCAAAAACACTTAGCTCTTTGCGATGGGTAAGTGACTTCCGCAATGACCAATCACGAATTTCTCTTTTTCGTGATCGAATTGGAAGTGAATTCTAAGGCATTTATCTGGTGACATGTTTTTGCCAATTTTGATGTGTGGCTGCATTGTATACAGCTTCCCATCAACATAGAACTTTCGAGAATTCCCGTGTCTTTTCATGGTGGCCTTGGATTCGGAATTAGCCACCTCAAAGACAGTATCTCCGTATTTCCTGAAGACCTGAGCATAGTCTAGACTTTGCTTTGATTTCGCTCTATTCAAGACATATTCATAGGAATTAGCCATAGTTTCGAAAGCCTCCACCACCCTTCTTGGGTGTCTAAATACACTTTCTTCAGCACTATCCATAGCAGTCTGACCAATCAAGAACTTATCCTCCATTTCCTCTCTTACATGTCTCAATACAGATACCACAGAATCAAATCCAGTAATTTCTTCCTCTTCCTCTTCCTCTTCCTCAAACAAGCGATCCTCTAGTGATTTAGTTAACGAAGAGATATCCGTCAATCCTTCTGATTGACTGTACTTCTTGAGAACAGGAAGCAAATCTTTGACAGAATCATTGGCTTCCAACAAATCATTTTTCAAACTCTTAATCCTCTTTTTTTGTTCGCGGATTTTCGACTTATAACCTTCTTCAATATCGTTCTTTTCTTCTATTTCTCTTTTGGATAAATCTAGTTCACCCCTCAGAGCCTGTATATCCTGTCGTCTTTCCTCAATCTCTTGTTTGAGACTTACATTTTCTTCTGAAGTATTTTGATATGCATCTTCAACAATTTCCAGAGCCTTCTCTAATTCTTCATTTTTCAATGCTAGATCATCTATAGCTCTAATCGCCTCGAAACGCTCTTTCTCCCTCTGTTGTAAAAAATACTCAAATCCAGATTGGGTTGGAACTTGGGCCGTACCTTCCCAAATCTCGGGAAGATTTTCATCAAACAGAGTTTTCTTGGCTAATCTAAGATAGATATCAACCTCGAATGGACGCCTAACCTCTTTATCATCAATCAAAACAACAGGGCCTCTCAAACGATCACCAATGTACAATGGTTGTTTTGGATTGTTTGAGGGATTAGTAAGTAGCAAACGCACACTGCCTTTAGGCGCCTTCATTGAACCCATGACTTCAGTCATTTTCTCCATAGTAGCAAGGGATGAGGCATGGTAGACATTTGCAAAACCAGAAAGTACAGCAGAGACTGTATCGGGGCGTACAACAGGCAACTCGCCAGAAAGAGCACTTCCTACAACAATCTGGGGTATTTGGTCGGCTTCATTGCAAAGATCCTCCCACCACTCTTCTACATCATCAAACTCGACTTTGGTAGATTTTCCAGTAAGTGGAACGCCATTCCGGTTCCATCCCCCCATCGAAACAATGTCCCAAATGAATCTTTGAGGAAGAAGCCGATGAAATTCTGGGAGGCCTGGAGATGCAAGGTCAGGATCTTCTTCCTGTTCCAACATTAGTCCAACCTCAATCAATACAGTAGTCAACCCATTTGAGGAAACAATTGGAACATTGCGGACTTGTACACTAGTATACTGAACAATGTCATCATCTTCGGGATGTTTAGAGGTAACAGAATACCTCCAGAGATCATCAGTATGGTTAGTCTCTAGTAAATCTCCAGCCCAGTTCTCAAGTAATGGCCCTATGCTGTTAGGCCCCCATTCATGCGATTCAAGGACCAACCTAAGGCCTGGCTGCATAGGTCACCGAGAACTGTTACCTGATTTAATATTCAACTCTTCTTTCTGGTTGGCCCCTTGACCAAGTAACCCCTATTTCTTAGATTGTCAGCAAGCTTTCCCTCCAACCTCTCAAGTTTGCCTGGATCATTAGAATCCAGAATAATTGGATTCCGAAACAGATCCTTGGAAATCAAATCGTAGCGGTGTACGGGATTGTACCTGTCACAAAATTCTCTGATTAGAGGAGGAGCCCCCGTAGTCCTATAATCGTACTTTGTCCAATTGTCTTCGTGCCTCTGCATCACAGTTTTCTGTGTGGATCCAACATATAGGTGCCCCTTGTACTTCTTACCACCAGGAAACTTCTCAATATATCGAGGACCGAAGTCTAAGATGTATAGATGACCATTTCCACATCTCATATTGGGCTTGCAATCAGGACAATGTTCCATACCTATCTCCTTCACATTCAACTGGTGTTGTTCCTTTATATTCACTTGGTACACTACAATTTTTCAGGCCCACTTTCAGCCAATAATGCCCCTCTCTGGTAATGGTTGATAGACATCGGTCTCAACGGCGATTAGATGACCGAGGCCGCAAGCGACAATTCCACCCCTGAGTCCAATGCTCCAGACTCTTGGGCAGATATTGATGCCTCAGTTTGGCAGAATCAGAAGGGCAGATGGGCCGCACCCCAACACTACATGTGTAGCTACATGGCCATGTTCCCCCCTGAACTTCCACACTACTTCATTGAGAGATTCACCAAGCCTGGAGACACCGTCCTCGATCCTTTCTGTGGGAGGGGAACAACACCAGTTGAGGCCGCTGCTCAGGGCAGGCATGGAATTGGCAACGACCTGAATCCACTGGCAATAGCATTGACCAGAGGCAAACTCAGTAATCCCACTGTTGAGGATGTACTTTCGAGATTGGATGAATTGGAGAATCAGTATAATCCACAAGACTGGTCGATTGATGGTGAGCCCGACAGAATACGTATGATTTACCACGAAAACACACTACGCCAGATGGTCTATCTGAAGTCAGCGCTAGATTGGTCCAATCCAGGTGTTGATGCTTTCATTGTCGCAGTCCTAATGGGTGCTATGCATGGTAATTCGAAGGGATTCTTGAGTTTACCAATGCCCAACACCTTCAGCATGGGTTGGGGTTACATAGCGGGCAAAATCGAGGAGGATCCAGTAAAGTGGGGCTGCCCCGATCGAGATACTTTCGAGGTCCTGAGAGTGCGCGTGAATAGGCAATTGTCCAAAGGCCGACTTTCCGGTTCAGGAGATACAATCTATGGAGATGTGAGAATACTCAACCAGAAAGTGGAACATGGTAGTGTACAACTCCTGTTCACATCGCCTCCATATCTCAAAGTAATAAAATACGGACTGTACAACTGGATTCGTCTCTGGTTTCTGACTGACTCGGGAAGCCACGAGGAGGTCGACGAAGTGCTTGACGACACGCACGCGCTGGCAGAATATCTCACTTTCATGAGGGAAACACTGACTGCTACCCTACCGTTAATGGACAGAGACAGGGGAATCTCTTGTTGGGCTATAGGCGATGTCAAGGGATTGAATTTAGCTTGGGAAGTTTGGTATAATGCAGCCAGAGAAATCGAGGTAAAGACTGATGATGGATCAATTCTGAGGTACAAACTGATTGCTATTATTGATGACAAGATTCCTGCTGATCAGAAGGTTACCAAGATTTGGAAAACGATGATTCACAAGGTTGTTCGCCTCGACTCCGAGGGCCAGATCGTCGAAGTTATTGGCAAGTCAACAGACCCAAAAAAGGCAAAGGAAATGGCAACTCAAGCCATTTACATCAATGGTCACACTATCGAAGTTAGAAGTGAGGCCACCAACGATAAATCTGGAAAGGCAACCCCTCTTGATAGGATATTAATCATATCAACAGAGTCATCATCACCAAGTCCACTAGTGAACAACTCTCAATTGAAATGGGAACCAATTTACTAGGAGAATGTTATATCTTCGATTAAAACCGATTAGCCGATGAACTCCACACATAGCGACCGTAAAGCGTCTATCACGGCTCTAACTAAGTTACTCGAATCAAATGATTGGAACGGCAAATTAGTAGTCTCTCCCGATGTCGATGGAGTAGTTTCTGCAAATCTTATTTCTCATATTTTTGATGCAGAATTAATCGGATTCTATGATCCGGGATCCACTTCTGTATTACGCCTCTGTGAAGGGTATGATTGGAGCGACGCAGAATCTGCCCTGTGGCTTGACCATGACATTATTGACTCCAGAATTATATCTGTAGGGCAACACATGATTCACCCATATGCACACTCAACGACCGATTTGGAAGGTTTTGAAGATAGACCAGACCTCTTTGAATATGATCGAAGATCCAATTTTCAGCGAAATCAACAGTCCTTCAACCCACATGATATTGGCAGATTTGGTTGGGACCATCCCCGCACCTTTCCAAGATGCAATCAACAGGATTGCGAAGGCATAGCATTGTCAAATGAAACCTCTTGCCGCAGGCACGGCGGATCATGGACACTTGGTGACTGGGACAAAATTAGAGGATTTAGGAGGAAATATCCCTTTGCAACAATTCACTTACTTCTGGCAGCGCTCCAACACCATGAGCTCAATATCACACCGAGGGCAGAACTATTGATTGCTCATTCCGATAGTGCTTGGCTTGCGGCAACACAAAACGCAAACAATGCTGAATGGTGGCTAAGAAATGTCCTACATTCAGAACCAAATGCGAGATCTATTGCTGGCACACTACCTCAACATACTACTAATAGAGAAACAATGTTACAGCACCTTAGATTGATTTGGTCACTGGATGATGCTGCAATAATTGATTTAGCTAACGAACGAAGGGTGCAAAGGGAAAGTGAAGTGAGGGAATTATCAATTTACGCCGCCGGATATACAATGGGCAATAAGCAACATCTACATCCCAGATGGGAAAACGGAAATTTAGATGATCTATCCAATGCAATTTCATCAATGACCGGTTGGAATTTCAGAGCTGCTTCGGGCAGTCTAAACATCATGGCGGAAGGAGACTCAGAGAAGTTAGACCCAAAGAAAAACCCCTCTTGGGAAGGCGAAAATTTCGCCCGCTGGCTCGAAGAAAACCGCGTGTTTAGTTTAGCATTCACAGGAATGGATACACTAAGATTTACGACAAATATGACTATACTATAGCATTCAGAAGCCTAACTTCAGAAAGGAAAAGGCGTTCCTGCGTTTGCTGCTACTTCCCATGATTGCAACCACTCTTCAAGAACTAATACCTCAATCCCTGTTCTGAAAATTTAGATTTTCCACACTTCTTCAAATGACATTTCTGCCATATCATTTGCCCTTGAATAGATTGCCTTGTCATTCCAAACC
>MDTE01137763.1_pt1 | contig 12165 bp, 19 predicted proteins | sample 811231 | NCBI WGS metagenome assembly MDTE01 (sample SAMN05326651, study PRJNA326480) | marine metagenome | isolation source: seawater | place: Indian Ocean: Red Sea | collected 2010
AGCGGAACAACTATAAACGAAATTATAATACCTGGAGCTTCAGATAATTTACAGGACTGGTGGTTAATAGATGATGTTTATTATAAATATACTGCACCAACTCCTACTACAACAACTACAGTTCCACCTCCTCCACCTCCACCTCCCCCAGCACCTGAACCTCCACCTCCACCTCCTGTAGTTACAGTTACATTAGATGATGGAACTGAAACTGAATATAAAGAATATGAAGTTGAAGATGGTACAGTTGAAAGAGATAATCAAAGAATAGCTAACCTAGAAGAGTATGGTTGTGAGATGACTGATGCTCAAATAGAGCGTGGTGATTGTATAATAGAAGAAGAGGAGATATATGAAACAGAACTTACCGAAGGAGGAGAGCTTCCTGAAGAAGTTATTATTGTACTGGAAGTGGAAGATGGGGATGTTCTTCAAAGCGAAGATATGGAGCTTGAAGATGAAGATATACTTATTGAAGAACTTACTGATGCAGAGATTCTTGAACTTGAAAAAGAAATTGAGCTTGAAGCTAAAGAGCTGGAGATTCTTGAAGAAAACCTTGAGTTCATTGAAGAATTTACAGAAGAAGAGCTAGAAGAATTTGTAGAAGTAATAGTAGAAATTGAAGAATATATAGAAGAGCTAGAAGAAATTGAAACAGAAGTTATTATTATAGAAGAGGAAATAGATTTAATAGATGTATTAATAGCTAATGATATATTTCCACCAGACCCAGAAGATGTACTAACAGATTTGGAGAGTGTACAAGATGAGTTACGTCAAGAGACAGATGGAGGAGGAGAACCAGAGGATACAATTATTGTGGCAGAAGAACCACCCATTGAAGAGATTGAAGAAGAAGTTCTTACGGAAGAAATAATTGAAGAAGAGATTATTGAGATTGAAAATATAGTTGAAGATATAACAGAAGAAGTTATTGAAGAACTAGAAACAGAAGAAGTCATAGAAGTTATTGAAGAAGTTAATGACATCGGTGTACAAAATCTATCCGAATCCACACAGGAAACACAGGAGATAGTACAGGCTGTGGTTGAAGAAGCTATTGAAGAGATAGAAGAACTAACAGAAGAACAAGTAGAAGTTGTTGCTGAAGTATTAGGATTAGAAGAGACAGAAGATGTAGCTATAATAGCAGAAGCAGCAGAGACAGATACTGTGGTTGCACAGGCCGTAGAAGAATACGTAGAAAGAGCTGTAGAAAATAAAGAAGTAGAGAACTATACACTTGCTGATGTTGTAACAGAGGTACAGTTTGAAGAGTTCATAGATAATCCTTTAGAAACTTTTACTAACATAGATATACAAGAGATAACCATTGAAAACATTGGTGATGACATGACTACTGACCAGAGAGAAAAAGCACAAGAGGTTGTAGTCCCTGTAATTTTGACTAGAATAGCTAGTATGGCAGCATTTATAATGAGGAAATCATAATGTATATTTTTGATGAAGTAATCTTAGATGATTTAGATGAGGAATTATAGTAATGTTTAAAAAGATATGGTCATGGTTTGTAGAGATAATTAAAGAAACTTTGAATTTAAGCTGGACACTAGTAGGTTTGGTTATTGCGACCCTAACGCTAACTGGTAGTGCCCAGCAAGTTACAGGTCTTGCGACTTTAATTACACTAGCCATATGGTTACTTACCATAGGGTTTAGAAAGGAAAAGAAAAATGAAGGAAAAACAACGTCAAGATAAATGTTGTAGAACAACTTTACATAACAACGGTTATACTAATATAACTATATGTAATAGTAAGTTTGGACATAGATAATGCCTAATATATTTGATGAGCCTAAACTTTTAAAGAAGTGGGCTATGAAATTAGCTAACTCTTGTGGTGGTCAACAAGTATCTACAGGTCCTATACTAACAAAATTAGATATGAATAAGATTATATCTTTAGTAGAAGTATTTGTTAATGACCACAATGAATACACAATAGCAGTGGAACAAGCTGAGAAAGAAGAAGAATGAAACTACAAGTAATAAGAACACAGTTCGGTAAAGATGCAACCAATGGTTTGCTATTTATTGATGGATTGTTTGAGTGTTATACACTAGAAGACCAGTACCAAGCAGTTAAAGTAATGCATGAGACATGTATACCTGAAGGTACATACGATATTAAGTTTAGAAAAGTAGGTGGATTCCATGAAAGATACGCTGCTAAGTATCAGAACGCACACTATGGTATGTTACATATACAAGATGTACCTAACTTTACCTATATCTTAATTCATAGTGGGAATACAGACGAGCATACCTCAGGCTGTCTAATCGTTGGAGAGACACAACAAGACTTAGATGTAAGTAAAGATGGGTTTGTAGGTAGCAGCGTAGTAGCTTATAAGAAGATGTATTCTAAAGTAGCTAATCAATTACTACAAGGTAAAGAAGTAACTATTGAATACACAACTATTGATAAGTTATTAGCAGGTAAGCCTGCAGTAGATAACAAATCTAAAGACCATGTAGTATTAACTAGCACAGTTATGGAAAAATTAGAAGAGATTAATGGGAATGTGTTAGTAGGAAATGCTATGATTAAAGGTAGATTAATAAACTAATGTTTGAAAAGTTAAAAAGAAAAAGAAATACCGATGGTACATTCAAGAAGGATGTGGCGTGGACCCCTTGGAACGAAGCATGGAGTTATAAAATGAGTGAAGACTTAAAAGACATGATTGAGCGTACAGCTTGGACATTCGTTGAAGCCTTTATTGGTGCCTTAACAGTTGCTCCTCTTGTTGGTGTAGATGCTGAAGTAATTCAGTTAGCTGCATTAGCTGGTGGTGGTGCTGCATTAGCAGTAGTTAAGACATACGCTAAGAAACAAATCAGTAAGTAGTCTTAATGCCTATATCTAAAAAAGGTAAGAAGAAGTCTTATGGTAAGAAACCAAGGAAGAAGACACGCTACTAAACATTGTAAAAAATGTAGAACAGTTCTTGAGACATACAATAAACATTGGGTATGTAAGAACTTAGGTTGTGTAGACTACAATAAAAAAAATATAAGGATAGCTAAGCCTAAGACTTAGCTTCCTTAAGTTTATCTATCCATTCAGATGCATTCTTCTTAGTCATTGTACCTTCTACTAGCATCTTCATAGCTTCGTTGGCTAATTGTTTAGCTTCAGCACTACCACTATCGGTACATTCAGTAGCTAAAGTTTGAATAAACTTCTTTTGTGCATCGCTACATGGTTCGCCTTCCCATTTACCACTAGGTATATCTACCATTCCATCTCCTTGTATCTCAACAGCGTCAGTAAATACGCTTTGTACTTTCTCTACGCTGTCCATATCCTCAAAGGGTTTCATATTCTCACCCTCAGCTTTGTGTTTCTCACAAAATTCTTCTGCTATATCTAAGAACTTACTCATCTGTGTCTCATCATATGCTTCAACATCTTCAGGGAATTTCTTTATTATCATTCTACTTAGTGCATAATCATATGTCTTCTTAGCAAACTCTTTGTTCTCATTACACATGATGAAGATTAAGTTTTTTAAATTGACTGAGTTCTTTAATTGTTTAACAGGTTCAGAAGGGGACGTCCCAGTCTTTGGTGCTACCTCTTTTTTTTTAGGGGATTCAGGGGTTGCACCGCCCGTTGTCTTTGACATCTCTTCTCTACTAGGTCTTGGTGCTTTACTTCCTTGATACATCCAGTTAGCTAATGCTCTACCTATAGCAGAAGTCTCACAGTTTTCTACCCATGCATCTGTATTAGCAAACCCACCTTGTCCTTTAGTCTCTTGTGCTATACCTGTTGCTACGATTTCATCCATAGCATCTTTCTTATCTCTATATACTTCAGCTTTAATTGTTATACATGTACCATCATCAGTTATATGTACAACATTTGTTACTATCTTACCATTAGGATTGTCAGCCCAGTATTTCTTGAGTCGGTCTTCAACCGTTTCGTAATTATCTAAATTAAATTTAGCCATTGTCTTCCTTTCTTATTCAAATATATTAATCGTTATGCGTTTATAAATGTACCAAAGTATGTAACTTTGTTAAGCATGTAACAAGAGTTGTTCTTACATTGCAAGCTACCTTGCACGCTAAACAATACTCTTCCACAATAAACGCATGACGTTCCCTTGACTATCATCATATGTACCTACCTTCATTATATAACACTATTCCAAATCTACCAAGTATTCAGCTGTTACACCTTTGTTTGGTTTGACGAACAATACATATTGACATGGTCTGCCCATACTTGCTAACTGTTCTTGTGCGAATGTGTTATAACTTTCAGTACTTCCATTACACCAAAACCTAATATCATTAATGTATTGTGTGTTAGGTGTATGAAAATGTCCTGCTACTGCATAGTCAAAGTCTTCCATAAGTCCTTGACTTGCTAATGTTTTCCAACCTTGTATCTTCTTACCGAATCCATACCATGGAAACCCTGCAAATCCACGCACTTGGTCACCATGAAAGCAGAAGAATCTAGCTTTTCTACCTAGATTAGCTACTGTATACCATGCTCTTTCATTCTTTTTATATGCAACATGCCACTTCATACGTGGCTCATTAGCAAATAACTGAGACATTATGTTACCTAACATAGCATCAGCATTGCTTTCAGGGTGCATATCTTTACGTGCTCTGCCACCTAAAGAGCCATGATTACCTATAACCCAATGGCATTCCACTTCATCAAAGTGTGAGAGTAAGATACTAAAAAACTTATATAGTATACGTGGTCCATCTACTGTTACTTGTGAATACAAGGAACTATCAATGAGATGTGATTGTCCAGGAAAGATAAGCTCTCCTTCTACTATATCTCCTAGTGCTAATACAATACATTTATTAACTGCATGGTCTGAACGTTGTATGTCTGCTAACTTACATATCTTTTCTGCATACCTAACAACTCTTTCTTCTGCTATTTCTGTACTGTATGTAGGTGTTACCTTAGCTAATTGAATATCAGATAATAAAGGAACACATATTTCAGGTTGTGCTTTTAATTTTTTCTTGCTCTTTGTAGGGGGTTTCACCGGTCGTAAGTCTAGCTCTTTTATACCATCTGATATAGCCATGTTCATAGCTTCTATCATGTCAGCTTTCTTATCTGATAGTTTGTCTATCTTCTTACGTTGGCGTTCAATTACTTTTTTTAAATCAAGGATACGTTCATCAGTAACCTCAGTTACTAACTCAAGGATTTCCTTTTTATTCGGCTTTTCCATTTTGATATTGTACTTTCTGCTACGTGGTCGTTAAACTCATCAGCTAATATGTGTGATACTGTTCTGGGTGATATGTCTTTACCATTAGAGAGTTCCTGTGATAGTAATTCTATAAATTCTCTACCTTCTGGACTTAATCTGTCTACGAAACTAGCGTTAAGATTACCTACTGTGGCTCTTTCTATCAGCTCTGACATCTGTTCTTTGTCTTTCATATGTGATATGTTAGCAGAGTTTGAAACTAATCGTGCGTATATAGGATAAATTTTTTTCATATCGCCACGCGATACGAGACAAAAAAAAGGGGATACCCCACGTGTGTAACGTGAGATATCCCCTAGTGTTAGGCATCAAAGAGAGAGCAAAACACCTAACACATAATGTTAGATTGTTTTAGCAACACTCTTTGCGTATTCTCTAACTGCGTCCATGTCCTCTAGTATTGTTATCTTATGTTGCCTACAAAGGTCATAGCACATATCGGTTGTGTTTTCTGAGGTATCACTACCTGCATCATACCATTCACCATCTCGTAATTTTTGCAGTATCCCAACAATCTCCATATCAGATACAAGTATTCTAGGTTGTGGTTGTCTAGCTAACCACATGATTGCAGGTACATCTACTAGATTATTACCCCAATCCCCTGTGAATATCATTGTATCTTCCCATATGTCAGATATTCTACGTTGTTTCTCTGCAAATACTTCAATCAATCCCTCAGTACCTTTGCTCATAGCTCGTTTACCTGAGTAACCTACGATTGTCGCAGCAGGTAAGTTAGTAAGTATGACATCAATGTCCTCATTATTTAAGTTCATACTACCACTACAATCAATGGCTATTGTTCCACCTCGTAAGCTACGTTTGTTTGCCCAAACATACTTATCAGTAACCCATCTGTTCATGTACTTAGGAACTGTACCAACATCACTAGGTCTAAACCTACGTGCTTTAAGTGTGTTGGCTAGGTCTTTGTTAAGTGTACCCTTTACGAACTGTGTTCTAGCCCATCTTGTTTTTGTATTGCCTTTGTTGTCTTGCCTAGAAGGTGCAGTTCCACCCCTAGTTCTAGTGCTTTCTTCTACTGCACTATCAACCATTGACAATATACTACCTTCAAGATTAGATACTTTGTACTTAGATTTATGAGATTGTTTAGTCTTAACATCAGAAAAAGTCAAGTGTTCTTGTACTTTCTTCTCATGTTCATGTAATCTCATATTGAAAGTATCACTAAGATTTGTTAGCTTACCCTCTATCAAGAACTGATAGAACAAAGCTAATCTCTTAATACCTTTTCTCTTAGGTGTCAAGTTATTGCTATACATCTTGGCAGGATATACACTATGCATAATAGTTCTTTGCACATTGAGTATCTTAGCTAGATTGTCAATTCTTCTAAGCATTTCATCTAGTCCTACAACTTCATCTTCTAAACCAAAGATAGATGTATTACCTTTATTGATAGCCATAAGTATTTCCATGAACTTGGTAGCGTCATTCGTATAGAATAAACTAGTCATGTCATCACCACTTCTCATGTGTTCTTTGTACATGTAGTGTCTGTTACATGATATCCATATTGACTCATCAACATGACGTATAGCATCTCTTACATCACCTATGACATAAGCCATACTTTGTACATCACCCTTAGTAAATAGGGACATAAAGTTTCCGAGTTCAGCATATGGTATATCCTTTTGAGATATACACTTGAATACCATATCTAGCATCAAGTCTGGACATATGATTTTGAACTCGTTAATGTCATGACCTAAGTAACGACCACCATAAGCCCAAGTCCATTCGCCTTTAGCTCTACGTATAGCCATCTCTTTCTCATGTTCACTCTTATACTTTCTGTTTAGCTTGTTGTAGGTTGCAATGTATACTCTATGTAGATTGTATGCTCTTTGTAGCAATTCTCTACGTATATTCTTGACACCTACCATAACGGGAAGCTCAAACATTTCTTCATACATAACTAACTTACGTAAGTTCCTTGCATGATTGTTTTTATCAGTAGTTTGTATCCACACACCATCTTTGAAACCATCATATCTATCTTCACTTTCGTATTTAGCTAGATTATGTTGTTCAACAATGGAACGTTGCCTATAAGGTAAAGAACGTTCATGTCCTCGCTTGTGTCTTAGAGTTACGATTTGGTTTATTCTATCTACCCAATCAACTTCTGTACAAGCACACAAAGTATCATCAATAGTTACTGCTGTTGCATTAACTCTATCAATACTAGGTGTATTACCATAGTCAATAGCATACTCACGCCTGTCTAATATTTCTGGATATATCATACCCTTACTCATTATTCTTCCTCGCTTTCTGTATCTTCATTGACTAGCCAACTGTTATGTATTCGGTTTCCCTCGCTGTCAAACGAGTAACCACCACCCATTATTCTTCTTCTTCCATAGCTTTCATGGTGTCAAGTGTATCAATTATGTCATCTGCATAATCGTTGAATACTGCCTTAGCACTCATCTCTATGTCCATGATTGTAGTTAACTTAGCGAACTCAGACCAAGCACGTATGCTTGTTCTTCTGTCCTCGTCCATTATAATTGATAAGTCGTTAGCTATCTTTCTATATTCTTTTGGTAGTGTTAGTAACGCACTAGGATGTATTCTGTCAATGTTTATCTTGACAGGAAATCTATCCCTTAACGCTAATGGTAGAACATCAGGTGTTCCGTTCATTGTTGCTACAACATTAAAACTATCCAATGGTGCAACGTGTTCCTGTTGTGTATTGGGTAAAGTCATACCTGCAAACTCTTTGTCATCAAGTATGTTGTGCAAAAATGTAAGCACATCTCCACCTGCGTGGTCAATCTCATTCAAGACTAACCTACTACCATCAATCCATGATTGAATTGCTATACCATGTAGCCAATCCATACCATTACTATCGTTAGGTATGAAGTGTCCACGTAATTCCATAGCACTACCATCTTCTGTTAGTGTTATGGTTTCTACTTTCTGTCCTTCCTTAAGGTTATACTTGGTAGCTTGGTAACTCTTACCTGTGCCAGGCACACCATATAGAAGAACTCTGTCGGAAAAGCCAATAACTTTACTAGCTAAATCCCAACACTCTATGGTTTCTTTATCCATATTCTTTCTCTCTTTCTGTTCTGTTTAGAACGATTGATACATTGCGAACAATCTAACTACACCTTCTTCTGTATTGATACGTGTAGTGTATTGTCCTTGCTTACTTGTCTTGATATCAAAGTGATACTTGGCTACTTGTCGCAACTGATTTGCAATTTGATAACCTTTTCTCTTCTTTGGTATCTTTAGTTCGGCTACCACTACCCACTCATTCATGTTAGCTTCTAAGTAATCACATACATCATCTGTGAAATACTTTGGCTTGTTCACTAATGGTTGTGGTGTCCTAGCAGGTGGTAACTTATCCACCTTATAGGGTATGTCCCCCATTATTCTTCCTCGCTTTCTGATGAAAGATAATCCTTGATACTATCTAACATCTCTTTCGTTATCTTGTCCAAGTCTGCACTCTCAAAGTCTGTTGCTAATGCTCTAGCTTGTGGTGTGTTAGGTAACACATTAAAGATAGACATAGGTATATCAACATATATCTGATGAGTAGTTACTTGTCCTGCTTTTGCTTTTGATTGGTCTTTCATTACGACTTCCCAACCTGTACGTATATGTGCTTCACAAGGTACACCTTGCTTGTGCATGTGTGTCATATACAATACTAAGTAGCATGGAAATCTACCATCAGCATCATCAAAGAACGTATCAACTATCTGTCTGTTGTAGTTATTATCTATTGCTGATTTATTTAATACCTTGAGTATATCCAAAGTAATTGCTACTTGTTTGGTATCAATCATCTGTATGTCATCACCTTCTGTGAAGCCACGTATGATACCATTTTCATCATGGTCTGTGTAATCTACCATTACTTCAACCCCCTAACAAATTCTCTAGCTACAAGTTCTTTCTCAAACTTGTTACTAGGTTTAGGTAATCTTGTTAGCTCAAACGTATACAACGCTTTGCTAATCTTGTTAGTACGGATACGCCAACCATTCTTACGTAAGTTGAATATAACTGCACCTGCTCTTAGGCATTTCAGTTTATATGCAAACTCACCATTGGTGATAGGATATCCGTCTTTGAATGCAACTAACAAAGCCCAAGCTATTAACTTAGTCTTATTATCTACATAGAATGGAACTACGTTGCCACGAAAACTACGTACCAACTTAGTCTTATTCTTCTTCTTCATTACTTACCTTTCTCTTCTTCATTACTTGTTCGCCAATCAAATCTATCATGGCTTTCTCTTCTTCATCAGTAGGCATAAACATATCAACTTCTGATATTTCATATACAAGAATGTTTGTCATGTCATATGTACATAACATCTTCCATTCAACTTCTTCTATATGTTCCCCACTATGTAGTCTATGTGCAATCTCTTCTATTGAAGATTGTAAACCAGCCGACATATGTTTAATAATCTCTTGTGTATCATCACCCATATTGTCATATGTTTTAGCCAATACTTCATTACCGAGTTTGCCATCTTGTTGGTTAGAATAGATATCACTTAAGGTATCTATTCCAAACATTTGATACAACAAACTAGACATTTGTTTTACGTATCTATCTACTCTGACTACAACTTCAGCAACACTACATGCGTTTACCTTTACATATAAGTTAGGTATATCATCATGTGGTGACTTAATCATAGCCATGTAATCTCTTGCTTCTCTCTCGGGCATAAAGAACGTGTTGTTGTGTCCCTTATCCAATTCAGATAGGAAATCAAATGTACTACTCATCTTTATCTTCCATCTTCTTGAGATAGTCTTCAAACTCATTAGCAATATCTTCTCTTATCTCAGTATTATCCATGACTTCGCCTTGTATTCTATCTGAGTTCACAACCAAGACACCATCTACTTGGAATCTGTCGTGGTCAAGAGACCAATTAAGTAACTCTTGTTTCAATTCATCACTTAACTCGTTGCCTTCTAACAAACTACTAATAGCACTACCTGTCATATCCATGAATTTGTTCATGATAGAACCCTGCATATGTGCGTTAGCTATGCTTATTGCTTTACCGAATGCTTCCTCTGGTGAGATAGCAACTATGTCATAAGACAATGTCGGTGGTGTATGAGAACTACTCATCAACGTTACCTTATAGTTCTTCTGTTTAAGAACGCCTTCAGGTATTGACTTGCTAGTATTTCTTTTTCTCTTACTCATGCGTATCGCAACTACCTTTCTGTGCTTCTGCAATAACTTGTCCTACTGCTTCAACACTCTCTGTTTCAGGATTTAAATCAAAGATGATAACGTTCTTGTTATGTCTCTGACACCACACTTGAAATCCTGTTGGTGTGAAACCACACTCTAACTTCGCATACTCTCGTGGTGATATGCCTTTTGTTTTTAGTTCCATTACACATTCTTTACAATGTACAAATGAAACTATCTCTTGTGTTCCTAATACCATATGCTCTCCTTTCATGGTTAGGGGTACGTGATAGATGTGTACGTATACTTTATGGGAGAAAGAATACAAGCTACCACGTACCTTGTAACACACCATCAATGTGCTACAAGCTACGGGCTGGGGGTGAAACAGGGCTGTGTTTCCCCAGCCACATAGCTCTTGATTACGTTATGACAGGGTTGCACCACGTAAATCTTGGTAGATGTATGCCTTTCAGTAGTGTTACATGTTATTTAAATATACGAGCTATTGCTAGTCCGTACCCCCGTTAGAGTTATGTAACGTACTACACATACACCTACCATATCTTAGTGTTAGTTAGTTTATAGGTTATAATTCCTCATCATGACCGAAACAAGTACACTCATTCGGTATCTCGTATCCATCATCATCTAATTCTATTTCTTTGAAAGGAACAAAGCCACAACCTAGACAATCTCTTGCTGTCATGAGTTGCTTTATAACCCACGCTTTCTTCCTTCGCTCTCTTCTATCCTGCATCTGTACTATCTCATCAACAGACATCATCTTCGCACTACCATCTGCATTAGTACCTACTTGTATCATCTCTAACCTATCATCAGATGGTATCAAGTGTGTGTACTCACCATACTGTAGTCCTTTCTCATCTAGTAACTCAGCTGTCTTCGTAACTAAGTCATGCAATCCATCTCTCTTACATTGATAACATACTAAGTCCTTAGACTTTGTGTTACCCTGACAAAACTTACATGACTTCGGGAACATAGATACATTATCTACTGCTCTCGGATTAGAGAAGTCCATACCTCTCATACCCATGTAAGGTTTATTACTAGTCTTATAGTTCTTACCCATTGGTATCTCCTAACATAATCAATCGTATAAACTCAAAAGAAAAAACTTTTGAATTTCCAAATTACTTTAATCTTCCTTAAATCGCAGGGGTATTTTTTCAGCTAATTAAATTAATACGATAAAAAACTATAAGTTTCTTTTCGCACTTAGTTTCTTTACTGCTTCATACCCACACTTGTAGCATTTGACTATGTAGTGTACATGAGACTTGACATAGCTATGAATAGCCAATCGTTTCATATCATCTTGTCTACAATTATCACATACTATCGTGTGCTTATTTGTTTCTATATCTCTTACTGTCATTGCTCTCCTACTATGTATATAAAGATAAAGCTATTTGCTTTTTTATTACTTTAATTTCCTTTAAATCACAGGGGTGTTTTTTCTATTAATTATTATATTATTATTATTTTGTGTGGGCGATTATGGTATCTATATGTGTTTAGTAATCGTACTACGTTATCTTGTATCCTATTATGATTGCTAGTTTGAAATGAAAAAGGGGGAACTTAATCCCCCTAATTCTAATGAAATGATAT
>MDTE01049907.1_pt1 | contig 12164 bp, 6 predicted proteins | sample 811231 | NCBI WGS metagenome assembly MDTE01 (sample SAMN05326651, study PRJNA326480) | marine metagenome | isolation source: seawater | place: Indian Ocean: Red Sea | collected 2010
AAGCTAAATCTAGCTTCATTAAAGCTTCAACTGTTTGTGGAGTTGGTTCTATAATATCAATCAATCTTTTATGAGTTCTAGACTCAAATTGTTCTCTGCTTTTTTTATCAATATGCGGAGATCTTAAAACCGTATACCTCTCAATTCTTGTTGGGAGTGGTATTGGACCTTTGACTTGAGCACCCGTTCTTTTTGCAGTGTTTACAATTTCCTCAGTTGATAAATCAAGTATCTTATTATCGTAAGCTTTTAAATGTATTCTTATATTTTGATTTTCCATAATATTAAGCTAGTTTTTTTGTTACCTCATCTTGAACATTTTGTGGAACTTTATCATAATGGCTAAATTGCATTGTATATTGAGCTCTACCTTGCGTTGATGATCTAAGATTATTTATATACCCAAACATGTTTGCTAAAGGAACTACCGCGTTTATGGCTGTTGCGTTACCTCTTGGCTCTGTGGAACCCACTTGACCTCTTCTGCTGTTTAAATCACCAATAACATCTCCCATAAATTCCTCAGGAGTAACTACTTCTACTTTCATCATTGGTTCTAAAAGTTTTAACGTGGCCTTTTGACAAGCATCTCTGAAACAAGATCTACTTGCTATTTCGAAGGCCAAGACGCTAGAGTCAACGTCGTGATGTAAACCATCTAAAATTTTTACCTTATAGTCTATAATTGGAAATCCTGCTAAAATTCCGCTATCCGCAACACCTTCTACTCCCTTTTCAACTCCTGGAATATATTCTTTTGGTATAGCTCCACCTTTAATCAAATTTTCAATTTCTCTTCCTTTACCTGCTTCAAGAGGTTCTACACTTAATTTGACTTTTGCAAATTGTCCAGCTCCACCACTTTGTTTTTTATGTATATATTCCATTTCAGCTGAAGATAAAATTGTCTCTCTATAAGCAACTTGTGGAGCCCCAATATTAGCTTCTACTTTAAATTCTCTCTTCATTCTGTCCACAATTATATCAAGATGTAATTCACCCATTCCTTTAATAATTGTCTGACCTGACTCCTCATCTGATGAAACTCTAAAAGATGGATCTTCTTTAGCTAATCTAGCTAGAGCTTCGCCCATTTTTTCTTGGTCCCCTTTCGTTTTTGGTTCCACTGCAATTTCTATGACTGGGTCAGGAAATTCCATTGGTTCTAGTAAAACAGGATTTTTAGAGTCACACAAAGTATGTCCCGTAATAGTATGTTTTAGACCGGCCAGAGCTACAATATCTCCTGCGCTAGCAGATTTAATATCTTCTCTACTGTTCGCATGCATTAAAAGCATTCGTCCTATCCTTTCATCTTTGTCTTTTGATGAATTAAGTATTGATGTACCAGCGTTCAAAGTTCCAGAGTAAATTCTTATGAATGTTAAAGATCCTACAAATGGGTCGTTTGCTACCTTAAAAGCTAAAGCTGAGAAATTCTCTTTTTCATCGAATTTCAAATTTACTTTATCTTCAGAACCAACTTTCGTTCCATCAATTGATTTAAGATCGCTTGGACTTGGCAAAAGATCGATAACAGCGTCTAATAATGGTTGGACACCTTTATTTTTAAATGCTGATCCAGTTAATATTGGTACAAAATTAAATGATAAAGTTCCTTTTCTTAGACATCTTATTAAATCAGACTCTGATGGTTCTTTACCTTCAAGATATGCCTCCATTAATTTTTCATCTTCCTCAACTGCAGTTTCAACCAATTCTTTTCTATATTTTGAAGCTCTTTCTTTTAGGTCATCGGGTATTTCTACGTAATTAAATTTTGCACCTAAATCCTCGTTTTGCCAAACTACACCTTTCATTTTTACCAAATCAATAACACCCTTAAGTTCCGCTTCGGTGCCAATAGGAATTTGTAATGGTAATGGCTTACAACCAAGCCTTTCTTTTATCATATCAACGCAACGGTAAAAATCAGCACCAGTTCTATCTAATTTATTTACAAAACAAATTCTAGGAACTTTATATTTATCAGCTTGTCTCCAAACTGTCTCTGATTGAGGTTCAACACCTGCTACACCGTCGAAAACTGCTACTGCACCATCAAGTACTTTTAATGATCTTTCAACTTCAATAGTAAAATCTACGTGCCCAGGAGTATCAATAATGTTTATACGATGGTCTCTCCAAAAACATGTGGTTGCCGCTGATGTAATTGTAATGCCTCTTTCTTGCTCTTGCTCCATCCAATCCATCGTGGCTGCTCCATCATGAACCTCACCAATTTTGTGACTTTTTCCAGTGTAGTACAAAATTCTTTCGGTAGTTGTTGTTTTTCCGGCATCAATGTGAGCCATAATACCAATATTTCTATATTTATCTAAAGTATATTTAGCCATTTTTTTACCATCTAAAATGTGCGAAAGCTTTGTTAGACTCTGCCATTTTATGCGTATCCTCTCTTTTCTTTATTGCTGAACCTTTATTTTGAGAAGCGTCCATTAGTTCAGCATAAAGTTTTTCTGCCATAGTTTTATTTTTTCTCTTTCTTGTTGCGTCCATTATCCATCTCAATGCTAATGCTTGTGCTCTTTTTGATTTTACTTCTACGGGTACTTGATATGTCGCCCCACCTACTCTTCTCGATCTGCATTCTAAATTAGGTTTTACATTTGATATAGCTGTATTAAACACTTTTAATGGATCAGTATTATTTTTTATCTTAATTTTATCTAATGCATCGTAGAGAATTTTTTCTGCTGTTGATCTTTTTCCGTCGTACATTATAGAGTTTATAAATTTTGATACTACATCAGAATGGAATTTTGGATCTGGATAAACTTTTCTTACTGGTGCTTTTCTTTTTCTAGACATAAATTATTTTGGTTTTTTAGCTCCATAAAGAGAACGTCTTTGCTTACGATTTGCTACACCTTGTGTGTCCAAATTACCTCTTAAAATATGATATCGCACACCTGGTAAATCTTTTACTCTACCCCCTCTGAGTAAAACAACAGAGTGTTCTTGCAAATTGTGCCCTTCACCAGGAATATAAGCTGTTACTTCAAAACCATTCGATAATCTAACCCTCGCAACTTTTCGCAAAGCTGAATTTGGTTTTTTTGGCGTAGTCGTATATACTTTAACACAAACACCCCGCTTTAGTGGTTGCCTTTCTAAAGCTGGAACTTTATTTCTAGCGATAGGTTTTGTCCTACTTTTTTTTATCAACTGGTTAATTGTTGGCATAAGTAAATTTTGAAGTAAAAGAAAAGCCAACCAAGGTATTTTGTTAGTGTTTAAGGTTCTATACCGCCTTACTTCTAACATTCAAAATGTGCCGTAAACTAGCATTGAATTTAAAAAAGTCAATAATTAATGGGACTAATGACAATTTAAACCGTTTGTTCAGGGGCTTCTGCAGCCGATTCTAGCTCCTGCTTTTTAATTTCCTCTAATCTTGTCTTATCTTGTTCCCTTGCTTGTTTATCCCACTCTATTTTGGTCAATCCTGTACCTGCTGGTACTAATCTTCCAACTATTACGTTCTCTTTAAGACCATCAAGCGTATCAGTTTTTCCTTTGATGGAAGCATCAGTCAAAACTCTTGTAGTTTCTTGGAATGAAGCTGCAGATATAAAGGAATTGGTTTGTAACGATGCTTTTGTAATACCTAATAAAACTCTTTCAAAAACTGCAGGTTTCTTTTTATCTTTTCTTAAGTCGTCATTTATTTTATTAATTTCTAATAAGTCAATCACTTCGCCTGTCAATAGTTCAGAATCACCCTGATCTTTTATTTCTACTCGTTTTAACATTTGACGTACAATAGTTTCAATATGTTTGTCATTTATAACAACTCCCTGCAATCTATAAACTTCTTGTACTTCAGTGACAAAGTACTCTGTTAGTTTTTCAACTCCCAAAATTCTCAAAATATCGTGAGGTGCTGGACTCCCGTCTAAAAGATACTCGCCTTTTTTAATTTTTTCACCTTGATTAAAATTAATATGTTTTCCTTTAGGGATTAAATAATTGGAAGTTTCGCCGTTTAATGAAACTATTGAAATTTTTTGTTTTCCTCTTACTTCTTTTCCAAATTGTATAACTCCATCATTTTCTGCAATTATAGCACTGTCTTTTGGTCTTCTGGCCTCAAAAAGTTCTGCAACTCGAGGTAATCCACCAGTGATATCTTTTGTTTTTGAAGTTTCTTTAGGCAATCTTGCCAACACATCGCCTGCTGATATTTTCTGTCCATCTTTTACTGATAGAATAGTATCTGGAACGAGGTAGTAACGAGCCTCGTTACCATCTGCCTTCTTAATTATTTCACCTTTTTCATTTCTTAAAGTAATTCTAGGTCTTAACTCTGAGTTTTTTGGGGAAGACTTCCAATCGGCAACTGATTTTGAAGATAATCCAGTCGCATCATCTAATGTCTCAGTTAATGAACTTCCCTCAGATAAATCCATATAATTTGCGATACCGCTCGTTTCAGCGATTACTGGTAAAGTGTAAGGATCCCATTCTGCAATTTTTTTTCCTTTTTCTATAACTTCCCCATCTTTAAAAAATAATTTTGAACCATAATTAACTTTATAAATAGCTAATTGTCTTCCATTATCATCTTCAATGCTCAATTGAGTATTTCTACCCATTACAATTATATTTTTCTTTGAATCTTCAATTAGATTTTTATTTATAATATTTAATTTTCCTTTTGTTTGAGAAATTATTTGTGACTCTTCTTTAATTTGCGCTGTCCCACCAACGTGGAAAGTTCTCATAGTAAGTTGTGTGCCTGGTTCGCCTATTGACTGAGCTGCTATCATCCCAACTGCTTCGCCTACGCTTACTAATTTTCCTCTAGCTAGATCTCTCCCGTAACAAATTTGACATACCCCACGAGTAGAGGCACAAGTTATTACTGAATATACATTAACAGATTTTACACCTGCAGCATCAATTTTTTCACAATCAAATTCATCAATTAGTTTATCCTTCTTAATAATTACTTCTCCGGTTACAGGATTTTTAATGTTCTCAGCTATTACTCTACCAAGAACTCTCTCTGATAAACTAACCAGAATATTTCCACCTTCTATTATTTCTGAAATATTTACTGAAGATCTTTTTTTTGGGTCGCATTCTTTTTTCGTTATTTGGACATCTTGAGCTACATCGCACAATCTTCTTGTTAAATATCCAGAATTTGCAGTTTTTAATGCCGTGTCAGCTAATCCCTTTCTAGCACCATGTGTAGAATTAAAATATTCTAGAACTGATAGTCCCTCTTTGAAATTCGAAATAATGGGAGTTTCAATAATTTCTCCAGATGGTTTTGCAATTAGTCCTCGCATCCCAGCTAATTGTTTCATTTGAGCTTGAGATCCCCTTGCTCCGGAGTCTGCCATCATGTATACAGAATTAGTTTCAATACGGTCATCTTCATAAGTTTTTTCCGCTGATGAAATTTCTTTCATCATTTCATTTGCTACTGTATCAGTACATTTAGACCAAACATCAACAACTTTATTATATTTTTCACCCCTCGTAATTAATCCGTCAGAATATTGCTTTTCGTATTCTTCAATTTGTTTTTTCGTGTTATTAATTAAACTTTCTTTTGTTTTTGGTATTAGCAAGTCATCTTTTCCAAAAGAAATTCCTGCCTTAAATGCATGTTTAAAACCTAGTGTCTTAATTCTATCACAGAAAATTACGGTTTCTTTTTGACCGCAGTATCTAAAGATAGTGTCTATTACCTCTGAAACATTTTTCTTAGTCAGCAACTTATTCACTAAACTAAATTTAATGTTGTGATTTAAAGGTAGAACATTAGCTAAAAGAAATCTTCCAGCTGTACTAGAGTATTTCTCAGAAATTTGATCTCCATTTTTATTAAGTGTTTTAAACGTAGAAATAATTTTTGTATGCAAACTAATTGATTTGTTTTCTAATGCTTGTTCGATTTCCTCTACATTTGAGAAAATACCTTTGGGTTTTTTATTTTCGTCTTCTGATGCTTGAGATAAATAATAAATACCTAAGACTATATCTTGGCTTGGAACGATTATTGGTTTGCCATTTGATGGACTAAGAATATTATTAGTTGACATCATTAAAACTCTTGCTTCAAGTTGAGCTTCTAAACTTAAAGGAATATGCACTGCCATTTGGTCACCATCAAAATCTGCATTGAATGCAGCGCATACTAAAGGGTGGAGTTCTATTGCGTTTCCTTCAATAAGTTTTGCTTCGAAAGCTTGAACTCCTAATCTATGTAATGTTGGAGCTCTGTTTAAGAGAATTGGATGCTCTCTTATAATGTGTTCTAAAGAGTCCCAAACCTCACTTTTCTCTCTTTCAACAAGTCTCTTAGCCTGTTTAATTGTAGTAGCGAGTCCTAATTTATCTAATCGTGCATATAAAAAAGGTTTAAATAATTCTAAAGCCATCTTTTTAGGCAGGCCACATTGATGTAGCTTTAATTCAGGGCCTACTACTATCACTGACCTTCCAGAATAATCCACCCTCTTACCTAAAAGATTTTGTCTAAATCTTCCTTGCTTTCCCTTAAGCATTTCTGCTAGTGACTTAAGAGGTCTTTTTCCTGTTCCAGTTATAACTCTGCCTCTTCGACCATTATCAAATAAAGCGTCAACAGACTCTTGTAACATTCTTTTCTCGTTTCTTACTATTATGTCTGGCGCTTTAAGATCTAGAAGTCTTTTCAATCTGTTATTTCTATTGATGACTCTTCTGTATAAATCATTTAAGTCAGAGGTAGCAAACCTGCCTCCATCTAAAGGGACTAATGGTCTTAATTCGGGAGGTATTACGGGAACAGAAGTAAGTATCATCCACTCTGGTTTGTTCCCAGAAGTTATAAATGACTCAATTAATTTAAGTCTTTTAATTGTTCTCTCTTCTGTTACCTTAGATTTTATTTCTGATAAAGACTCTCTTAATTTTTTTTGTTCTTTTTTTAAATCTAAACCTACTAATAGCTCTCTAACAGCTTCAGCACCAATTCCAGCCGTAAACGCATCTTCACCAAATTCTTCTTGAGCTTTAAGTAAAGCTTCCTCAGAAATAAGCTGACCTTTTTTAAGAGTAGTTAATCCAGGTTCAACAACTATGAAACTTTCAAAATATAAAACTTTTTCAACTTCTTTAAGTTTCATATCAATAGCTAATGAAATTCTACTTGGCAATGACTTTAAAAACCAAATATGCGCAACAGGACATGCTAAGTCAATATGCCCCATTCTTTCTCTTCTAACATTAGATTTTGTTACTTCTACACCACATTTTTCACAAATAATCCCCCTAAATTTCATTCTTTTATATTTGCCACACAAACATTCATAATCTTTAACAGGGCCAAAAATCCTTGAGCAAAAAAGACCATCTTTCTCTGGTCTGAAAGTTCTGTAGTTAATTGTTTCTGGTTTTTTAATTTCACCGTATGACCATGATTTGATTTTATCAGGGCTAGCCAAAGTAATTTTTATACTATCGAAGTTATTTTCTTGAGAAGTATTTAAATTATTTGAGTTTTTTGTTAAGTTTTTTTCCATAATTAATTTAGCTCAATATTTAGCCCTAAAGCTCTAATTTCTTTCACTAAAACGTTGAATGACTCAGGAACTCCTGACTCAAAATTGTTATTCCCTTTTACAATCGTTTCATAAACTTTTGTTCTACCGGCTACATCATCTGATTTTACAGTCAGAATTTCTTGAAGAGTGTAAGATGCACCATAAGCTTCTAAAGCCCAAACTTCCATTTCTCCGAACCTTTGTCCGCCTAGTTGAGCTTTTCCACCAAGAGGTTGTTGCGTGACTAAACTATATGGTCCAGTTGATCTTGCGTGAATTTTATCTTCAACCAAATGATTCAATTTTAACATATAGATAATACCAACGGTAACAGGCCTATCAAATCTTTCGCCTGTTTGGCCATTCCATAAATGTGTTTGACCGGAATTTGGTAAATTTGCAAGACCTAACATTTCAGTAATATCTTTTGTGCTAGCACCGTCGAAAACAGGAGTGGCTATCGGAACGCCGTTGGAAAGATTTTGTACTAATTCCGCCACTTCCTTATTGGACAACCTTGATATAACCTGATCATAATAAATTGTTCCATAAATTTCTTTTAATTTATCTTTGACTTTTTCTATTTCCTTATCAAAGTTTTTTAGATGTTTTTTAATTTGATCCCCTAGCTCTGAACATGACCAACCTAGGTGTGTTTCTAATATTTGTCCAACATTCATACGACTTGGAACTCCTAAAGGATTTAAAACTATGTCAACTGGTTTACCATTTTCCATGTATGGCATATCTTCTACTGGAACTATTTTACTAACAACTCCTTTATTACCGTGTCTACCTGCCATTTTATCTCCAGGCATAAGTCTTCGTTTCACAGCCACAAAAACTTTCACTACTTTCATCACGGTTGGTAATAAATCATCACCCTGTTGAATTTTGGTGACTTTATCCTCAAATCTTAGTTTAATATCCTCTGAAGCATTATCAAATTGATTTTTTAATTTTTCTAAGTTGGTAATAATATCCTGATTCGAAAATGATATTTTCCAAAGTTCTTTGAGTGATAAATTTTCAAAATCATTTTTATTTAGTGTAGTTCCAGGCTTTAATTCTTTGAACTGTTTATTAATGCTTTGACCATTTAATAAATCAATAGCTCTAAGCTTAATATTTCTATTTAAAATTTCTTCCTCAACTTTTTTATCTTCTTGTACTGACTCGATTTCAGCTCTCTCTATTGCAATAGAACGTTCATCTTTTTCAATACCATGTCTGTTAAATACTCTTACATCTATCACTACGCCACTACTTCCAGAAGGTAATTTTAAAGATGAGTCTCTTACGTCAGTTGCTTTCTCTCCAAAAATTGATCTTAATAACTTCTCTTCAGGACTTGATGATGTCTCACTTTTAGGTGTAACTTTACCTACTAGAATATCTCCTGGTTTGACCTCAGCACCTACATAAACTATTCCTGATTCATCTAAATTTCTTAAACTTTCCTCACTTACATTCGGAATATCTCTTGTTATTTCTTCAGCACCTAATTTTGTATCTCTTGCCATAGACTCGTATTCTTCTATATGCACAGATGTAAAGACGTCATCAGTCACACATCTTTCTGATATCAAAATTGAGTCTTCAAAGTTGTAGCCTTGCCATGGCATAAAAGCTACAGTAACATTTTTGCCTAGGGCTAGTTCACCAAGTTTTGTAGCTGGACCATCAGCGATAATATCTCCTCTTTTTATTTTATCACCGACTTTAACTAATGGTTTTTGATTTATGCAGGTATTTTGGTTAGATCTTTGAAACTTAGACAAATTGTAGATATCAACAGCGGATTGAGATAAGTCAGTTACATCTGTGGCTTTCACGACAATTCTTTTTCCATCAATTTTATCAACTAAACCACTTCTTTTTGCCACAATAGTCACACCAGAGTCGAGAGCTACGTCTGACTCAATTCCAGTTCCCACTAAAGGAGACTCAGGTTTTAATAATGGAACTGCCTGTCGCATCATATTTGACCCCATTAAAGCTCTATTCGCATCATCATTTTCAAGAAATGGAATTAATGCAGCTGCTACTGAAACAAGTTGTTTAGGTGAAACATCAATATAATCTATATTATCTCTATTAGATAATTCAAAATTTAGGTTTTTCCTACAAGCAACAAGCTCTTCTGTAAAAGATCCATCTTTATTTAATTGTGAATTTGCTTGTGCGATAGTGAATTTTTCTTCTTCTATTGCAGACAAATATTTTATTTCAGAGGTTACTTTACCATTTACAACTTTTTTGTAGGGGCTCTCGATGTATCCAAATTTATTCACTCTGCAATATGTTGCTAAACTATTAATCAATCCAATATTTGGTCCTTCAGGTGTCTCTATTGGACAGATTCTTCCATAATGGGTTGGATGAACATCTCTAACTTCAAATCCTGCTCTCTCTCTTGTCAAACCGCCTGGCCCCAAGGCTGAAACTCTTCTTTTATGAGTTATTTCAGAAAGGGGATTTGTTTGATCCATGAATTGTGAAAGTTGCGAAGTTGCAAAAAAGTCTTTCAAGGAAGTAGTTATCGGCTTTGCATTAATTAAGTCTTGCGGCATAGCAGACTCTATTTCTAAAAAAGTAGACATTTTTTCTTTAACAGTTCTCTCCATTCTGAGAAGTCCAATTCTAAATTGATTTTCGACTAGTTCACCCACAGATCTAACTCTTCTATTACCAAGATGATCTATATCATCAACATCACCTTTTCCGTCTCTTAAATCTAACATGAATTTAATAATTGCAACTATATCAGATGTTTCTAAAATAGTTTTCTTTACACTTGTATTTAAGTTTAACTTTGAATTTAGCTTTACTCTTCCAACTTCGGATAAATCATATCTTTCTTTTTTGAAATACAAGTTATTAAAAATTTCTTCAGCCACTTCTTGAGATGGCGCCTCGCCGGGTCTTAGGACTTTATAAATATCACTTAAAGCTTCAGATTTATTTGAGTTTTTATCAATTTTTAAAGTCTCTAGTATATATGGGCCTTTATTTATTGGATCAATGTTTACAATAATCAGTTTTTTATGTTCTTGACTTATAATTTTATTTAATTGTTCTTCCGTAATATCGAAACCAGTACCAACCAAAGTATCGCCATTTTTTTCTTTAACGTCTTTTGCAAGATATTTACCTATGATTTGCTCATTCGAAATTGAGATAGATTTTAATCCTTTTTCTTGCAGTTTTTTTGCAATTAAAAAATTTAATTTATCACCTTTATTTAAAATCTTTTTATCATTAGTTGCATCTATTAAATCATATGACAATTTAATTGGTCTTTTGAAATCGTTAGGATTAAAATTTGTAGTCCAATTTTTTTTGTTATCGTTATAATTATATTCATTAGTTGTGTAAAAAGTTTCAATTATTTTATCCTTTGAGAATCCTAAGGCGAATAAAATCGAGGTTATCGGGAGTTTCTTTTTTCTATCTATTCTAAAATATAAAATATCTTTTGGATCGAATTCAAAATCTAACCAGGATCCTCTGCCTGGAATTATTCTGCAATTGAAAAGTAATTTTCCACTTGCATGAGTTTTTCCTTTATCATGATCAAAAAATACTCCAGGGCTTCTATGCATTTGATTTACAACAACTCGTTCTACACCATTGGTTATAAATGTAGCGCTAGGTGTCATTAGAGGAAGGTCTCCAATAAAAACTTCTTGTTCTTTTGCTGATAAAATTTGTTTTGTATTATTTTCAGTATCTATTTCGTAAACTACTAATCGTAAATTTGCTTTTAGTGCTGCAGAATAAGATAAGCTTCTTTGTTTACATTCAATTACATCAAATTTGGGTCTTTCTAATTTGTAAGAGATATATTCTAGTGTAGATTTGTCATTTCCATCTTCAATTGGAAAAATACTTTTGAAAACTTTATCAATTCCTTTTGATAATTCATTTAATTGTTCACTAAGTGATTTAGACTTTAAGAATTCATTGTATGAATTTTTTTGAACTTCAATAAGATTAGGTATAGATAGCCCTTCAACTAATTTTCCAAAATTCTTTCTAATATGTTTCTTTTGAGTAAAAGATAATTGCATCAATTATAAAGAATTCCGCCGCAAATATTAACTCACAACAGATTTCAATCTTAAATTTTGTTTACTTTAATTCTACTTTAGCTCCAGCTGCTTCAAGTTTTTTCTTAAATTCCTCAGCTTCTTTTTTAGCTACACCGGCTTTAATCTCTTTTGGTGCACCTTCAACTAAATCTTTTGCTTCTTTTAAACCTAAACCAGTTATCGCTCTTACTTCTTTTATAACGTTAATTTTTTTATCTCCAGCCGCGGCTAAAAATAGAGAAAATTCTGATTTTTCCTCTCCTGCTGGAGCTGCTGCTCCTCCTGCTGGAGCTGCTGCTACTGGAGCGGCTGCTGTAACTCCCCATTTTTCCTCAAGCTGTTTTGAAAGCTCTGCAGCTTCAACTACAGTTAATGTAGAAAGTTCATCTATAATTTTATTTAAGTCTGCCATTATATATCCTATGAATTAATTTTTTAAACTCTTCGCGCGCGCTAAATTAGCAATTTTTGAGCCTGGTGCAAGTAAAATACTTACTAATTTTTG
>MDTE01003266.1_pt1 | contig 12163 bp, 14 predicted proteins | sample 811231 | NCBI WGS metagenome assembly MDTE01 (sample SAMN05326651, study PRJNA326480) | marine metagenome | isolation source: seawater | place: Indian Ocean: Red Sea | collected 2010
ATAGGCAAACCTAAGCTATGAAACAAAGAAATTTTGGAAATTAAAGTCAAATTATGTTTCAAAGTTTTACCAAAACCAATACCTGGATCTATTATAGTATGTTTATAAATGTTTTTTTCTTTTAATTTTTTTTCAAAAAAATCGTAAATATCTAATAATACATTTTGGTATTTAGGATTTTTTTGCATCGTTGAAGGTGAGCCCTGCATATGATGAAGCACTTTTGAAATTTTATAATGTCTTAGTTTAATTAATGATTGTGGGTCAAATTTAAAACCTGATACATCATTAATTAAGTCTACCCCTAGGCTGACCCCTTTTACCATTAAATCTGATTTTCTAGTATCTAAAGAAAGACATGTGTTTTTAAATTTTTTTTTAAAATTTTTTAATACATAACTCACTCTATTCCACTCAGTTTTTGGGGAAATTGTTTTTGAACCAGGTCTAGTTGACTCCCCTCCAACATCTATTATTTCTGCTCCGGAATTAACCATTTCTAACACGTGAGCGAAAGATTTATTTCTTTTATTAAATCTCCCGCCATCAGAAAAACTGTCTGGAGTTAAATTTAATATTCCCATAATTGTTGGATTTAGAAAATCTATATTTCTTAAAAAATTTTTTCTCTTTGAGGTGATTTTTTTTAAATCATCTTTAATTTTTTTTCTTTCCAAAATTTTTAGTTTATTTATTTTTTGAATATGAATAACTTTACTTTTAACTTTTCTATTATTTCTGATGAATATTTCAATGTTATCGAAAGCTATACTTTCGTATCCACATAAGGAAAAAGCTTTTTTCTTTTTGATTAAGTCTTTTGCATAGTTACCGTAATAAAAATTACACGCTCTAGTGTAATATTTTATCATTAACCTAAATTGCTGGCTTTGGTTTTAACCCTAAAGACCCTAGCGCCGAAGATTTTGTTCCATCCTCGTTCTCATCATCTTTAAATGATCTCGTGGGTTTGATATCCTTTAATATTAAATCTCTAATTTCATCGCCTGAAAGAGTCTCATAAATTAAAAGAGCTTTCGCAATTTTGTGTAAGTCGTCGATTTTTTCTGTAAGTATTTTTCTTGCTCTTTCATAACCTTTATCAACTATCTTTTTTACCTCAGTGTCTACTTTTTTTGCAGTTTCCTCTGACATATTTTGTTGTTTTGTAACTGATCTTCCCAAGAAGACTTCTTCTTCGTTCTCACCGTAAGCTATTGTACCTAATTCTTTGCTCATACCATATTTAGTTACCATGTTTTTTGCCATTTTAGTAACCATGTCAATATCTGAGGAAGCTCCAGATGTAACTTTATCATGTCCAAATATAATCTCTTCAGCTATTCTTCCCCCCATGGCAACAGCTATATCAGCATGCATCTTCTCTCTACAGATCGAAAGTTGGTCTCTCTCTGGTAATCTCATTACCATTCCCAAAGCTCTACCCCTTGGAATAATAGTCGCTTTATGAATAGGATCAGAAGCTTGTTCGTTTAATGCAACAATAGCATGACCTCCCTCATGGTAAGCTGTAAGTTTTTTTTCATCTTCTGACATAACCATTGATCTTCTTTCTGCACCCATCATAACTTTGTCTTTTGCCTCTTCAACATCAGACATTGTTACAACTCTTTTATTTTTTCTGGCTGCAAGCAAAGCGGACTCATTAATCAAATTTGCAAGATCAGCACCTGAAAATCCCGGGGTGCCTCTTGCAATAGTTCTTAGTTTTACGTCAGGTCCAGTATTTATCTTTTTGATATGAACTTTAAGGATTGCTTCTCTTCCAATTATATCAGGATTGCCGACAACAACTTGTCTGTCAAATCGACCAGGTCTTAATAAAGCCGGATCTAAGACATCTGGTCTATTCGTAGCTGCAATTAAAATTATTCCCTCATTTGTGTCAAATCCATCCATTTCCACTAAAAGTTGATTAAGAGTTTGTTCTCTTTCGTCATTGCCTCCTCCAAGACCAGCGCCCCTACTTCTTCCAACAGCATCAATCTCATCAATAAATATTATACATGGTGAATGCTTTTTTCCTTGCTCAAACATATCTCTTACTCTGGATGCACCCACACCTACAAACATTTCTACGAAATCTGAACCTGAAATTGAAAAGAATGGAACATTTGCTTCACCGGCAATCGCTTTTGCCAATAAAGTTTTACCTGTACCAGGTGGTCCAATTAGCAGAGCTCCTTTTGGAATTTTTCCTCCTAATCTACTAAATTTTTTTGGATCTTTTAAAAATTCTACTATCTCCTCTACCTCTTCTTTAGCCTCTTCTACACCAGCTACATCATTAAATGTAACTTTCCCTTGAGATTCATTTAATAGTTTGGCTTTGGATCTTCCAAAACCCATAGCACCACCTTTTCCCCCTTGCATTTGACGCATAAAAAATATCCAAACACCAATAAGTAAGAGCATAGGAAACCAAGAAAGTAAAATTCCTAAAAGTGATGGCATCTTATCTTCTTGCGGAGTTGCAACGATGCTAACTCCTTTGCTTGAAAGTTTATCAACTAACTCCGGATAATTTGGGGAATAAGTAGTAAAATTCTTTCCATCTGCAAGAATACCAGAAATATTGTTACCTTGAATTTTAACTTCAACTACTCTACCAGCATCCACTTCGTTTAAAAAATTTGAAAAAGGGAGTGCGCTTCCTTGAGATTTAATTTTATTTGGATCTTGAAACATATTGAATAGCCCTACTGAAAGTAGCACTATTATGACCCACATGACTAAATTTTTTACATTCATAGATTATAAGTAATTATAAATTTTTAATTAACAAGTATAATAATAACAATAAATTGGTTGTAAATAAGACAAAATAAAGCAAATTTTAAAAAAAGCCTACTTTTGCTCTTTTTTTACCATCAAATGAGGACCTGTTCTCTCGAAAATACACCCAGATAAAATGGCCCTTGATGGTCTATTTGCTTCAAACATATTTATTAGATTTATAACCTTTTTTGCGCGTGGATTATAATAATTTTTTTTTAACATTTTGATAGAATCATTTATTATTCTTATTTTTAACTCTAAGTTCAAACTCTTAAAACTGTTAAGATTAATCAATATTCGTTTCTTGGATTTCTTTATTATTTTTTTTGAAATAATGTTGAAGTATTCGTCAAGCGTAGCTTGACTAGCTGCTAAATTATTTATTGACTTGATTATTTGGTCATAATTTATGCCACTTTGAAATAATGGTTTTTGCAAACCTCGAATTTTTGTTCTTAAGTATTTTTTATTATTATTAGATGGATCTTTAAAGTACCTACCAAATATAATTTTTGAAATTGAAACAAGTTTTTTCTTTTTGACCGATAGCAGTGGCCTAAAAAGTATTGACTTTTCTTGAAAAACACTAAATTCTCTCATCGAAGATAAACCAGTTAGACCACTTCCTCTGGATAGTCTGATAAAAAATGTTTCAACTTGATCTTCAAGATTGTGAGCAGTTAAAATATATTTTACTCCCTTTTTTGAGGAAAATTTAGAAATCATTTTATATCTAATAACTCTAGCGTTATTCTGAATATTTTTAGTAATTTTTTCCTTATTTGAAAAAATTTGCAAATTTATACTATGTTTCTTTAATAATTTTTTTACTTTCTCTGCCTCATTTAAAGAGTTTTTTCTAATATTATGATTTATTAAAATATAGAAAAATTTTATCTTTTGCTGAAAGGATAAAGCTTTAGCTAATGCGGCTAAAGCCAAGCTATCGGGTCCACCAGAAACAGCTATAACAAAATTTTTTTTTTTTAAACTTAAAATTTTTTGTTTAAAATTTAAAAAGATTTTTGAAAGATCATCATAATCCTCAAAACCACTTTTAAGAATTACATTTGAATTTTTTTTGCTCATATTGAGCTTTTTGTAACACAGACTTGTTGGCTTTTGGGTATTCTTTTTTAAGTCCTTTAATCATCTTACATCCTTGATCTTTCTCTCCGAGTTGGACCATGGTTATTCCGAGTTTTAAAAGATTATCTGGCGCTTTTTTACTTTTTGGATAATTCTGATATCCATCTAAATAAGCTGTAGCGGCATCGGAGTATAGTTGTCTAATTCTAAAAGTTTCTCCATACCAGTATTGTGCGCTTCCAGCTAAATCGTGATCTTTGTTTTTATCAATAAATTCTTTTAATGCGAATTCGGCTGTTTCATAATCTCCGATTTTCATAAAACTCACTGCAAACTCGTATTGTTCGCTCGGTGGTTTATTTGGTAAAATGCTTTCTTTTTTTTCTGGCTCCTCAGTTATAACTGTTTTAGCAGAGTCTATTGAATTAATAATTTGTTCTTTTGGTAGATTTGTAGTCGTGTACCCAGGGTTTGCGCCAAAATCTTTTGGTTTACTTGAACCAGGTAAATCTGGCTTAGGTTTAATTTTATCGGTTTTCAAATTTTGAGAATTAGTTCCATTTTCAAGATCTGAAAATCTCAGTTGAGTATCTGACTGTATCTTTGTAACTCGAGAAGAAAGTTTATCCATTTTAAAATTAATTTCCTCAAATTTGTTTGTAAGATCTCTAAATTGCTCTTCAATTTCATTTAATTTTAAAAGGTGTTTAGTAAGAATATCCTCATTAAGTCCATCAGATTTAATAAAATTTGAAGTAGGCGATGCAACAACATCAGATTTTTCATAAACAGCTTTCTCTAACGTCTTTATATCTTTAATCAAAACTTGAATTTGGTCAGAAAGAGATTGTAAAAAAACTTCTTCCTCTTCCGCGCTTAAAAAATTTAAAGAGAAAACTGTTACAAAAATTATTAAAAAATTTGTTAAATATTTTCTAAAACACATATTTAAATTATTATTTATACAAAATGGCAAAAAAAAGACCCCTTAATTATTAAGGGGCCTTTTTAATTCAAATCAAACAAGTTGAATTAGTTAACTTTTACAGTTACTGATCTTCGATTTTGAGACCATGCTATCGGTGATGATTTTGGATTTACAGGTTTCTCTTTTCCGTAACTGATTACTGAAATCCTTTTACCTGAAATACCATAAGTCATTAGATAATCCTTAGCTGCGTTAGCTCTTCTCTCGCCTAAAGCTAAGTTATATTCTCTAGTTCCTCTTTCATCAGCGTGACCTTCAATCGTTATATTTAGATTTTTGTTTTTCCTTAAAAAAGTTGCTTGCTTTCTTAAAGTCTCTCTTGAAGCGGAAGTTAAAGATGATTTATTAGTCGCAAAAAATACTCTATCAGGAACACCTGAAGCTAAAAACTTTACTGTTTCTTTACCAGTGTATACGTCGCCATCTATATCTGCTGACTTTTTAGCTGTAGAACAAGCACTTAGTATTAAAGTTGCAAAAATTACTAATAATATATTTTTTAAATTCGTTTTTAATGTCATTTTTTCCCCTAGGTTCATTGTGGTTATTTCAAATTATTTGAAGATATTCAAGTGTAATTTACATAAAATTCAACCTCACTTAGATAATAAAGAGGACCAAGATGGGTCTGAAGCATCAGTTTTAGTGGAAAGTCTTCTTTCATTATAGCCGGTAATATCAATTGACCATAATTTTGCAGTAAACCCCTCGCCTTTCTCTCCTGCTTTAGTTTCTCTATAAAAAACCAGTACCCTTCCATTTGGTGACCATGATGGTGCTTCTTGATAATAATTTTCTGTAAGCAACCTCTCGCCAGTACCGTCAGTTCTCATAACTCCAATGTAAAACTTACCTTTATGCATTTTAGTAAAAGCAATTAAATCGCCTCTTGGTGACCAAACTGGCGTACCATAAATACCTTTTCCAAAAGTAACTCTTTTAACATTACTGCCGTCGCTTCTCATAACATATATTTGCTGTAGTCCGCTTCTATCAGAATTAAATGCAATAAAATTTCCGTCTGGTGAAAACGAAGGGGATGTGTCTATTGATGAGTGTTCCGTTATTCTTTCTACTACTCTTGATTCTAAATCCATAGTAAAAATATCTGAATTTCCATCTTTAGCAAAACTCATAATAATTTTTTTTCCATCAGGAGAAAATCTTGGTGCAAATGTCATACCAGGAAAATTACCTACCACTTCTTGCGTTCCAGTTTCAATGTCTAAAAGGTAAACTCTAGGCATATTTCTAAAGTAGGACATATAAGTCACCATCTGATTTGTAGGATTAAATCTAGGTGTTAATACAAGCTCATTACCTAAAGTTAAATATTTTGTATTAGAACCATCTTGGTCCATTATTGCTAACTTTTTAACTCTTTGATTCTTTGGACCGCTTTCTGCAACATAAATAATTCTTGTATCAAAATATCCCTCCTCACCAGTCAGTCTTTCATAAATTTTATCAGAAATTATGTGCGCAACTCTTCTCCAGTTATTTGGTGTAGTTGTAAAAGCTAACGCGGTTATTTCTTTATCAGCTGTAAGGTCCCATAATCTAAATTCGACTTTTAATTTTCCATTTTTTATTAATAACTTTCCAGTGACGAGAGCTTGAGCTTTAATCAATCTCCAATCTTCAAATCTAGGTTTTAAATGAGCAATATCGGGTTTTTGAACAAAAGCTTCTTTTTTAAGAGGATTAAATAAACCTGTATTTCTGAAATTGTTCTCTATTATTTTTGATATATTCTCACCCAGTTCCTTTACTTTAAAATTTTTAATTTGCTCAGACTTAATATCAACATGGAGAGGCGAAACCGCAATGGGAAGCGGATCTAGATTTCCTCTTGTTATATCAATCTCTATTAGTGCGTAAGAATTCTTACTGATAAAAAGAAAACTAATAAATAAAAAGAATACAATTTTTTTCATATCAACCTTGTAGCATTTCAGTTGGGTTAAAATTTAGCTGAAGTTCTTTCCATTTATCATATCCTGTTGGCGGTACCTTTAAAGGTTGACACAACCTTACAGCTCTCAAAGCGCTTTCAGCTAAAACCTTATAAAACTTTTGTCCAGGTCTGTTCATACGTTCATGATCTAATATTTCAGACTTCATTATCGTTCCATCTTTTTTTAGTTGTAATTTTATTCTTACTAATAAATTTTGATCGTATGGCAATCCTAAGGGGATACTCCAACAACCAAAAATTTGTGCTCTAAGTGCATCTTCCTCAGATAAAGTGAGTCCAGTAGCGAAAGAGTTTTTTTTACTACTTTGAGTAATTTTTTTACTTTCCTTTTTTTCGATTGCCTCAATTTCTTTAGCTTTATCAATTAATGCAGCAATTTGATTTGTGTCAACGATCTCTTTTTTTTCAAATTCAGATGATTGTCGTATCAGCGGTTTTACCTCCTCTGGATTCTGTTTTTTTTTAACAATTTTTTTTTCCTCTTCTTTCACATCTGGAAGAGGTATCCTATCTGGTTTTTCCTTAGCTTTAGCAGATGGTGGCGCCTGTTCAGAAACAACTCTTTCATCTTCTTTTTTCTTCTTTTCCTCAATAATTTTCCTTGCCTTAGGAGCATAGGGAATATTTGTTTTATCCGATATTTGAATTAACTCTACTGAGACAATAGGTGGTAGATCAATTGGTTCTCTCAACATAAAAGGTAAGCTTAAAATAGTTAATAAAATCATTATCGAGTGAAAAGTGATTGAGTAAAATAAGCTTCTTATCATTCAGCATCCTAATTTTTGTATGGCTCAGAAATAAGAGCAACTTTTGAGAACCCGGCACCAGAAAGTGTACCCATCACCTCTAAAACTCTTCCATAATTGATATTTTTATCACCTCTTACGTAAATTCTTGTATCAGTTCTATTTTTCGCTATAGCCAATAATTTAGGAACCATTTTTTGATAAGTGACTTGATGCTCTTGAATATATATTTCACCCTTTGAATTTATACTAATTGTCAAAGGCTCTTGATCATCTGGAAGAGAGTCTGCGGCTGACTCTGGTAAATCAACTTGAACTCCGACTGTGAGTAATGGAGCTGTAACCATAAAGATAATTAATAGGACTAACATAACGTCTACAAAAGGAGTTACGTTTATTTCACTCATTGGTTCATTTTTTGAGCGATTAAATTTAAAGGCCATTGTTAAATAATTGAAAGAAATCGTTTTGAAAAGTTTTCAATTCTTGAAAAATATCTTCTCGAATCAGAATTAAATTTATTATAAGCAACAACAGCGGGAATAGCTGCCAACAAACCTAAAGCAGTAGCAAATAAAGCTTCGGCTATACCTGGAGCTACAATAGCTAGACTAGTATTTCTAGAAATAGCTATTGATTGGAATGAATTCATTATTCCCCAAACTGTACCAAATAAACCAATGAATGGTGCTGTTGATCCAATAGTAGCTAAAAAAGTAAAATTTTTCTCAATTTTTTTTATTTCATTATCTGTGGCAATTTCTAGTATTCTCTCAACTCTCGCAGTTTGCACCGCAGATGATTGTCTTTTAGTTTTTAGTAGTTCTGCCATCGCCGCTTTAAAAATGAGAGTGGCTGGATCATTTGAATTAACCGGAAGATTATTATTGAAGCTTTCTGCTGATTTTGCTTTCCAAAATTTTTTTTCAAAGTCTTCGGTAGTTTTATTAATAGATTTAAATAATTTAAATTTATCAAAAATCAGTGCCCATGAAAAAATCGAACTAGCAATTAATAAAATAATTACAAATTTTACTACAAAGTCTGCTCTTAAGAATAAGCTCCATAATGTAAAGTCTGATGAGCCTCCTAATCCAACTACTTGAGTTGCTATATCTTGTTCCATTAGCGTTAATTACTTTTAGAATGTGTCATGAATTTGGCGTTTTATTAAATAAATACTATTTTTTAACTGTAATTCTAGTATCGTAATAAAATCTTGCTATTAAAATCGCATCAGATTTATTTACATCTTTTTTTTTTGCAAGTTGATTTGATAATGACGGATACATTTCAATGGCCTTAGTTCTACTAGAATCCTTGGATGAATTAATCAATTCAAAATATTTTTTCCATTTGGAGGGTCTCACAAAGAAAATTGGCAAGTCTAATGCAGCACATACACCTTTAATCGCTCCAAAAGTTTGACCAAAATTGAACATACTTGTAACTCCTTGACCCGGCATAGCATTTACCTGTTCAACTACTACAGCTATTTCATCATTCAAATTTACGCTCTCTTTAATAATATTTACTAGTTGCGCACTATTAAGCTGTCTTTTATTTTTTTTACCCTCAGCCATAATCGGCATATCAAATAAACTTAACACTTTTTTATTCTCTAAAATAGCAATTGCTCCACTTAAACCAGGGTCTATGCCTACAATTTTCATCTTTTAGCTATCTAAATTAACGTTCGTAAATATATTTTGCACATCATCCAAATCTTCTAGGGCACTTAAAACTTCTACCATTTTTTTACGTTTCTCTTTGTCTAAATCTAAATTATTTGATGCCCTCCACTCTATAGCTGAATAAGTAAAACTGTCTATTTTTTTTTCAAGCTCTGTTTTGACTTTGTAAAAATCTTCTTTTTTGGTAATGATTTCGTAAAATTCTTTAATTAAAAGACAATCTTTTGCTCCTAAATTTAGGGCAATTTCAAATATTTCATCCTCAGTAATTTTATTTTTAGCAATATGAATAATTCCGCAACTACTAAACATGTGTGTAACACATCCTGTTTCTCCAAGTCTCCCTCCATTTTTTTGCAAAACAGTTCTTATGCTCGAAGCTGCTCTGTTTTTGTTATCAGTTAATGTTTCAATAACTAGAGCTGTATTAAAAGGTCCAAATCCTTCATATCTCAAATTTTCAAAGTTTTTATCGCCACTTATTTCTGACTTGCTGATGGATCTTAAAATATTATCTTTAGGCATATTAGCTTGCTTAGCTGCTTGAATAGCAGTCCTCAATCTAGGATTCATATCTGGATCCTTATCTCCAAGTTTAGCTGCAACTGTAATTTCTCTTGAGAGTTTTGAAAATATTTTTGATCTTTCTTTATCAGCTCTACCTTTTTTATGTTTAATGCCAGCCCAATGTGAGTGTCCTGCCATAATTATTTTTCTAGTATACCCCCTAAAATTAATCTTGTTGCTTTTTTTGCAAGACCAGTTTTTTCATCAGCATCCACAATAATTCCAGATATAGTACCTTCCCCCAAAGCAGGAAAATGTTGAATCGCATCTTTATCCTTTAAAAATCTTTTTAATGAATTTTCTTTATTCATCCCGATCACAGAGTTGTAATCTCCACACATCCCAATATCTGTTTGGTAAGCTGTGCCTTTCTCTAAAACCCTTGTATCTGCAGTAGGTATATGAGTGTGCGTTCCAACTACGCAGGTAGCAATACCATCAAAAAAATATCCTGCTGCCATTTTTTCACTTGTAATTTCTCCATGAAAATCAACTACAATAAAATCAACATTTTTTTTTAAAGTAATTTTCTTTATAATATCCCTGGCAGTTTGAAATACGTTATCTGTTTTTTTCATAAAAACATTACCCATTAAATTGATTACACCTATTTTATACTCTTTATTTTTTGAAAAATAAATTTCAAACCCTTTACCTGGAGACCCAGCTACTAAATTTGCTGGTCGGAGAAGCCTATTTTCTTTTTCTATATAAGACAAAGTGTTTTTTTTATCCCAAATGTGGTTCCCAGATGTAATCACATCAACTCCTAATGAAAAAAACTCTTCAGCAATATCTTTGGTTATGCCTTTCCCATCGTCAGCTGCATTTTCTCCATTAATAATTGAAAAGTTAATTCTATATTTTTCAATAATCTGACTGAGGTATTTTTTGATTGCTTTTCTTCCTGAAGAACCCACTACATCGCCAAGTATCAAAATTTTCATTAAAATATTCCTTTTTCAGTGATTATGTAATCGAGCTTGAAGTCTCTATTATTAATTGGCAAGTTATTATATTTTTGGAAAGAAAAAGCAACACCAACTGTAAATATTTTTTTTCTAGAAGAGTATTTATTTAAATATTTATCATAATAGCCTTTTCCATACCCAAGTCTATTTTTGAATCTGTCAAAAGATAAAAGTGGTAAGAACATAATATCAGGAATAATTGGTTTAGATTTAATTGGCTGTGGTATTCCATATCTATTAAGCAATAAAATTTCATTTTTTTTCCAACTATAAAAATTCATCAAACCTTTTTTTTCAACTACAGGTAAAAGAAAATTAAAATTTTTGAAGTATTCAATGTTGAAAATTTTAAGTATATCTACTTCAAAAGAGGATGGATAATATAGAGCGATTGATAACTTTTTTGATGAATTTTTTTTTTTAAGTAAATTTTTAAGTGGGGAAAAAAACTTATTTTCGATACCAAAATGATTTTTTTTTCTTTTTAAGAAATATTTTTTCCTAATTGAACTTTTAAGATCCATCTATTGTATTTTAGATAAGGACTCAGTATTTGATATTATTTTTTCTAAAGATTGTGTTGTTCTATCTAGCATTGACTCATAAAGATTATTATTTTCTTCAATGGCTAATTTAAAACTCTCCAATTTTTCATTAAGATTTTTAATTTCACTGTCTTTATCTTTTTTATAGTCTATTGCTAGTGATTTAATTTCTTTAAATTTATTTGTAATTTTATCTAATTTTTCTTTTTGCTGTGTTATTTTTTGCTTTAAATCAAAATACTCATCTATTAATTGAATAGTTGTAATTAAAAGTAATTTATTTTCCCCTATATTACCCAGCTTATCTTTAAGTTCGCTATATTTTTTATCTAAAAATTGAGTTAATTTTTTAAGGGACTCCTCCTGCCCATCGTCGCAAGAAAGCAGGTAGTCTTTATTATTAAATTTTACGTTTACATTTGCCATTTTTCGATCTCGGATACTAAAGTCTCAGTTTCTTGAGATAATTCTTCTATATCTTGGTTAAAACTTTCTTCAAGTTCTGATTTTTTTTTAACCTCTAATTGTAAATTTTTAATTTTCTCTTTTAACAAATTATGTTCCTGAATTAATTGTTGATTTTTTTTTTCAAGCTCATTTTTTTGCCGCAAAATTTCATTTTTTTCTGTCTTGATTTTTTCAACTTCGTAATTTGGTTGTGAATAAGTTAAAGTTAGAGAGTCAAGTTTATTTATTAATTGATTTAAATTTTTTTCCTTTTTTTCTAATATGCTCATAAATTATTATATCATATTATTGATATACTTTGTTTAAGTCTATATA
>MDTE01108474.1_pt1 | contig 12163 bp, 12 predicted proteins | sample 811231 | NCBI WGS metagenome assembly MDTE01 (sample SAMN05326651, study PRJNA326480) | marine metagenome | isolation source: seawater | place: Indian Ocean: Red Sea | collected 2010
ATAGCTATTTATAATTCAATAATCACTCCTGCGATGGTAGAGATAGGAGAATTATGGCACGAAGGAAAGATTACTATCGCCCATGAGCATCACGCCAGCCAAATTGTTGACAGCTTGATTTATATGGTAGTTGAAAACTCCATTAGGCTATCTAATAACGGCCTTCGAGCTCTTGTTACTTCACCTTCTGGTGAAAACCATTGGATGGGAGCAAAAATGTTCGCAAATCTGCTTTTCCTAGATGGGTGGGATGTCCAATACATAGGAGTAAATACCCCAGGTGAAGACTTAGCTAAATATCTATCAGAAATAGAGGTTGATGTACTTGCCTTGTCAGTAGTGCTGCCTACAAATATCCCGAGTGTAGAAGACTCAGTAAATACAATAGAGTCTATAGAAAACCCGCCATTTATCATTTTGGGAGGACCAGCTTTTAACGGCTTCAATAAAAGAGTCGGAAACGCTGCAATTGTTGACAACTCTGCGTCGGGGTTGACGGTTTTAAATGAAGCAATGGGTATAGGGACTGGAAATCTATCTCTGCAAGAGATGCTTTTGGGGATTGGAGGGAAAGTTTTAGAAAAAAGAAGGTCCAAAGGATTAAACCAAGGTGAGTTAGCCACTCTCGCTGGTGTTGATAGAGCGTATATAAGTTTAGTAGAAAACGGTAAACAAAATTTAACAATGGCTGCTTTATTTAAATTATCTGAAGCCCTTGGGACGTCAGTAAATAGTTTAATGTCATTTTCAAGTGAATATAGAATCGATCAGTAGACCAAAAGAAACTTAATCGACATTTGAAATTATTTTAGAATCGCTTTAGGAAGGAACGTGCCAGAGCAAATATTTTTAATAGTCGTGATTCTCAATTTGGTGATTTCTTCTTTCATGGTCGGGTTAATATGGTTGATTCAGTTGGTTTCGTATCCCTTATTTCGTTACGTTGGGGTTGATGATTTCCACAAATACCACTCAATTCACGTTAAAAAAATCACTCCATTAGTTGCTTTTGTGATGGTATGTGAAGCGGCTGTAGCTTTAAGTTTATTGATTTTTATCGAGGAGGTTTCAGTTGGCCTTTTAGTAATTAATACAACACTTATATGTCTTATTTGGGGTTCCACCGCATTTTTGCAAATTCCTTACCATCAAAGGTTAGAATTCCCGGAAAATCGGATTTTTATATCGAAAAATTGGTAAATACCAACTGGATCAGAACTGTTCTGTGGAGTTCCAAACTTACTATAAGTATTTGGGTCCTGGTGTCATTTGTGGGTTTCTAAATCACGATATTGGAATTGAAATTTGATTAACACAGATCCAGCTAAAATAAGGACAGAAATGGTTGCTACGAGATCTAAGTGTACTAACCAGCCTGCAATGACTGTAGCAATAAAGGCGAAAACTCCAGTATAGGATGGCCTCCTCGTAATAATTAGTATTAGGAAAGAAGGCAGAACAGCTATTAAAGCTCCGATAGGAAGAAGAACTATTCCGGCACCCATGGTGGTCGCCATACCAATCCCGCCAGGCCTTCCCCATGGATTTATAACCATATGGCCGAGAAGGAAGAAAATAATCCCGATCGTTGCGATCCAGGTAGGATGTTCCATCAAAATAATCGGAAGAGTGATGATCAAGCCTTTCCCGATGTCAATAAAGAAGACAGATATTCCGTATAAAGGTCCGATTTCAGCATATATATTTGAAGCCCCTGGATTACCTGTTCCTCGCGAGCGAATATCCACATTCTTAAGTTTAGCTATGCAATCTCCAATTGATACGGTTCCAATGAAATAAGATGTGATTGCCCAAATGCCTGATATGATGATGTAGTTCAAACTCGTATGACTCTTCCGGGGAAATATGGATGTTCTCACTAACAAGGTAACACACCCATTGGAAGGTCAGAAATTTCTAGGCTTCAAAATAGAAAACCTTATAAAATGGGGGTTACGGTTATAAATATTCCTGCAGATGTTGTAAAAGACAAATCAATTACAAAAGGTCTTATGGGTTGTTTTCCCTTTATTACATCTTCAATATTTTTACACGCGAGCCTTTATTACAAAGATAACCTTGTTGAAGGTCATTCTTGGTTTCATTTCAATAATCAAATTCTACTGTGGGTAGCAATGTCAATGTGGGGTCTTGGGGTGATCGCGACATTTCTGTTTGTTTGTCACTCGGCATCTATGTCAAACAAATGGGGTTTTCATAGCTTGGCGCCTATTGGACTGTCCCTTTTGGTCGGTAGCCTGTGTACTGTAGTGAATGTATATATTCTTTGGTATTACAACGTTTTATAATTAAATTACTCGAAAACATATCTGAGGTAGGTCATCTAGCATGCCGTTGCAAGTAGGAAATAAGATTCCAGAATTCTCTTTTTTCGATAGTAACCATAAGGAAAGAAATTCGAAAGAATTTATTGGAACTAAAACACTATTTGCCTTTTTCCCTGGTGCCTTTACGGATGTTTGCACAGATGAGTTGTGTCAGATTGGCGATATGATGGACAGATTTAATGACTCCAACGTCAAAGTGGTTGGAATTTCCTCAGACTCCCCATTTGCATTAAATGCTTGGGCAGTCCAGAACAGTATAAGCTACGACTTGATTAGCGACTACAATTTTGATTGTATTGATGCTTTTGGAGTTTCCTTTGTAGGCCTTGCTGGTCTGACTGGCTATAGGAGTTCCAATAGGGCGGTGTTTATTTCAGATGAAGATGGAGTGTTGATTTATAGCTGGGAGGCAGAGCATCCTGGAATAATTCCAGATTATAAAGCTGTCCTAGCCCACATTTGATTCATTAAGGCTCACCAGAATTTGAATTAATTTCCTAATTGATTAATGGGAAATTCCCATTAATAGATCCGTTTTTATTACCCATTGACATCATTGGATTTAGGTGCATAAAATATTTATATGTGCATACTAATAAAAAAAGAAAGAGTATACTAAGTATAAAAAATATTGTGCACATATATAAGTAACTTAGCAGTCTTTGTATATTTGTAAGGTAGGTGAAAATTGAGGATGAATCGAATAGTAATATCGGGAATATTCGCTCTTGCAGCGACTTTCGCGGCCTGTACGACAGAGGTGGTGAAAGAGGTCCCTGTGGAAGTCGTGGTAGAGAAGGAAGTTGTAAAGACTGTTGAGGTTCCAGGGCAGACCGTTATGACAGAGGTAGTGAAAGAGGTTCCTGTAGAAGTCGTGGTAGAGAAGGAAGTTGTAAAGACTGTTGAGGTTCCAGGGCAAACCATTACCAAAGAGATTGTCGTTGAGCGGGAGGCTGATCCTGGTAATCTAGTAATTTATTCAGGGCGAAAAGAGAGTCTTATCGGCTCCATTATTGAAGAGTTTGAAGATCTTACAGGGATCGATGTACAGGCAAAATATGGTAAAACTTTTCCTGTAGCTAGCATGATATTGGAAGAAGGCGATAATAGCCCAGCTGATATCTATTACGCCCAGGACCCAGGGGGCCTAGGGTTTCTATCCGCAGAAGGCCGATTGGTGACACTGCCTGGTGACATAACTGAATCAGTCGCTGACTGGGCAAAGCCTTCTGATGCTACATGGGTAGGGATATCAGGTCGAGCCAGGGTATTGGTTCATTCAGCTAATCTTACCGAGTTGCCAAGCTCATGCGAAGAGCTGACAGACCCTAAATGGAAAGGAAAGCTTGGTTGGGCTCCATCAAACAGCTCATTCCAGACGATGGTTACAGGGATGAGGGTTATGTGGGGTGAGGAAAAGACCCAAGAATGGCTTTCAGATATGATGGCCAATGACGTAGGCGTTTACCCTAAAAACACACCTCAGGTTGCTGCAGCTGCAGCCGAGGAGATCAGTATAGGTTTAGTAAACCATTACTATCTTCACAGGTTTATTTCTGAGCAAGGCGATACCTTCAATGCAAGGAACCTATTTCTAAGTGATGGTGGGCCGTGTAGCTTGGTGATGGTATCTGGTGCGGGAATTGTTAACACCGGTAAAAACCGTGAAAATGCTGAGAAGTTCCTTAGATTTATGACATCGAAGGTCGCACAGCAGTATTTCACAGGCCAAATTTATGAATATCCGGTTTTGGCAGGTGACCATGGTGTAAAAACCCACATGTTGCTACCAGCGTTAGAAGAATTGAATAAGCCAGCTTTAACCATGGAGGATTTATCAGATTTGACTGGTACTCAAGTCATATTTAGGGATTTAGGGATGTTAGATTAAGTAGAAAACTTGCCAGACCTTGAGAGCATATTGGAGCCTGAGAACTTATAACCGGTTCTCGCCAGTCCTTTCACAGACTGAAAACAAGCCTTAGTTAATCACCAAGAAACTCTTGAGTCTGGCATCTTTTAGCCTCCTGATCTATTTCTGCACAGGTTGGTTCGCCCCTCCCACTTCAGGGCATCCAAGACTTACAACCAGCAGTAAGTAGGTCAGGAGGCGCTTTTATGCCAAAGAATTTCCCATTATAAAAATAGATAATATTTATTGTGTTTTATGTCTCTCCCACCCATAAAAACACCCCAATGATATTCGCATATGTAATATTATTACGTTGATAACATTTAAATAGGAGATATTAATAAGTTGTTTAAAATAATGAAATATAACTGGATTCTGATCATATTATCTTTATTTATCTTTGTAGCTTGTTCCGAATCGGACACTCCAGTAAAAGAATCAGTCGCACCTGCCGTGTCTTCTGAACCAGCAACTGCACAAGACACTACAACAACTGATTCAGTATCTTCTGCTAAAGAGTCTGAAGAGGTGAAGCCTATAGTTGTAATTGATGCCCTTGGACAAGAAATAACATTCGAGGAAGTTCCTGAGAAAATTGCATCAATAAGTCCCACAGCGACAGAGATGCTATATGCAGCTGGGGGTACCGCAATTTTGAGAGACAGGGCATCTAATTTCCCTGCTGAAGTTCAAACTTTGCCAGATGTGGGAAGTGCCTACGACCCCTCAATAGAGACAATTATTAGTAATCAGCCGGACCTAGTCATCATAGAAGCTTTGACTCAAGCTAGATTCGCTTCAATGTTTGCTAAATCTGGATTGAAAGTTGTTGCTGTGAAGGCTGAAAGCGTTACCGATGTTACTGGAAATATTTCCATGATTGGAAAAATTATTGCTAAAGAAGCGGTTGCTGAAAAAGCTATCACTGATATCCAAAATAGGCTTGATTCGGTGGGAGCAGACGACAATAGAAGTGTTTTGCTGTTGATATCGGATCAAGAAAGGAATTTGTACGCTGCTCGCCCAGAGTCATATACTGGTTTAATAGCAGCTACTATTGGGATGGATAACAAGGCGGCCGGCTTACCAGACTCGGGACCATTCCCGGGGTTTGCTTTGATGTCCATCGAAGCCATTTTGATGGCAAACCCAGATGTGTTGGTGACGATTACTCCGGCACCAGTACCTGCTCCAAGATTGTCTGATTCAATCAAACAAATACCTCCATTTGCAGGTTTGAACGCTATCCAAACTGGTAATGTAATAGAGGCTGACGTGACTTTATTTTTGCAGTCTCCTGGACCTAGAATTGTCGAGGCTGTTGAATTTCTAAAGGATGCTGTGTCTGCTGAGTAAACTTTTATCAATAAAATCTTTTCCGTACGTGGCTGCATTTGCAGCCACGTTCTTTTTTGCGATTATTGGAGTTTTTGCAGGACCCTCAGATTTAAGTTTCCATGATACTTACAATGGGTTGATACGATCCGATGATGGTGTAGCGACAACTGTAGTGTGGTCCATAAGGATTCCCCGTGTGATATTGAGTGTATTAGTAGGAGCTTCTTTAGGTTTATCTGGAGTTTTAATTCAATTATCAGCACGGAGCCCAATCGGAGACCCTAACCTTTTTGGGATAGGAGGTGGAGCTGTGATATTTATGGCCATAGTTACTGCTGGGCTGATATCAATTCCAGCCTACGCTGTTTTTGTTGGTGCTTTGGCTAGTTCGTTGATCGTTTCTTTATTCCTCACCGCACTGATTTCTAATCGGAATTTAACGCCAGTTAAATTTGCTATCATGGGTATAGCAGTAGGTGCCCTAATGGTTTCCTTGGGGACTAGTGTGATTTCATATGGCCGAGTTTTCCCTTCTCAAGTGATTGGTTTAGTGGCTGGTTCTTTTTCTGGCAGCTCTTGGGAGCTAATATATTTCTTAACTGGATCATTATTCGTGTGTTTGGTAGCGGCGGTCGGTTTTTCATCAAGGTTGCTACCTATAACTCTAGGAGATGATATTGCCAAATCGTTAGGTGTAAACCCAATAAGAACTCGGGTTTATTTGATGTCTATTGCTGCCGGGTTAGCCGGGTCTTCCGTTTATGCAGGAGGTCTTATTGGTTTTGTGGCCTTGATATCGCCCCATATTGGTAGGAAATTGGTAGGTAACTCTCCAAAAGGATTGATATTTATTTCCGTCATTACTGGGGGATTGCTCACACTACTATCTGATCAGTTAGCTAGGTTGTTATTTGCTCCCATAGAATTGCCAGTTGGCCTTGCGACCACAGTGTTGGGGGCCCCGCTTATGATGTATTTGGCTTGGAGGTTTAAGTAATGATTTCCTTGTCCAATGTGCTTGTCGAAATTGATCATGTGAAGATATTGCAGGGCGTTTCCTTTCAAATATCTCCAAATTATTTTTATTGCCTGGTTGGACCAAACGGGTCTGGTAAAACCACAGTCATCAACCTTATTATGCAAATTTTGAAAGTTAAATCAGGGGATGTTGACACCCTTTCTTCTAAAGATATTTCTTATTTGCCGCAAAATTTACCTGATCCCCCCTTTCTTTCCGTAAAGGAAGTAATATCAGTAGCCATAAATAAGGAAATTAAGGCTAGTAATTTACGACAAGAAGTTCTTAACTCCTTGACAGATCAATTTCATCTCGAAGGTATATTGAATCGCAAATTTTCTGATATTTCTGCAGGGGAAAAACAACGTGCTTGGTTGGCTTTTGCCATTGCTCAGGAAAAGGGCATGATTATTATGGATGAACCCCTGTCCTCAGTAGATAGAAAATTAAGAGGAGAATTCTATAGTTTGCTGAAAGGAATTTCCATGGAAGGAAGGACTTTATTAGTGGTGACGCATGATATAGATATGGCGTTGGGCTATGCAGACAAGATTATTTCCCTAGAAAATGGCAAAGTAGTTTTTGAAGGGTCATCGACTGAATTTGATGGTCAACTCAAAAAGGATAGGCTCCGAGGTTAGAAAAAATTAATGAAAGAGGAAATTTAGTGACTGGCGTGAGCTTATATCTCATCTCGGAGGAGTGGGCTTTTTTGCTAATAGGAACACTAGGCTACCAATAAAACCTAACGTGGCTAGTATAAGGAAACCATTTCTATAGTCCCCTTGTGTGTCAAAAAGGTGACCAGCAAAAATAGGACCAATCATGGTAAGGAGCATCATAGACATGGCAGAAACACCCATTATTTTGCCAAATGATTTACGCCCAAAGTAATCTCCCCTCATCGACGTTGTTATGGGTGCTCTTGCCCCAAAACCAATTCCATATATTACGGAAAATAAAAAAGCCATCCAAAGGTTGGTGACGAATACCGATATCGACACACCAATAGCCTGTACGCATCCAAATATACATACGGCAATATGTTTTGGTGTTCTATCTCCTAGGAATCCTCCTAAAATTTGAGAGATTCCCCCAATTCCCATCGCAATGCCCCAAATGAATGCTGCAGTTTGTAGAGAGATTCCCTGGTGCTTAAAGGCTAAAATCAGATGCACCATCATGGTGGAGGTAAGCATCGCGGAAGCTCCGTGCCCGATAGCAATATACCAAAACACTTTTTCTCTAAGAGCGTCAGATAACGAAAATTCATTTCTGTTAATTGGTGTGGAGGTGGATGCTGCGCCTTTAACACGTCCTAGGGCCATTTTACCATCCGGGATTTCGCCTATTTCTTCAGGAGTGTTTTTAATAATTTTCGTTATAGGTATCAACAGAAGAGGAAAAAATATAGCTAATCCCACAGCAGTTATTTTCCAACCTACATCCTCAGATGAAATTAGTATGGCTAAGAACGGCACTATGGCAAAAGTGCCGACCGAAAATCCCACAGACCCGATGGACATAGCCAGACTTCTGTTTTTTGAGAACCAATTATTTATTATCACAGTCATTGGGATCCAGCCACCCAAAGTAACACCAAACATTATGGTGACATAAGATAGGTAGAAAATGGCTGGGTCCAACCAATTCTCTCTGGATTCTGTAATCGGCACGGTCTGGCTGAGTAATAGGAATCCTAGCGAGGAAACTATGGCGCCGATACAAGCGACCTTCTTGCCTCCCACTTTGTCGATTAAATATCCGACAAGTGGTGCCGCAATACTACCTTCCAATTGCCCTAATGAAAAAGCTACCGATAATTGGGTTCTACTCCATCCGAATTCAGCTTCAAGTGAGTCTATCCAAAGTCCAGTAGCGCCATATGCAGGGGCAGATATTACGGCATTTACCACTAGGGCTGTCACTGCAATCCACCAACCGTAATAAATATTTATTTTCAATGAACTGTTATCAAATTGATTTAAAAATCACACTAACTCATCTAGAGTGATGGTTTGTTTATTTGTCATGGCGAAGATCGTCGCATATGATCTCACATTATAGAACCCTACGGTTGATCGTAGGCAAAGGACAATGAGAAATGAATCTACCTGAAAAAATGAAATTTGGTATCTTTTTGGGACCTTTCCACAAGGTGGGAGAAAATCCTACCTTAGCATTGGAGAGGGATATGGAGTTGATCCAATGGCTAGACACGCTAGGATTTGATGAGGCTTGGATTGGTGAGCACCATAGTGCGGGCTGGGAAACTATATCTTCACCTGAGTTGTTTATAGCTGCTGCAGCTGAACGAACAAGGCGCATAAATCTTGGAACAGGGGTAGTGAGCCTGCCATATCACCATCCGTTCATGGTGGCTAATAGAATGGTTCAATTGGATCATATGACCAGAGGTAGAGTTATGTTTGGAGTAGGCCCAGGTGCTCTTCCGACAGATGCTTTTATGATGGGTATTGACCCTACTAGCCAAAGGGAAAAAATGGATGAAGCACTAGGAGTTATACTTAGGCTATTTACAGAACTTGAACCAATAACCTATAAATCAGATTGGTTTGAATTGAATGAAGCTTTGCTGCAGCTTCGCCCCTACCAAAAACCCCACATGCCAATTGCTGTTGCGTCTATTCAATCTCCTTCTGGTGTTCAGTTGGCAGGAAAACACGGTGCCTCCGTGTTGACCATAACTGTACCTCGAGATCCCTCATCAGATCGAGCTGATTATGGAAAATTATGGGACATAGCTGAAGAGTCTGCAGAAAAGTATGGCCAAGTTGTGAAGAGGGAAGATTGGCGCCTTGTAGTTCCCGTTCATTTGGCTGAAACCCGAGAAGAGGCTCGAGAGCAGGCTAGGGCAGGAGCTGCTGGATTTCTCAGAGATTACACAGAAGGCACAAATGGTAGAAAACCGGTGTTTGACGGACCTCGAGATCAGGTTGTTGACTGGATGTCAGATAATGGATTCTGGATAGTTGGTACTCCGGATGATTGTATTGAAGGAATAAATAATTTAGCTAAAGAAAGCGGTGGGTTTGGTGGATTTCTTGTGCAGACGGTCGACTGGGCCTCTAGGGAAAATATTTTGAGAAGTTATGAGCTTTTGGCAAGATACGTTATGCCGCAATTTCAAGGTTCTGTTGTAGGTATGGAAGTGTCAAACCAATGGGCCAAAGATAGAGTAGAGGTTCTTTTGGATGGAAGAATGCGTGCCATAGACAAAGCCAAGTCAGACTATAGTGGGTCAGTTAAGCTTTCTTAAATTAGTGAAGTATTATTAACGATCTCCTCTGTGTGTTGCATTGCTGACTCATATCCATTTGTAAGGGCCGTAACGTCATGGCAGCAGTTAAGCCAAGTAGTTCCTCTCTCCACAGCTAGGCGCATGGATTCTCCTGGGTCTACAGCAGTACCCATAAATTTCCCGTGTGCCCGGCAAGCAGAACCAACTTTATCAAAGGCTTCTAAAACTACGGGTTTAGATATCGGGTCTCCTGGATCTCTGTGAACTCCGTAGCTTTGAGATAGGTCGCCAGGCCCAACAAATAGTAAATCAATGCCGTCTACGGAAGCGATATCATCACACGCCTCCACTCCTTCTTTGTCCTCAATCATTACGCCTAATAACACGTTGTCATTGGCAATATCGTAATACTCCGGTTTCTTACTTTTGCCAAACGCGGAGTCTCTTCCACCACCCATGCCGCGCATACCTTTTGGGTGATATTTGGCCATTTCAACGAATTCTTCAGCCTCTGCCCTAGTCTTACAATGAGGCCATATTAACCCTGAGGCGCCTATTTCCAAAGTTTTTATTATTTGGTTGTAGGGACCATGAGGAATTCTTACAAAAACATCTATATTCGATGCGCGAGCTGCAAGTATAAGTGTGGCGAGGTCCTTGAAATCTGCATGGCTGTGTTCCATGTCTATCCAAACACATTGATATCCTACAGAAGCTATTGTTTCAACCACAGTTGGATCAAAGACCCTGTTTATTTCAGGTACTTTGATGGTGGCGCCATCCAGCAACGCAGATTTTGTACGGTTCTCTCTATAGTCTATGGACATTTCCCCACCTTTGGAGTCACTAATTTAGTTTAGATTTGAACTGAGTTTGGGTATCACTTCATTTTGATAAATTGCCATACTCTCGATCCAGGCCTTTTTGTCATTTTGATCTATCCAGTCGAATGACATATTAACTAAGGTACCAAATGGGCCAAGGAATTCTGTTAATTCTTGTAAACGCTCAATTACCGTTTCAACGGATCCTGCTATTACGAGTTCGTTTAATAGATAATCTTCGGTTATTTCACTGTCCGGTTGATTTGGATCAGATTTCATAATTGTGAGTCCGGGCCCTTTTTTGATAGCGGAAGCGAGATATTTATAAGCTTTAGAAATGCTGTTTTGTTTGGCTTTTCTTTTAGCTTCTTCGTCACTGTCTGCAATGAATATGGTTCGGGCCAATTTCCAATCAGAACGGTCAGCTTTAAGGTCCAGAAGATTCCTAGATTTGGAATAAGTTTCCCAATTGTCTTTCAGGACTGGCAGCGACGTAATGGAATGACTAAACGGAGAGAATCCGAATTTCGCAGCTATTCGCGCAGAATTGGAGTTATAGCCTGTTATAGGAACAGATATCGGAGGATATGGATTTTGTAGAGGTTTTTGAATTCTGCCGTATCCGATATCCGAATCACTACTTTTTAACTCTACCGTCCAATAAGGTCCTGCTATTTTATATGGGGGGTCCTTTTCCCACATTTCTAAAATAATCCTCATAGATTCCTCGGACATATTTTGCATTTCGGAACTTTCTAGGCCATACATTTCAAAATCTGAGGGAGCTCCCCCATGCCCAAAGGCAATATTTAAACGACCGTGTGAGAAGTGGTCTAAAAATGCCAGCCGATTTGCAACCTGTGCAGGATGATGGAAATTTAAGAGAAGCGGGGCAGGTCCAATCCGTATGTTTTTGGTCTGTCGAAAACCCGCAGCAATAAACATTTCAGGGCTAACAATAGGTTCCCATGATAATGTGTGGTGCTCTCCAACCCAAAATTCATTGATCCCGAGGTTGTCAGCCTCAGTTAACAGTTCCATATCTTCGTCGTGACATTGAGATAGTTCCTTATCAGGAGGATGGAAGGGCATAATGAATATCCCGGATTTTATGTTAGGCACTGCGATACCTCGCCAATTCTCACTTTTATCAGTTAGTTTAACGGCAGTATAAAACTATGCCAGCCATTCCAACAAATTCCCAAAAATTCTGATTTTTATAATATTTCCGCTATAATCGCAAAAATTAGACTTCGGTTTATAAAAGATTAGTGATTTGAGGAATATGGAATGTCAGGAGAGTCTTCCGAATTTAAAGAAGAGAATTTAACAGTTTTAGGTGGCCAACTTACGATGAGAACCTCAGGGTCTGGGGATCCTTTATTGATCCTCCACGGTGAGTTGGGATTCCCTGGTTGGATGAACTATCATCAAGAATTATCTAAGAGATATAAAGTAATG
>MDTE01160040.1_pt1 | contig 12163 bp, 9 predicted proteins | sample 811231 | NCBI WGS metagenome assembly MDTE01 (sample SAMN05326651, study PRJNA326480) | marine metagenome | isolation source: seawater | place: Indian Ocean: Red Sea | collected 2010
CCCCAACTGCATCCGGCCTATGCCGAGTGCGCCACGCATTAGGGCTTTTTAGTGGCCCCGTGCCGTCCGCGCACCCCCCAGCACAAAGGCAAAGTCGAAAAGGGGGGAGTCCAATACGTCAAACGCAACTTTCTGGCCGGTTGCGATTCCGCGCCCCTCGCTCAGGTCAATACCCAGGTGCGGCACTGGTGTGTGCAGGTTGCGGGCCAGCGCGTGCATGGGACGACGCAGGAAAAGCCGATGGATCGTTTCACAAAAACGGAGAAAGCACAGCTCCAGCCGCTCACGGATCATCCCTATGAGCTGGCAGCGTGGAAACAGGCCAAGGTCCATCGCGACGGCTACATCGTTTTTGATCGGGCCTACTACTCGGTGCCGTTCCGGCTGGTGCACCAGCCGGTTTACCTGCGCGACACCGGTCGGCACCTGCGCATTTACACCCAGGACCACCAGTTAGTCGCCACCCATACGCGGGCCGAAGAACCCGGTCAGCGTCAGACCCATCCCCAGCATCTGCCCGCGGATAAACAGGCCGGCGTGTTGTGGCAACGGCCCGAATGCCGGCACTTAGCAAAACAGCTTGATCCAGCCACCGCCCACATCGTCGAGGGCTGGCTGACCGATCCGGTCCTGGAGCGGCTACCCACGGCCCGGCGCCTGTTGCGCTTAGAAAACCAGGTGGGCGCCCAGCGCCTGGAAGCGGCCTGTGCCCGGGCGGTGCGCTTTGGCGATCCGGTCTACAAAACCATTCGCCGCATCCTCACCCAGGGCCTGGAAAACCAGCCCGATCCCGCCCCGGCGCAGCCCCCCCGGCGACCTGCTTTGTGCGTACGGACCAGGAGTTAGTGGGCCATCTGAAAGGAGGGCCGGCATGGAATTGACCCATCAACTGGCCGCTCCGCTCAAACAGCTGCGGCTGTCGGGTATCCTGGACACGCTGGAAAGCCGCAATCAACAGGCTATCAAAGACAAAGCCTCGCACATCGACTTTTTTAGCCCGGTTACTCGAAGACGAGGTCGAGCGTCGCGCCCAGAAGCAGTTGGAGCTGCGCCTGCGGCGCTCAACCGTCAACAGCACCAAGACCCTGGAAAGCTTCGATTTTGGCTTTAACCCCAACCTCAATCGCCAGCAGATCCTGGAGTTGGCTACGGGCAACTACATCCGCCAGAAAAAGAATGTGCTACTGTGCGGGCCCACCGGCACGGGCAAGACGCATCTGGCCCAGGCCTTAGCCCATGAGGCCTGTCGCCAGGGCTTTGACGTGTATTTTGGCAACACCCACAAACTGCTCCAGTATCTGCAGGCCGGCCGGGCCGATCACTCCTTTGAGCGGCGGCTACACAGCTTAGCCCATCACGTCGAGATCCTCGCCCTGGAGGGGGCCAGTTTCCGGGCCAAGGGATGAAAACAATTAGAAAAGGAGGTCCAGATGAAGAGCAAATAAGCTACCCAACAACCCTTTCTTTTTTACGCAGAAGGACCGACTCAAAGGCCGGAAAGTGGTACACTTTGGGTGAAAAATGGGTGGTACACTATCCCTGAAAATTGACACGGCTAGCTGGGCCGCTACAGGGACACATTAACGCTGAAATGGACCGACTGGGCGGTGATGGCAGCTTCCCCACCCCCTTAAGGTGTTTTCGATCCGCTACATGGGGCCCTCAGGCTGGAAAAAAACGAACATAGACGCCAGTCCGAAAAAAATTCTGACCCCGCTCATCGCCTTCCGTCAAAAAAATGGGCATCCTGAACCTGGAGCTTTTGAAACTTCCTAATGGCCTGCCGCCCATGGTCAAACTGCCTAAGCTCCTCACGTGTACGCTCTAGTAGCTTTTCGACCGAGTACTCATTGGCCTGACGAAGTTCATCCAATTCGGTTATGATTGCCCTCAGCTTTGCAAACTGTTCTTGCAATTCCAACTGCATACCGTCCTCCATCAGATCCGGCATTTCTGCCTTATGCTGGCAGATCTGATCCATAAGAAAATGCATGCGATCAAAAGAAGCATCCAGCCTGGATAAATCTTCATCCTTTATAAACTGCCCCTGTTCAAAACTAACCTGATACATATTTTTATAACACACGTACTGCTGGTCAAGAATTTCTAAAGCCTTTTCAAAATCCTGCACAGTATACCCCTAGAAATCAGTGGATAGTTCTGGATTTAACCTGTAATTGTTAAGCCTGACTGGGAAGAAGGAGTTGTTACCATGCTACCGTCACTGGCAACCACAGTTTCCCAGGCTTCTACTAGGTTGGTCATTATGCTAATAATCTCTTTAATGGCTTCCTCGTCCTGGCGTAAGTTAGCATGAACGAGCCGGCGATAAGCATAAAGATAGAGTCTCTGTAGATTGAGTGCCAATTCATTGCCGCTATTCAGCTTCTCCTGATCAAGAGCATAGAGCAATTCAAGGATAATGTCCTGAGCCTTGATCAGGGCATTACCCTTTTGTTCCATATCTTTTTTATCCATGTCCTGCAATGCTTTTTTCATGAACTTAAGAGCGCCTTGATAGAGCATAACAATCAACTTGCCCTTGTTGGCTGTTTGAATCTGCACCTGGTTATATTGTTTCCGATATCTATCTTGTTTCATAATTACCTATTTTGATTTTGCCAGCCCAGCAAGTTGAGAACTAAGAAAATTGCCTTCTGATTGCAAAGTAGCAAGTGACCCCTCAAGAGAGGCAAACTTGCTCACCAGATTGGAACGCATCAACTGTATGCGACGCTCCATATTTACAATCTGGTCATCCATATCCTCAATGGTATCATTTATGGCATTTTCCCTATTTTTCAAAGTACCTTCAAACTCATCTGTGATAGAACTCAAGGTATCGCTAAGCTTGCGAGCAATGCCATAAATTAGATTAATGCTACCACGCTCGTTGCCCGTCACCGCTAACTCCTCTTCGGACAAATTCACCCGCAAGGAAAGTCCTTCCACCGCATCACTACCAATATTTCCTGAAAGTATGCGCCCAAAACCATCTGCTTCTTCGCCGTTAATAGTCCCTGCTACATCGACACCCTCAAAATTTCCTTCGGCAATTCCAAGTTGATCAAGGCTCTGAGAAATGCTGAATCCATTGCGACCACCAAAACCACTATGTTCTAGAAAGAGCTTGCCCCCTTGGTTAGTAGCGGTAATTTCATGAGCAAAACGACCCTCTTTAGCCACATCGATACTGCCTAGATTTAAACTTCCCCCCCCCTCATTTCCCTCTATTAGGGTAACCGTCAGAGAACTGGGACCCACCTGATTGTCACTAACGACTATTCGCCCCTCAGAATCTAACGATGCGCTTACAGCGCCACTAAAGGTAGTTCGTATTTCGTTCAAAAGATCGTCCAATTTACTGGTGTCAACTGCATTAATTAAAAAAGTGTTGCTCACGCTATTACCATCGTGGGTAGTACCGTTGATGCGGATGCTATCACCATCCTGCACATTCGCACCGAAAATATCAGCAAAAGTTGTACCTTTAGTTACAGCCTCTGTGCCATCCGTTGTGTTGGCGATGCTACCCCGCCGTAATTCGGCGACATTACTAGATAATTCTGTATTAAACTTTCTGACAATTTGATCCAGTGTATCGCCGGCTTGCAACTCGATTGTAGCCGGTATTCCAGTCGCTTTTTCTTTAATTGTCACAGTCTGATCGGCGGCCAATGGACCGGCAAGCTCGACCTTACCTCCCACTGCAGCTTTAACCGGGGCTCTACTAATATTTACTTCATAATTTCCTGATAGAGTTTTTCTATTTGATGAAATATAGTCGATTTTCTCATCTGCAATATTACCCTGTACGACAAAAAGTTTGCGCACTTCCTCAAGATTGTTACTGAGTGCGTTATTTAGAATATTATCATTAATTGTTAGATGGCCAGTCCGGTCAAAACTGATACCAATTAGCACCGGGGCATTGAAGCCTTGTGCCAGTCCGTCGACCTGGGAGGAAACCGCGGCTCGCAGACGTGTCTGTAGGTTAATTATAGTCGAATCCCCCGATAAGGGGCCGCCCCGCTGCGTATTCTTATCTACCACAAACTGCTCGTTGATCAGATCTGAAGCAGAGTTGAATTCTGTAACAAAGGCCTCAATGGTCTGGCGTAACTCTTTGGTGTCATCTTTGGTGACCGTAATATCGACGAGTTTACCTAACTCGGCTTCTTTGAGTTCCAGAGTTACTCCCTGGACCGCATCCGTCACCATATTGGTGGCACGGCTCAGAGTGATGCCATTGATCCGGAATAAAGCATTCTGCCCAGTCTGCAACTCGGCTGAACGGGCAGCAAGTCCCTGAGTTGTCACTGCCAGGGCACCAAAATTGAGATTGCCACCGCTCTCGTTGTTGGCCTGCAAATTCAAACTTATGAAACTACTACCAGGCTGGTTATCCGCCACCACGATCCGACCGGCACTATCGACTATTGCCGTCACGCCGTTGCCAAACGTCTGCTCAATAGCGTCCAGCAAACTCTGGATCTTCTGCCTGCCACTACTAACCGTAAAACTCCCGCTCACCTGGTCCCCCGCATTGTTTGTGCCTGAAATAGCGATAGTATCACCCACCCCTACACTCGTTTCATAGATATCTTCAAAACTGGTAGTCGCTTTGAGCGTAGTTGGCCCGTTTAGCACTCCCAACGCCATGAGGACACCATTAGCATCCTTGAATTCAGTAGTACCTTCAATATGCAGTTCAAAGCTTGCCAGGCCAACTGCATTAATGCTGGCATTGACTCCCGTAGGCGCTGCAGCATTAATCTTATTCCGGATTGTAGCAAGAGAATCCTTTGCTAAATCGATCGTCACCACTTTATCGCCAATTGAAACAGTTCCGGCAACCGACGAACCAATCAAATTGCCCAAAGTGTCGTTGTCGCTGTTGAATTCCTTGGTCTTTGCAACGCTACCACCCCTGAGATTGATGCCTCCATCCTGCTTATTCGCAACATTGGCAGTTAGGACCTGGGCAACGCTTTCAAACGAATTATTGGACCCGACTATAACACCGAGAGCTTCCAAGACATTGCCGTCGTCACCGAATTCTGTCGTACCGTCAATGCGCAGGAAAAACTGAGCATTCCCCTCCTCATCGGAGGAATTTTCTATACTAGTGGTCACGGTTCCTATGCCAAGATTCTCTATTTTTTCCTGGATGGTAGCAAGGGTATCTTCTGATAGATTAATGGCTAAATCTTTACCTGCAATATTCACAGTGCCCGTTGGAGCATTGCCCAAATTCAGAAGTGAACCAATTGTAGTGTTAGCACTATTGAACTTATCACTTTCCACTCCTGTAATGATCTTATCGGCAATCTTGGCATTACTGTCTATTATACCAATAGTTGCCAAAATACCACTTGAGTCAATTAAATTTGTTGTACCATTGATCTCAAGTTTGTAGCGCGTAAGTCCCCCCTCATCCATAGAAACGACCTCAGCATTTACTCCACTTGGTAATTCCGAATTTATCTTATCACGAATGGCATTGAGAGAATCTATTGTCAAATCTATAGCCACTTCTTTGTCGCCTACCGTGACGGTACCCGAGGGGGGGGAACCCAGGCTGAGCAGACGACCTATGGCCTGACTATCGCTGAGAAATCTCTCGCTACGGCCACCACTCACAAAGGAATTTTTTGCATAGGTCTCCCCAGACGTAAAACCTAGTGCCTGGAGGAGGTTGGTACTACTCGCATCTTTGATATCAAATCCTTCTTTGCCAACCTCTTTGGCACTTAAAATCAAACGATTGTCACCTGAATCCACCGTGAGGATTTGCGCGGAGACACCTACATTGGCTGTATTGATTGCATCCTGGATATCAATCAGATCGTCCGTGCTACTAATTTCGATTCCTTTGCCATTGATGACCAAATCGCCGTTCAGATCGAGATCCTCGCTCAGGCTAGAAAAAGATCTAGAAGATAGACTACGGGCCTGCGCAAGATTTAAAACCTCAATGCTGAAGGTACCGGCAGCAGCCTCATTTGTAGCATCCACCCGAACTCTATCTCCATCATTTGAACTAGCATTTACAATGGAAAATAGGTCGTTTGAATTCAACTTATCGACTGTGCCCTTTAGAGAAAGTAGCTTGGTATTTATCTCCTGTACAACACCCTTTTGCTGCTCCAGACGAATTTGGCGGTTTTGAATAAGTTCAATCGGCCGTCGCTCAACCGCTACAAGTTGCTCGATAATCGAGTCAGTATCCAGTCCTGATCCTAAACCAGAGAATGATATTCCTTGGGACATAAGCTATCCTGACAGCCCGCATCATATATTTGCAAAGGGGCCCCAAAGTGGGGCCACGGCATTATATAACCAGATCTTTATGTCGTTTTAAAAAAACCTGAGCTGCAAAAAAACATCAAGCCATATCGTCTACCAACAAGCCTATGATTTTTTCCATATTTAAATCGGCATCTAAAAGCTCTTGGGATGGCACCTGCTTAACTATCTCTCCGGTTTTTGGATCTGTGATGCGAACAACCAAAATACCGGTACTATCGTCTATAGAGGCAGAATACTTGCTATCTATGCCTTTTAGAGCCTTATCTAGTTCCAGAGCCATCGCATTTACATCCCGCCCCCCAGTTTTTTCCGCTTGCTGAGATTGAATCTTTTCAACCTTTTTGCCAGCTTCGGAAGATGGTCCAGTTCCCTTTTGTACACGCGATACGGCCCTAAAGTCCTCTGGGGTAAACATTTTTGATGTTTTCAGGGAATCCATACCTTCCATGATGACTCTTCACCTCGCCTGAAAAAATGCCTCATTATTCTCAGGAGTTATCTAACCCACACTTCTAATAAGAAAATTTAAGTTTCTAACATTGTTAAAAATGGGCAGTGCGCCTCTGAGAAGAGACGCACCACCTTTCCCTTACCTAAAATTCACTATTGCAACAAAGCCAAGGCATTCTGGGGTAAAACATTGGCCTGAGCCAGCATAGCAGTAGCAGCCTGGGACAGGATCTGTGCCCTTGTAAAAGAGGTCACCTCAGTAGCGATATTAGCATCACGGATCGAAGCTTCAGATGCCTGGATATTCTCTATTTCATTCTCAGTGTAGGCAATGGTAAAATTCAGGCGATTTTGAAAAGCACCCAGATCACCACGCTGCTGTGCAACCACTGTAATCGCCTGGTCGATCGACGTAATAGCACTACGTGCGCCGCCTATTGATGCTACGGACACCCCACTCAAATTCAAGTTGCTGCCCGTGGCCTTCATATCGGCCACACTTACATCAATCCGATTGAAGTCAGTATCGTCAGCGCCGACCTGAAAAGAGCCACCAGTCCCTTCTTGAACAACTATTGTTTTAGTGTCCAAATCTCCATCGGAATATGAGCCCCCGGTCGCTCCAAGAGCTTCTACACCATCTCCCCCCAGGGTTACCACGATCCCTAAACGGTCGAAGTTAGCTACTACCTGGGTTCCTGCAGCTACAACATTGCCGTCCAGCATTGTGCCAATACTGATGGTCTGGCTTATGTTGCCATTGCTCAGAGTGATCTTGCTGTCGTCAGCATCAGCGTCTGCGCCGCCACCGGCATCTTTAAATGTATAAGTTCCGGCCTCGGCACCGGATATCTTGATATTCGTGACACCCTCATTTACACCAGCAGTGGAGGTGCTCTTGACAGTATTACCGAAACCCGTCAGAAGTACCTGATTATTATAGGTTGTAGCGTGGGCAATACGATCAATCTCTGTAGTCAACTGTCCGAACTCGGCTTGGATCGACTCCCTGTTCGAATCGTTGACCGTGCTAGAAGATGCTTGGGTAGCTAATTCTCGCATTCTTATCATAATGGCGTTAATCTCATTCAGAGACCCTTCTGCCGTCATGATAAGATTGGTTGCATGTTCAGAATTACTGACACTGACTTTAAGACCTGCAAGTTCAGCTCGCATACCTTCACTTACTGAAAGGCCAGCAGCGTCATCTGCTGCTCTATTTACGCGCAACCCAGAAGCGAGACGTTCCAGTTTCTGCTTTAGAACGCGGTTATTCGCATTCAAATGTCGCCCAGAATTCAGGGCAGCTATATTATTATTTATACGCAGGGACATATATTTGAACCTCCTTGTATTTTCTTGGCATTAAAAGGCATCCATGCCTGTGCCTTATTGTTTCACGCCCTATTCCCCAATAAAGCGCCTATAACCCGATCGAAAATAGATGAAACAACTCTAAAGCTATATATGCTTCCTCCTTCTGTTTAGTGTTTTTTTACATTTGCCTAGAATATCGGCATCCAAATGTAGATCTTTAAATATTTCTTAAAAACGATATTTTCAAAAAATCAGGATCAAAAGACACCCAACTTATTCGGGTGCAACTTTACCTAACGACAAAATATTGTAAAATAATATAGTTATCGAAAAAATTTCATATTCATATTTACTACGCTGAAAAAGAGGCCTGGGTTCGTGAAGAAATAAATTTTGCAAAAGTCCAACACTTATCTATGTCGACGTTGATACCTTTCGACTTTAACTTCCATTTCATTGCTGCAACAAACTCATCGCCGATAGAGGATTATTATTAGCTTGACTAAGCATTGCCGTTCCCGCCTGGGTCAAAATCTGAACCCGGGTATATCGAGAAATTTCCACTGCCATATCCGCATCTCTTATTGTCGATTCCGTGGCGGTATTTCCTTCAATAGAATTCTCGGTGAACTGAACACTATGCTGCAAGCGATTTAATATGGCACCGAGGTTGCCACGTTGATTGGCTACTCTCTCGATTGCCAGGTCAATCTTTGCAATTGCATCCCGAGCGCTTGCCTGGGTGCCCAAAGAGACTGTATCCAAGTTGAGGTGTTCGCCTTGGGCACGCATGTCTATGAGACTTACATAAACGCGATCCTGATTTCGATCCGTAGCCCCGACTTGAAAGGATGCACTCGTGCCCTCCTGAATTTCAATGGTTTTACCTTCAAGATCACCATATTCATAGCCCGAGTTTTTAATAAAATCTCCGGTTCCATCTTTTACGACCTTTTCCCCCACTAGCGTTAGCTTTATGCCTAGACGGTCGAAATTGGCAACAGAAGTAGTTCCAGTAGCAATACTATCCTTGTCCATCAATGGACTAATACTTATGGTCTGGCTGATGACACCGTTACCCAAGCTTAGTTCCCCAGCCGAGTTATCTTTGATTGTATAGGTACCAGCTGCAGCACCTGAGATCTGAACATTGGTAACACCATTAGCCTCACCAAGGGCAGTAGAAGAAGTTCCATTTACGGTGTTGCCCAAACCCGTCAGCAGGGACTTATCATTATAAACGGTCGAAAGGACAATCCGGTCTATTTCCTCTTTGATCTGCAAATGCTCAGCCTCGATCGCCTCGCGATTGGTGTCCGTGAGCGTGTCGGTTGACGATTGCACCGCCAACTCACGCATACGGATCAACATGGCGCTAACTTCATTGAGCGAACCTTCCGCCACCTGAACCATATTGGCACCCATCTCGGTATTGCGCACACCTTGCGCAAGTCCAGATACCTGTGCTCGAAATCCTTCTGAAATACTGAGACCTGCTGCATCGTCTTTTGCACTATTTATACGTAATCCTGAAGAGAGGCGCTCCAATCGCATCCCCATATCTATACTGTTAAAAGTCAGGCGACGACGAGTGTTCATTGCCGCTATGTTATTGTTTACACCAAAGGTAGTAGCCATTCCTTAACCTCCTTGTTAGGTGGCATTTAATTACGGAGTAAACAGGCCATTCCCTAGCCATTTTTTTACCCCATCTATTGCCTTAATAATTACAACCATCTCTTAATACCACTTTATACAAATATATACTACCATTTTTATCGACCATCACAGCCTTCCCTTTAATCAAATTTTATTGCCTTTTTGGATTTTCAGGTTAAAATCCAAAAAATGGCCAAAGTATTGTGCTACTGAAGTAACTGCAAGGCATTTTGCGGCAAGGCGTTTGCCTGTGTAACCATTGCCGTAGCTGCCTGTGACAGGATTTGTGCACGACTAAACTGGGAAATTTCCTCGGCTATATCGGCATCACGAATAGCTGCTTCTGCTGCCTGCAAATTCTGTATAGCATTACCTAAATTGGACGAGGTGAACTGCAGTCTGTTCTGGACAGCACCCAGGTCGCCGCGCTGCCGCGAGACAACCAGGATTGCAGTATCTATACGCGCAATAGCCTGTCTAGAACTTTCCTGGTTGGCCACGGAGATTCCATTGAGGTTCAACTCATTTCCCGTAGCCCGCATATCGCCAATATTCAGTGCAATTCGGTCATTCGGATCACCTGAGGGGCCGACCTGGAACAGACCACCGCCTCCTGCGTCATCAATAAATATCTTTTTGCCGTCAAGCCGGCCATCTGAGTAAGAATTTCCACCGCTTAGATTCAAGATATTTCCAACATCTGTCAAAGGATGCCCATTTGCATTAATCTGTATTTCACTTGGATAAAATGAATCACCTGTTTCCGTATTTAGTTCAACCGATACAGGTGGGTCAAGTCCAACAACGGCGTCTTGAAGTTTTTTTGCTACCGCATCTAACGTCGTATCGACTGCTGGATCTATTATGGCAACTCTGTCACCTATAATGATATTACTTTCAGTAGCGGTTGGATCTAGGCCGCTAAAATCTGGGGCAGCCGTCTGGGACCTTTGGGCGGTATTTCCTTTATCTACATCAGGACCCACCAAAGTTACACTGACTCCAAGGCGGTCAAAATTAGCGACAAAGGTCGTACCAGTGGCAACTAGGTTACGGCCGGTTCCACCCTGAACCTCACGATCCAAAGTTGGACCCACATCAATAGCCTGGCTCAACTGAGTACCATCAGGCAAATCAATTGACAACGTAATCTGATTATCAGTATTTGAGGTATCCGTAAATGTATAAGTCCCTGGCATAGCACCAGATATATCTACCTCTGTTGCCCCAGTAAAACCATTAAGGGCTGTAGAAACAGCAGGATCTTGTTCTACTAAATTGCCAAAACCGGTCAACAGGTTGTTACCGTTATATCTAGTAGAATTACCTATTCGGTCTATTTCTGCGATAAGCTGATTGAACTCAGCAGCCAAACTCCCTCGATTCTCATCATTTAGAGTGGAGTTAGCCGACTGCACCGCAAGCTCGCGCAAACGGCCCAACATGGCACTTACTTCATTCAATGAGCCTTCAGCCAGCTGAATCAAACTTACACCTTGCTCGGCGTTGCTAACGGCCTGCTTCATGCCCTTCAACTCGGCCCGCATCCCTTCGGAAACGGAAAGCCCTGCCGCATCATCAGCACCGCGATTGATTCTCAGCCCAGAAGAAAGGCGTTCTATACGTAATGCAAAGTCAGCACTATTCTTGTCCAAGTGCCTTCCAGCATTAATAGATGCCACATTACTACCTATCCGTATAGGCATTTCTAACCTCCTTGATTACCGGATGGCTCGGGCCTTCCTTAGCGTTCAACCCTGAGCCAAATCCGAAATGGTATGCAAGTTTTTCCAAAAGCTTCTTTATTCTCTGCATAACAATGGAAATATACCTTGCAAATCATTCTAAGAAATTTATGGACACTCTAAAGCAAGGTGCATGCCAGTTTAATAAATACTATTTATATAAATACATAATAACCTATTTTTATTAAACTTAAAGTTTTTTTATTGCGGACTTTTTCTTCAGACTGGATTTGCCCTAAACCTGTCAAACCATAAGATGAGGAAAGATTGATAAAATGCAGGGAAGATTTTACCGGACCGGATTGCAGTGTTCTGTGCGGATTTTGTAAGAATTTTTTTCTGTAAGCCTGGAGGTGGACCCCATTTTTTTGGACCACTCTGAGGCGATATAAAGGTGAAAAACTGAGGGGCAATTGAGATGGCTTCAACCGGCATCAATGATAGCCCGCAATAGGTGTACCTTGTTATACAAGGATTGGCGAGGAAACTTCTCGTTATATAGAATGAAATAGGCCGTTAAGCCCTTGGCGCAACCTCCTATAGTTGCTCCACTTTGGAAGTGAGATACTCTTTTAAAAATCAAGCGATTTATGTGGCTATTTTGTAAAATTTCTGTCCGTCGAAATCTTGGTCATGTTTCCACACGCCCCAAATCGCATGCAAGAGTTTTCGCATAACAG
>MDTE01068386.1_pt1 | contig 12162 bp, 11 predicted proteins | sample 811231 | NCBI WGS metagenome assembly MDTE01 (sample SAMN05326651, study PRJNA326480) | marine metagenome | isolation source: seawater | place: Indian Ocean: Red Sea | collected 2010
GCTCCATTGAATTTTAGTAGTGATAGCAATAGATTCGGGCGATTCTCACAAATCTAATGATTAGACTGATATAGGTTGATAGTTGACGATATAGCTAAATTCCGCAATAATTATCGCAATTTGAGCTTTTCGATCTGTTTCAACTTCTTCGATTCTTCTACAATAAACAGAAATTATTTTTAAATAACTCGCTAGTGGAGCGTCCCTCTTTTAATCAAATTTTGCTCACTAATTCCCAACTTTAAAGCTTCCCATTTTTGCTCATATTTACAATTTGCGAGTAATTATTATAAATTACTTATTTTATTAAGTCTCACTTAAATTGATAGCTGCTTATCTTCTACAGTTTTATAAAAATATATAATTACTTTTAAATATAAATATATATATATTTAAGCTCGAAAAATTTAAAATTTGAATTATTATTAGCAAAAAATGTAAAATATAAATCATCTTTTAAATTTATAATTTTTAAGTTTTAAAATGTATCTTAAAAAAAAACAATTAAATAATTTTTTTAAAAAAAGATTTTTCTTTTTTATTATCTTTTTCTTTTTATTAGGATTTTATTTTGGTAATCAAAATTTTTGGAAAAAAACACTTTTAGCAGATCATATAAAAGACTTTTATTGGAGTCTCAAAATACCTGATAAATTGATTAATGGTAAAACTTATAAGTTAAGAGGCACCCTACATAAGAAAAAACATTCTGAAAACTTTATTATTGAGGAAATAGATAAAGATGTATTAAAATCAATTGAAACCAATTGGTCGAGTCGAAATAGTTTTCAAGAGTTTATCAAAAATTCTCTTGGTACAGATAACTTACCTAAAGGAATTCCTAATGAATTTTCTACCGCATTAGAAAAGAATTCGAAAAATTATCATAATGGTTCGATTTCATATAATTCTATTCATTTCAATTATCCAGAGATATCAGTTAGGTATCTGCATGCTAAGCATCATGAAAAAAAGAAGAAATTAGTTATAATTTTGCATGGACATGGATCCTCAGCCAATAAAGTAATGGGTTTAGATAAAAAGGATTATATGAATGAATTAGGGAAAAAGATATTCGAAGAAGGATATGATGTAATATCTTTTGATACAACAAGTAATATGAGAATTGGAGGTTATTTAAATAGTCAATTACTTCTATATGGCATACAAATTTATGGACTATGGACCAAAGCAATAATGGATTTAGCAGAGAGTAAAGAAATCATTAATGATTATGAAGATATTTATTTATATGGATTTTCAAATGGTGCCTTAATAGCCAATTTTTGTTCGATACTAGATGGAAATTTTTCAAAAATTATTATTGACGATATAGTGTTGAGCAAAATTAAAGGGAATTTTTACTACCATCGGGAACAAGAATATTCATTATATTTTCTGAGACCTTTATGGGAAAAAATAAATCGCAATGATTTTGTTAAATTTTCAAAAAAAGGAACTTTTTTTATTTCAAATGATTTTGTCAATTTTAATAAAAAATCTATTCCTGGAATTTCCATAATTCCAAAAAAATATTCATTTCACATACCGGAAGAGGATATAATTTTTTCTATATTTAAGAAATAAAATGGGCTATATATTAGCTATTGCAATGTGTCTTATAGCCTATCAAGTTCTCGCAATAATTTTCGCAATTTACATATAGTTATAATCTCTAACGAGTTTTATAGTAATGGGACTCACCTGTTTTTAGCCCTTCATGGCATGTAGGGGGTCAGGGGTTCGAATCCCCTTGGCTCCATTGAATTTTATTATTAACAGAAGGGCGCGCAGAAGAACAACAATTAGTAATAGTTCAAGAGAAAGGTGGCTTTAATCTTTGCGGCGATTATGACCAAGTAGTTCAAGAAGAAAAAATCAGACAAGTTATAGATGATTTAAATGATCGACAAATATGGGTAGGAACGCACTAGATGTTTACACCAAAATAAATATCAAAGACTACTTAGCTAGACCTGAAGAAAAGTACGATAAAGAATATTCAAAAGATATATTAAAAAATTATCTAAATACATAATTTTAATTTGATGATCTATTTTTTATAATATTATGAACTTTAGTAGCTAAATTATCACATGAATAAAGAGTTATTTAAAGAAGTAATAAATGCTGAAGAATTCTCAAAATACAAATTATTTAATGGTGTTTGGACGAAGAATGAAAATATTAACCATGAAGGCTATGCTCAAAACTTTGGTTTGCAATGGAACAAATTTAAAAATACACAATTTGATTCCAAGAATGGCACGAGTAATACTCGTGATAGATTATTTGGCTGTTCTGGATGGAAGCCAGAAGCACTTAAAAACAAATTTGTTTTAGAAATTGGATCAGGAGCAGGTAGATTTACGGAAGTTCTTCTTGATTGTGGCGCTTATGTTGTGAGCAATGATATGTCTGATGCTGTATATGCGAATTATAAAAATAATAAAAATGAAAGGCTTCTTCTTTTAAAAGAAAATTTATATAATCTTCCATTAAGACCACATTCTTTTGAATATGTCCTCTGTTATGGAGTTGTTCAACATACTCCTAATATAAAAATGACTTATAACGTGTGCACTAATTATGCTAACGAGAATGGGATGTGTAGTTTTGATCATTATAAGAAACAATTCATACCTAATCCCTTTTATCATCCAAAATATTTTTGGAGACCAATTACAAAAAATTTACCACCAAAAATTCTATTAAAAATAATTGAATCTTATATACCTTTTTACCTGCCATTTGATTCGATTATAAAAAAAATACCCAAAATCGGTTATATAATTGCAGGCTCTATACCAATACCATGTTGGAATTATATAAATGCAAAAAAAATCAATCAAGATAAAAATAATTTAATTGAATGGGCGATATTAGATACTTTCGATGCACTAGGAGCAAAATATGATAAACCATGGAATTTAAGACAATTAAATAAACTAGCCAAAAATCTTCCCGTTAAAGGATTTCATGTTGGGCTAGGAGGAAATGGAATTTTGTTAAATACTTTTGGGAATAATAAAGTTAATAGATAAAATTTGAATTTTTTATCTTTATTTATTTATAAATGCAAATTTTTCGCTAATTTCAAGTAATTCAATGCCTCTTTCATATTTAGAAAATTGTATTCTCTGAAATGGAAAATCATTTAATAATTTATTAGATTCGTAATTAAATTCACATTTTATTTCGCAAACACAAACTTTATCTTTTAAAAAGATTTGATTTAAGTTTTCTTTTAAGAAATTAGATTTACCATCATATTCAATAGATGTATCTATAGTTAATCTGATATCTTTTACAAGAAAATATTCTCTTTCATAAGAAATATCTAATATTGGGAAACAAGTTCCATATTTTTTATCCTCAATTCCAAAACTAGAAAATTTTAAAAATTCATTATTATTAATAATTTTTTTTTCGTTTTTAAGTCTCATATTATCTGTACTTAATTTATATTCAAAACTAAAATCATTTTTAAGTTCATTTAATTTTCTTGAACCATAATTTCTTATTCTTATTTTTTTTCTAGGAATAATTCCTTCTTGTGTCTCATGAAACATCTCAAGTTTAAAATTATCAAAGTATCTTGAAGTAATGATTCTTTTTGGAAATAAAATTTTACCTTTGTTATCTTTGATCCATTTTAAAATAGAGGGATAATCAACAATATTAAAGGGTATCTTTTGCTCTATTCTAGGATTCATGATTTTGAATTAATTCTGGAATTTTCCTGCACATATTTGACACCTTCTTTACAAAAAAAGTTCTTTAAATTTAAAGATGAGTTTCCAAATTCTTGTTTTTTCCTATAAACAAGATAACAATTTTTTATACTCCCAGTCTGAATATTAGAGGCAAACATTTTTGAAGAATCTTTTACTACTAAAGCCGAAAAAGAATTATAAATCTGACCTTGTTCCAAATTCAGAAACCCATTTTCACCCAAAGAAATTGCTTTATCTTTGCAATTTGACAAATAAGATTTTTTTATTAAATAGTTTCCTGAAGATAAATCAAGACAATCATTCCCAGCATTGAAAACAAATATTTTTTTTATAATTAAATTAGAAAAGTCAAAATCTACAGCATCTTGAAAGCTATTACTTACATTTATTTCATCAATTTCTCCGGAAGATCTAACAAAATTTATAGAATCTTCATTTAAACCTCCATTCATTTTAATTTTCAAAGAAGATACATTGATATCTAGAAAATTAATAGAACCAGTTATTAGAGACTTATCATATCTAGATTCTGAGACAATATTTTCTGCTTCTTTAGCTTCTACAACTATATTCCAGTCAATTAGATTGCCACCCATAAATATAACCTTATCTTTAATATCAAAAAGCTTTATTTTCAACTTCTTTCTTTTTTTGTCGATATGCAATTTAGGATTACCTGAAATAAGAACAGAAACTTTGTTAATAGTTAAAGATTCTCTAAATGTGCTTTTTAATAATTCTTTTTCATTATTTAATTTAGGATTTAAACCAGAATATAAATAAATAGAATTATTTTTCTTATACTTCCCTCTCATTATGGAATACATATCATCTAGATTTTTAATCTCAATATTTCTGCATTCTGTTATATTTTTTTTGCAAATTGTAAAAAAATTATCTTTATAATAATAGATTCTTCCAAAACCTTCTTCTTTAAATTTAGCAATATTTTCACTAACATTTTTCTTATCTTTATCAATAACTAATTTTTCTAATTGATTTAACTTTAATTTTATCGTTTCTAATTTTTGATTTATTTCAATTAAGTTCATATTTAAACCAGATTTGTTTAATTCTCCCAAGAAGGAATTTTTATTAATCGAATTAATTTTCTTCTTTGATAACTTAATATCATCAAGACTTAAATCACTTATTTTTAAATTATCTAATGTTAAATCTATTAATTCACGATTTTTCCATGTAGGAATCATGATCCTAGATTGTCCATCATAATAAATTGGTTCTAAAGACTTTTTAAGAGGATTGTAATAAAATCTTCTATCGTTTGTACTTAGACCATGGGTTGCTCCATTAGCTATAGATATTGCCCGAAAAACAGAAAGCTTTTCTTTTTCATCTTTTTTGAAACCAGAAAGTGTTTGATCTTTGAAATCAGGGACTTTATTAAAACTATCTACTTCATTTGTTGCAATAGAAAATAAATTCAAAGCATCAATCCCTATATCAACATTTAATTTATTTTTTTTTAACCAATTAGAATTAATTATTTTTGGACTATGCCATAGACGAGAGAACCTATTCCAGTGAAAATCTTCATTAATTTCCAAGACAGCTGACTCTCTTCTTTTATTATTTTCAAGCATTTCCTTTACAGGGTTTTCTTGTGCTATTGCTCTATAAGAAACTCCATTGACAGATAAATCTATAAAATGAGTTCTTGGGGAAATAAATCCTAATTCTTTCATTAATAAAGCTGTAAATATTTCTGAATTTCCATTCCTCGTCTCAGGAAGAAGTAATTTAAACCTAACAAATCCATTTAAATTTCCATTTTTTAAAGAAACATCTAATGAAGCCACTAAATTTTGTGAGATCATTGCTATATGATCACGCAAATCACCTGAAATTCTTACTTTTGCATCAAATTTACATGAATAACCATTTGTTTGATCCCAATATAGTTTTGCATTAAATCTTTTTTTATATTCTCCAGAAATATTTCCTAGTGGAGAAATATAAGCTTCAAAAATATTTTTTGACCAGCCTCTTGAATTTGGAATAGTAATTGAAATTTTTTCAATGTAATTAGAAGATTCATGATCATTTTCAAAAGATTTATTTTTTATACATAAAGGATTAATTTCATCATCAATACTTTTTTGAAATTCTGTATTATTATCTCTACTTGATTTTTTGAATTCAGAATTATTAATTTTTATAGTTGAAAAAATAATTAAAAGAGTGCCTAATGCAGTAAATGGCACAAGTAAATATTTCATAAAATATTTTTTTTGATACTTATTATTTGATTAAAAGAAAGGAGATACGATTTTAGTTCATTAACTTCATTTAATGAATTAAACTTTAATTTATATACAAATTCTTTAGAATCTATTTTCTCAAATGAGAAAAGGAGATTATCTTCAAATTTATTAAAAAATATTTCTTCTTTCGACTCAATCTCAATTAAATAGCTGTTGCCTTCAAAAGGCAGATTAAGAGTAGTGTTTAAATTTAATTTACCTCTATTTTTAAAACCTAAGTAAATTGAGTATATATAAATAATTAAACAGGATACGAAACATAAGAATAATGCTTTAATTGGTGAGCTAGTTAAAGTGATTCCAATGGTAAGCAATAAAAAATATATAGTTAATTCCAAAGGTGATTTAACGGGATGCCTAAACCTAATTATTGACAATGCTCCTACCATTCCAAGAGAAAGAGCAATATTACCAGAAATAATTTGAGTTACTGTTAAACCTATTACTGGTAAAAGTAAATAAGTTAATGAACTACTATAGGTTCTCGCCCAATTTTGACCACATAATACCAAAGTTTTACGTATCAAAAAACCGCTAAAGACCGCGAGAAAAAATATAAATAAAAAATTTGGGGTTAATGAATATAGCTTTAAAAATTCAATAACTTTTTTAATTAAAAAATCCAAAAAAAAAATTAATTATTAACTATGCTAAAACATACTTATTAAGCATTAAAAATATAAAAAATAAATTATCATTTTTTAATAGTTTTTATGGATTAAGATAATTAATCAAAAAATCAGACCTTTAAAAAAAGAGATATTTAAAAGAAACTATCAAAAATAAAAGTCGACAATATTATTATGCTATTAAAAATAATAGTAATCCTTCAAACAATTTTTACCAAATTAATAAAGACAGGATCAAAATTCATTTTGCAGGTTATATTAGTATTCTGCATGGCATGAGGAGAGTATATAGTTCAATTCCATATAGCTAAACTGAATTTTTAAATTTTTTTCTTAAAACAAACTATTAACCCTTTAATCTATTGAAAAAATTTAATCATAAGATTATTTTTTTATGAAAAGTATTTAGCTAATATATATTTATTCTAAAGATGCACTAATAATGACTCCAAAATGGAAAAGACATTCAGCATTATTTTTAGATAGAGACGGCGTAATAAATATTGATTACGGTTTTGTTCACTCAATGGATAATTTTAAGTATATAGAAGGTGCAAAAGAAATTATTAAGATGGCTAATGATTTTGGTATTCTGGTTATTGTAGTTACAAACCAATCTGGGATAGCAAGAGGCTACTATACCGAAGAAGAATTTAAATTATTTACAGAGGAAATAAATGAAGATTTAAAAAATTTTGATGCTCATATAGATGCTACTTATTTTTGTCCTCATCATCCAAAAGAAGGTATTGGAAAGTTACGAAAAGACTGCGATTGTAGAAAACCAAAGACTGGATTACTTATGAAAGCTATAAAAGAATGGAATCTTGATAAGAATAAATGTTTCTTAATAGGAGATAAAGATAGTGATATAATTGCCGCAAATAGATGTGGGATTTCCTCCTGTCTATTCTCTTCAGAAAATAATAACCTTTTAGAAATTTTTAAAAATAAATTACCTTATCTAAAAGGTTAAATAATTTAAAAATTTTCAATTCTAAATAAAAAAAGACAGATAAATGAAAGATAATAAAATAATTTACGTTTCATTTTTAGATTCAAACAGCGAAAAAGGTGGCGGCCAAATAGAAACAATCGAGGAGATTAATCAATTCCAGAAAATATACGGTAACATTGACATCGCTTGTATTAATTCAATTAAAAATAACTATCCAATAGAAAAAGGCAATAACTTTTTGCATGTTAAAAAATTTAATAAATTAATCCCAATTTTTGGCAAAAGACCATTTATCTCTTTTAATTTATTAAGTAAATACCAAAAAGTATTAATAGCAGACGCAAGATGTTTTATTCCTTTCTTAATGGCATCTTTTTTAAAAAAAGATATATATTTTAAATCACATGGTTCTTTAGCTATATATTTCTATTCATACATAAAAGCAAATTTATTTATATTTAAATGGCAACCTATAATTTCCTTAATAAAAATTTTTTATTATTTAATTTTAATTATAATATTTACATTGATAGAGACATATATTTATATTTTTTCAAAAAAAATTTATATGATGAGATCTCAACAATCTTTCAGGTTATCTTTTTGGGGTAAAATCTACTGCAAATTTTTTGCTTTCAAAACTGAATTCTCCTTTTGTCCTTCATTAAATAGATATAAATTTTTAAAGAAAGTTAATCATCTTGACAGAAAAAAAAAAGATTCAAAAAAATTTAATATATTAATTTTTGGTAACTGGGTTTTGCCACATAACTTTTCAAGTCTTGTTGATTTTATTGAAAGATTAAATATTAATAATTCATGCACTATTAACATAGTGGGGAAAATTGATATTTCAAAAAAAGAAATTTTAAATAGATTATATGCAAAAAATAAATTAGAAATAAATATTCTTGGATATATCCAAAACCTTGATAAATTAAAATTTTTGTCAACTCATGTAGTCTCTTGTGCAAACTATGGATCAGGAATTCCAATAAAATGTTTGGAAATAATTAAAGATTCAGAGGTTTATAACTATATCCCTATGGCTTCCTCATATTGTATGAAATCATTAAAAGGAATTATAAATATTGAAGAATATACTTTCCCTTCTGAAGGTCCAATAAATATTAAATTATAAATATTAAAATTATTAGCTAATCATATTGAGGAAATAATCTGATCTTAAATAAGATAATTTAAGTTTATCAATTACAACTTTTCTATTAGGTAAATCTTTTAAATATCCATCTGTTAGATAATTCCTTAAATTACTTTTTTCATAAGTACATTCTGAATAAAAATCGTATAAATATTTTTCCCAAATAAAGACATTTTTACAAATAAATATCGATTCTAACAAAGATAAAGGAAAGGCTTCTCTAACTGAAGGGAATAAAAAGCCAGATGATTTTCTAACTAAATTCAAATACTTTTTTTTATCTAGATTATTTAAAATAAAAATTTTATAATTTTTTAATTTTGTTTTAGCAAAAAAATCAATTTCTTCATATAGTGGTCCTGATCCGCAGAAAACTATTGTATTAATTTTTGGTTTATCTATATTCATTCTTTTAAGATCTTCCAACAATCTTATGTGGCCCTTTTCTTTAACTAACCTTGCTCCATATATTAGATATTTTTTTTTCTTAAATTCATCATATTCGAGATCAAAATCAGTTTTACTTTCTTCAATATTAATTGGAATTTTCAGCATTCTTATTTTACTCTTAATTTTAAAATTAACCTTTAAAGATTTATTGACCCAAGGAGAAACCCCTACAATTTTTAAAGAAGCAGAAAACCTTAAAAAGAATTTCTCAATTTCAACAGATAAAAAGCCAATTTGTTTTTTAGGTAATTTCTTAAACTGATGATAAACAAAATATACATTATTTTTTTGAATGCAAGAAAAAATTGGAGCTATAAATTGGAATGGAAAACCATGAAAAACTATAGAGTACTTTCTTTTTTTTATAATTAAATATAGTAAAAGTATTATTATTGATGGAATACTTTTAAAATAATCACTTAATTTATAATAACTATCTTTGCTTTTTATTCTAAAAGGTATTGGAAGATATTGATATCTCTCTAAATTTGTATTATTTGTTAGCGATATACAACTATCACCATTATTGCAAAAAGTTTCTAATACATTTTCACCGCCTCCACTTTTAAGAGCGTAAATAATATGTAAAGATTGTTTAGAGGAGTTTTTTATATGAAATTAAATTTAATTATTCATTAAAATTATCCTAAAATTTAAAAATAAACAAACTCTTAAACAATTTGTAAATTTTTAAAATACTAATTTTGATTAATTTAATATATAATTGCTTAGTAAAAGTTAGGTATCTTTAATATTAAATATTTTAAGAAATCCTTTTTATACTTTTAAATTTTTTTTATTTTAAAAAGTGAAGAATTTTAATAAAACGAATTATGGAAATTAAAAATCATTAGATGTCAAATGAATTGTAATCAATATTCAATCCTAATTACAGGTGGTTCAGGATTTATAGGTTCCCACGTAACTTATTTATTGCTAAGAAAGGGATTTAACGTAGTTTCATTAGATTCATACATAAATAGTTCTGCAAAGGTTTATAAAAATATCTTAAGTTTATTAGAAATTGAAAAAATTGAAATTAATAAAGGTTACAGATTTATTGAAGGAGATATTAAAGATAAGCTTTTACTCAAAAAATTATTCAATGACCAAATTAATAATAATAATCCAATAAAAGCAGTTATCCATTTGGCAGGATTAAAATCAGTTAATGAATCATTACAAAATTCATTAAATTATTGGTCAAATAATGTTTGTGGATCAATAAATATTTTTGAAGTTATGAAAGAGTTTGATTGTAATACGATAGTTTTTAGCAGTAGTGCAGCTATTTATGGATTAACAAATAATTCTAGTATTAACGAAAAAGCAGAAATTAAACCTACAAATCCATATGGGAACTCAAAAGCAACAATTGAAAATATATTAAATGATTTATATACAACTTCTCCAAATTCTTGGAGAATTGCAAATCTTAGATATTTTAATCCTATAGGAGCTCACTCATCAGGAATGTTAGGAGAAAATCCCAATAATATCCCAAATAATATCTTCCCATGTATATTACAAGTAGCAATGAATAAAAGAAAAGTCCTAAATATATACGGAAATGATTGGCCTACAAAAGATGGTACAGGTATTAGAGACTACGTGCACATAATGGATTTAGCTGAAAGTCATATAAACACACTTATGCATTTAAATAATTCCGTCCCTAAATTAATTAACTTAAATATAGGAACAGGAAAAGGTACAAGTGTTTTAGAATTAATAAATACTTTTGAAAAAGTTAATAACATTAAAATACCTTGGAAGTTTGTCCAACGCAGACCAGGAGATGTCCCACGATGTGTTGCAGATAATTCTCTATGCAAAAAAGTTCTTAATTGGTCACCTAATAAAGATCTTGACACAATGTGTAAGGATGGATGGAGGTGGGCATCTACTCATCCTTATGGTTATTAGTTAAAATGCAAAATATACATTTATTAGGCGCATCTTCACTAACAGGATCGTCTTTTAATTATTTATACAAAAAAAAATATAAAATTATTTCTTATTCAAGAAATAATAATAAAAATGTCTTCTTAGATCTCAATGATTATAAAACTTTTACAAACATAAATCTAGATTTACTCTATAATTCTTTTATAGTAAGTTATGCCCCAATTTGGGTTACAGAAAAATTTTTATATTTTTTATCTACTGAAAAAAAGGAAAAACTAAAAAAAATTAAAGGTCTGATTTGTTGTTCTTCTTCATCAATTATTACCAAACGTTTTACTGCAAACATTAAAGACAAAAAATTAGTAAATGTCTTATACAATTCTGAACAAAAAATATATGAGATCTGTAAGAAGTTAGAAATAAATTGCACAATATTTCGCCCAACTATTATTTATGGTGAGTGTGGCAAAGTAAAAGACAATAATTTATACAAATTATCTAAAATAATTAAACAAATACCATTTATATTCCTCCCTAAAAACGTTGGTTTAAGGCAGCCTATACATTCATTCCAGATGGCAAAATTAACTTCTTTTTTTATAAATAAGATGTCAAAAAATAATGAAAATAATTTTGTCTTTGAAAAGATAGACGTAGGAGGAGACGAAATTTTAACTTATAAGGATATGATCTCTAGATTAAATATTAAGAATCAAAAAGAATTTATTTTCAAAACGCAGATTCTAACAATCCCTGATTTTTTATTTTATATCATAATTACGCCATTATTAATAATAAGGCCAAATATATTTGAGAAGATTTTTAGGATTAGTTCTAATTACAGTGGATTCTATAAATATTGTGATTTAACTGGCGAGGAAATAAAAAAGTTCCCGTATAAAAAATATTTATAAAAGACATATATAATTTTATAAGCATCATAGTTTCAATTAAAAATTTTTAAATTAGTCAAGTTCATTAGTCAAGAATTTACTAAAAATCAGCTGAAAATTTTTTTTCAATTACCGTACCA
>MDTE01069605.1_pt1 | contig 12161 bp, 25 predicted proteins | sample 811231 | NCBI WGS metagenome assembly MDTE01 (sample SAMN05326651, study PRJNA326480) | marine metagenome | isolation source: seawater | place: Indian Ocean: Red Sea | collected 2010
CTGTGACTGTAAATACTTTGATGAACCGATACGGTTTTGGAATTCTGATACAGAATATGTCTGCGAGTTTGACGCAGTACATATTGTATCGGGCTAAGTACTTAGCCTAAATACTTCTGTAATTCCTATGAATACAGAAGTATTTATAACTAAGTATCCAATGTAATGAAAGGAGACTATATGTCGTACTATTGGAATAAAAATAAAGTGTGCAGATACTGTAACTACAGTATAGCACACAAGGGCGAGACCTATTGGAAAGCTTCCAGCAAGCTGGACAAACAGGGCGAGCCTGTTAGGTATCCGCTTAACTTACACTACACTTGTGGAGTGGAACTCTACAACAAAGGTGAGAACCTTTGGGAGTGGAGTAAGAAGGATACCAAAAAGTCTATTAAACAATTACTACTGTTTAAGTAATCTTAAATAAATATACTGTCTAGTTCCTATGACTAGACAGTATATATTTATAAATTAATTGAAAGGAATTAACTATGGATTATGATGTTGACGAAATTGTTTATGGAGATATTGTTGATACTGAACTAGACGATAGTCAGGTCAACTTTCTCTATTGGTGGTACTACGAACTGTAGTATATATCCTAGTGCTTTTAGCCTATGCGAAAGCACAAGGATATATATAAGAAATTATATGTATCAATTGATATAAGTAAATATAGAAAGGATAATTATGTCAAAACCTATGAACCCTGTGGTATGCGGTGCTACAGGCAAAACTCTCACCGAATGGCGTGAACGAACTTTCGTTCAACGCTACATTAAGGGAGAGTTAGTAACTATCCCGCTATACCTAGATATTGACCATATCATAGGTCTGCACAAGCAGAGTGAAACTTACTTAAGTAAGAAAGCTACTGCTGAGGCAGAAGCTTCTGAAGTATCTGAGGATACTGAGGAAGTTATGGCTGAGGAGCCTGCTTACTAAGTAAGTTCTCAGTACCTATCCGAAAGGGTAGGTACTATAGAATTTATAAGAAAGGGAATAACAAATGAATAATATTGTATACACAACAACAACTAACGAGCCATACCCAAGTAAAACTTGTGGTGCTAATGGCGAGTGGTGTGGTTGTGGTATGTCTGACGAATATTATGAGAGGAAAAAATGAGACCGATAACATTTTATATTGTAATACTAATGATTACAATACAAATAATAACGAAACTTTAATCGACCCCGATGAAGAGTGTCGCAACCACATAGTCAACAGCTATTAATCTAGAGGGACTATGAACTTATGAGTGGTGCGTGATTTGCACACGTGACGTTCATAAGCTAGGCACTTTAGGGCAACGCGGTGCAAAGCATGTGTAGGAGCGAGAGCGACCGATAGTGTGCGTGAGCCCACGAGATTTTATGAAAGTTTATAGTCAAATGACTATAATAAATAGAAAGGAATGATATGGATATTGTTACTATAAAGAATGCCATTGATGTATTGGAAGGAATAGTATCAGCCAACAAAATGTCTACTATAAAAGACATTGTTAAGGAAGCTGTTATAGATTTCCATGAAAGCAAAATGGACAGTGCAATAGACGCTGACTTATCAGTACTTGAAATCAACAACGTTGATATTCAAGATTTAGTTGATGAGGTAGAATACCCATTCTAATTTAAGATATATATCTGTCGTATGCCCTATGCCTACGACAGATATATAACAGATATAAATAAGAAAGGAATAATATGGAAACTATAACTAAACTAATGTCTTTAAATAAAGACAGTCAACAAATAGTATTACTCTGGATACTAAGAGATTTAATTAATTGGAAAACTAATGACCGAGTACGAGAAGATATACGAGGTCATTCAGCTATGTTGTATGAAGCAATACAACACCAAATAAATAAAGCATATGCTAAGCAAATTAAAAACGAGGAGGAATAATATGGATAAAGATACACGTAGAATGTTTGAAGATATATTCAAAACACTTGAAGGTATTGTCGAACAACTTAAAACGCAAAGTGAACTTAACGAAACTATCGTTGGTATATTAAGTAACAATGATTATCTTGACCAAGATATAAATGTATGAGTTCTATGACCACAGTTCTAAGAAATATGAGAATGAATTATCTGTTGACTTCGTGTTCAATGGTGATACAACTTCTGACGAAGCTATAGAGCAGATAGAACTGCTGGTAAAACTAGCAAGTAAGAATAAAAAGATTTCATTTATACGCTGGAAACCCAGTATGTATATGAAAACTAATCTGGCAACAGATTAGTCAGATGCTAATAACGCAGCCCTGTTTAAAGTTATTAGTATCCCCCGCTATATGTGGGGTAGGCACACTACCATGTTATTCCCCTATAACAGAGTACGTTAAATGAACGGTGTGCCTATCTGACATATAGCCAATATGTCAATGGAAGAAAAGCAAGAACGATAAGCTATTGAAAGGAAACGATATGAGTAGTAATACTTTAACTTATGTTACACAAGATGTAACATATGCATTTAAAATCCAAGGCAAAGAGCCTGGTATATTGTTCAACAATCCAGCCATGATGGCTGCTGAATCTGAAAAGATGTCAAAGGGAAAGAAAACCTATGACCCTGATGAAGAAGCAGAGATGAGAACATATAAAAATGATGAAGGTAATCTATGCGTACCTTCTACCCAGATTAGAGCATCTATATTAGAAGCATCTAAAGTATTTAAAGTTGGTAGAAGTAGTGCGAAGACAATACTTAATCACTTAATAATAGAACCATTTGATTTAGTAGAACTTAAATCAGATAAAGGTAAACCTATCACAGACTATGAACTTGACCAACGTAGAGTACAAGTACAACGTGCTGGGATTATTAGAACAAGACCACTTGTTCCAGAATGGACAGTGGAATTTACTATCATAGCTGACGATGAGATTATGAATGCTACTTGGGGTGACCAAGCATTGGATTCATTAATTAAAATTGTGTCAGATGCTGGTAAGAAACAAGGAATCGGAGACTATAGACCACAAAAGGGTGGTAACTTTGGACGATTCGAAATATTAGAAGCAAAGGAAGTAGTATAAACTATGGCAACTAGGCAACAAAAGGTAAAAGCTAGAGTTGCATCTAATAAAGTTAAGTATCTCAAGGTATCCAAGGGTGATGCTTGGTATGACATTGAGAAGTTAGTTTGTGATGAGAGTATATATCCGAGAAGAAATATACTCTCTTCCAAAGTTAATCAATACAAAGATGCAATGGAATTAGGACAGATATTCCCAGCTATTACTGTAGAAACTAAGAATGAAAGACCAACAGGTAGAATACTAGACGGTTGGCACAGGTATCATGCACTATTAAAACGTGGTGAAAAAGAAGTATCTGTTACATTTGTAGAATGTAAGGATGATGTAGAAGCATTACGTCAATCATACATTCTTAACAATTCACATGGCTTAGCATATTCTGCTATTGAAGTACAAGATTATGTAAAGACAGCCAATGACTTAGGTATGAGCTATGACATGATAGCTAAAGATATAAACAAGACACCTAAGAAAGTACAAACTATGGTTAAGAACTTTGGTACTGCTAAAGACGGTAGTACTATCGCACTTAAACGTGGACTCAGACATCTAAGAGATAACAGTAACGTAACTAAGAAACAAGAAGCATTAAACAAAGCATGGATAGGTAGCAGTGCTAATGTCTATGTGTCATTGTTATACAAATACTTAGATGCAAACGCATTTAAAACAGATGACGTTAAGTTTGTTAAGTTAATGGATAAGTTAACTGATAAATGGATGCAAATTAGAAAGACTTTATAATAAGCTACGCATCGGTTCGGCTTGGATAGGTGGACTAATGTCGGGTTCGGAGCGGTAGGGAAAGGTAAGGTCCATTAAGTTTTAATTTATGGTAGGCAAGGGTGTGCACAGGTTCGGATTGTCATGGAAAGCTTGGGTTCGGTTATGTAAGGAATGTTATGCAAAGCTAAGGCACATTAAAGTTTTAAACATGAGGTTAGGAGCGGCAAGGTCCCGAATGCTGAGGTCCGGTATTGCAAGGATAGGTCTGGAACTCTAAGGTAAGGCACATTAAGTTTTAATTTATGCATAGCAATGCAGGGGTACGGTGACGTAGGCACAGGAACGGTCCGGAACGGTTAGGTTATTTATATATTAGTCGTGACCCTTATGTACACGACTAATATATAACGTAATTATGAAAGGAGATAGCATGGGAGAGACCGCATGTGAACACTATGAAATGAACAATAAACCAAATGAATACTTGGTTACATTTGGATTTCATTCTAAAGATATATCAGACACAGGTAATATGTTTGGTGATAAGAATAAAGAACAAGACATAGATAAATTACAGGTAACTGTTGAAGTTATGTCAGGTGATTTAGTAAGTGCAATAGTTCAAGCACAAAGAGTAGTAATGACTGAAAGAGCAATAACAATGATGGGTTATATGGACGGTATACCTGACTTTGCTAAGCAAGATAGTTATACAATTGATGACTTGAATTATATATTAGAAAAGATGAAAGGTACGGGAGTCTTTGAATCATGGATGATGTTGGAACCAACAAGCATACAGGTTGCAAGGACAGATAATATACCAATGCTACAGGATATGACAGTGGAAGCTGTAAGTAAAGATATAGCAAACACTGCTGATAAAGCTGAAGCTTGGTTAAAAGAACAAGATAAATAGAAAGGATAAGACTATGGCTAACAACGATTGTTGGAAAATGATAGCATCTGTATTGGGTAAATCTCGTAGAGTATTACTCTATGGTCCCCCAGGTACAGGTAAAACATATAGTGCTGTTAAACAAAGCACACCATTGGATGAGCAAGGCAAACCAAATGTCTTTCAAGTTACAATGACAGAAGATACTGCAGCTGCAAACCTTGAAGGGTTTTATAAACCCAATAGTTCAGGGGGATTTGAGTGGCATGACGGTATCGCAATACAATCATGGCGTAATGGTGGTAGGTTGGTTATCAATGAGATAGACCATGCATCACCTGATGCTATGACATTTCTACATGCAATACTTGACGACCAAGAGATTGCAAGGTTGACATTAAACAATGATACTAAGGAGACTGTCCGACCTAAGGACGGATTTCAAGTAATAGCTACTACTAATAGTCCACCTGAGAGTTTACCTTTAGCATTAAATGATAGATTCCCTGTGAAAATATTTGTAGATAGCATACATCCCAATGCAATGGAACAATTTCCAGAGGATTGGCATAGTGTAATCAACGATACTACATTAGTTGATGACCCTGAAGAGCGTATATCAGTACGTGCTTGGAGTGAGTTCTTTGGATTACAAGACAAAGGATTTACTGCTGAGACTGCAGCTAAGCTAGTGTTTGGTGATAAAGCAGAAGAGTTAGTGGATGCTGTAACTCTAGCTAATGCGTAGAGATAGAGCATATCCATATCCAGAAATAGTAACAAGCGAAACAGGTTGGACTGTTACTGGTACACCAGATAATCATGGTGGTGCAAGGACTGATAATCTAAATAAACATATGCAAGTCCCACTTGATAGAGACTGCAAGGATTGTGGTATTAATCATAGTCGTATGATAAGACGACATGAATTAGGACACGTTAAGTGGAGTCCCAAGACTATGGGTAGGTTAAAGCCTGGTGTTAGACCTGAAGCAGTAGAAGTACTTGAAGAAATAAGAGTCAACTACTTACTGCGTAAAGCAGGAATAGCAATTGAGGAACCTACTCAATGTGTAGATAAAATAGAAATAACTACACATGAAAAAGTATATAAAAGTAGTATTGCAGAATTAATACTATGGACATTAGCTAGTATGTGGGATAGAAAAGACCCTAGTGCTGAGTATGGTGGATATGTATGGGGACATGAGTATGAATCTATTAGAAAAATAATAGATGATGCACTTGATAATCCACAACTTACTGAAATGCGTAAAGCTGAGCTTAGATTTACACTGAATACAGTACAACAATTCTATCACAGTATAGTAAGACATGCATATGGTCAGACACCTTCATATAGAAAAGTACAAAACTATGCAAAGAAACTTAGTGAAGTACTTGATATGTTCTTAGATAAACCTAAACCTGAAGAAGTTTTTAAGCAGGATAGACTGCAAAATTCTGAAGAAACAGGTGAAGAAACTGAACAAGAGGGTAATGAAATAGAAAATCCACAAACTGTTCAAGACTTAGAACAGCGTATGCGTAGTCAGTTAATGAATGAAATGAACTACCAAACTACAGGTGGGGTAGGACATTGGGGTGAAATGGAAATACATGAACCTGCATTAACTGTTAACTTACAAGGTAGATTAAAGCAGGGTAGAAAGTATAGACCAGCTGACTTTGGATATAATCCTAAGTTTATTAACCGCTGGTGTAGTGATAAGAAGATATTCAAACAGAAACAACATGTACTTGGTGGAACTATATTGATAGATGCATCAGGTTCTATGTCGTTTAGTGGACAAGATATCTTAGATATCATGGAGTTATTACCTGCAGTAACTATTGCTATGTACAATGGTGGTGGTGCAACAGGTGATTTAAGAATCATTGCACGTAATGGAATGCGTGTAACTGAAGAGCAACTAGATGAATGGTCTGGATATGGTAATGTAGTAGACGGACCTGCATTACATTGGTTAGCTACCATGCCAGAACGTAGAATCTGGGTGTCAGATATGTACATATTTGGTGCATATGGTGATACATCAGGATTTAATTTAATGAAAGATGTACACGATACTTGCATACAAAATAAAATAATTAATCTAAAAGATATAGATGAAGTAAAGGAACACGCTATAAAGTTAAATATAGTATAGTGATAGGAGATATAGGTCACTGGCAACAGTGCTTGTGAATCCTTTCACACAAGTTAAGCCTTTATCATGTAGCAGAATAGAGTCTAGGGAGAACCTAGGACAGGGTTATATCTTATTCAACGTCAACAATCGACCTATAGTGAACACTGCTACGCCTATTACAACCGCCATTCAGTACCCTTCCGCACGCTTCTCTCACAGTTAAATGTATGCCAAATACTTGTTCGCTTGCTTGCTACGGGTACACCATGGCTATTACTCTTTGGCAGCCGGTGCCTATCTTCACCTTCTCTCACAGCTAAATGTTCCCCGCGAGCCGCGTTGCACTTGTTCGCTTGGTTCATCTAGCACCTTTGCCAAAGCGTAGTTATATTTTAAAAACAAGACAAGATTATAAAAAGAATGTAAGATGAATAGTATGAAAGATATAGATAGTTTGCTGAAAGAAGCAGAAACAGGAAAACAATCTCAGGTATTTAGTAGGATAACTGAGGAAGCTATGCCTTTTTGGCAGGGATGTGAAGACCGTATTAAGTCTGGTCATAAACTTAAACCATATGTAGTACATAGATTACTACGTGAAGAATATGATATTAAGATAAGTGAATCAGCTATACGTAAATACTTTATTGATTTGGCAGAACAACATGGCAAATAAAGATATAGATAAACTTATTGCTGAAGCAGAGAGCAGTAAGATACAAGAGCTAAAGGCTGATAATCTTAAACTTCTTAGACAATTAGAGAAAGCTAAGAATAAAAAAGAAGATATGATTGATGCTATATATGAAGCAGTATCAACAAATCTAAGAACTTGGGGTAAACCTAAGATACCAAAGCCTATAGTATCTAAGAAAAAAAAGAACGAAGAAGTAGCTGTTGCTGTATTATCTGATGTACAACTTGCAAAGGTTACACCAGAATATAATACAGAAATAGCAGAGAAACGTGTGATTGAATATGCACACAAAATAGTGGAGTTAACTAACTTACAAAGGTCTGCACACCCAGTACGTAAATGTGCTGTGTTAGCAGCAGGTGATATCGTTGAAGGAGAGTTAATATTCCCAGGACAGTCACACCTGATAGACTCTAGTCTATATAATCAGGTAACTATTGACGGACCTAGGATATTAACAAAGTTCTTTGATATATTATTAGCAAACTTTGAAGAGGTTGAGGTTACATGGGTGATAGGTAACCATGGTTCCCTTGGAGGTAGAGCCAGAAAAGACTATCATCCCGACAGTAACAGTGACAGAATGTTAGGAAAGATAATGTCTATGGTATATGAGAATGAAGACAGAATATCATTCAAAATACCTGACAGTACAGGAGATAATCACTGGTTTGCTATAGCAAATCTAGGAAAAGACTGTAAATTCTTTGTCTGGCATGGTGATAATATACGAGGACACAGCGGATTCCCATGGTATGGCTTCGGAAAAAAGCTACTTGGATGGAAAGCACTAGCATCCAGGAAGTTAATGCCTGACTTTGACTATGCAATAGCTGGTCATTGGCATACACCCACTACTATGTACGTTAATGACGTACGAGTATGGGTAAATGGTAGCACTGAGAGCTATAATACGTATGCATTAGAGCAATTAGCATCAATGGGTAGGCCTTGTCAGTGGTTATTGTTCTGTAAACCAGGACATGGAATAACTGCTGAATACCTTGTAAAGTTAGATAAAGTGTAGGTATACTATATATAGTATGACAAATACAAATGTCAAGCGTAAATGGAGAGTAACAGGTATAGAATACTCTGGCATAGGGGACAAACCATACTTCATATTAAACAATGGAGATGGTGAGGTTAAACTTATGGCAGTAGAAAGAGGTATTACTAACCTGTGAAGTCTATTAAGCTTAGAAGAAGAATAAGTTTTATTTCTTTTTAAATCTTTCGACTAAAAAGAAATAAAAGAAAGGAAAGTTATGACTAATAACGTTGACTTATTGTCCCCTTTTCCACAGGAATTGGTGCGTAAAGCACCAGCTGGGAAGTTTGGAGACTATGTACCACACGCTAATTACGTAGAAAGACTACGTGATAGTGGTGTTAAGTATTCATGGACAGTTGAAGCTGTTTATGGAGATAATGGTAATGGAAATAAAAGAATAGTAGGTGCTATTGGTACTATTACCATTGAAGGTATGGGAAGTTATATGGGAGTTGGAGATGTTGATACATTTAAACTTAACAATCCAAAATTCAATGACGGAAGTAACTTCAAAGATGCAGAATCTGATGCATTTAAACGTGCATGTATGCGATTTGGTCTTGGCGTAGAGCTTTGGTCTGGTAGTAAACAGACTGAAGAAGAAGCTAGAGCTGAAGTAACTGAAGATAGAGTTGAAGTTACTAAAGTAGATATGCGTAAGAAGGAGAACAAACCTTCAGCTGAAGACAAAGCATCTATGGAAGCTATCATGGATAGCATCGTAGGTACTGATGGCTAAACAGGACCTAGAATTTATAGCCCAGACTATACAGGCAATACTTTCTAATAAAGTAAATGATACAGATACTATCAATAAGATAATGGGTAGTGCTAATCAATACGCACAGGTAAAGAAATTTCCTGTTAATAAAGAAGACTGGAGTGATGAACAATTAAATTCATACTTTGGATTCTTAGAAAAATTAGTTGATATGCCTGTTGAATATAGCCAAGAAGAGTTTGATAATATGGATGTTATCAAGAAAGTAGAGACTATAATGGGAGAAGTAGAAGACCTAACACCTGGAATAGAAACAGCAGGTGCTATGGTACAAGGAGTCGTAGACAAATTGGAAGAGAAAAAGAAATATCGTGATGACCTTAAGTGTCCTTACTGTAATGCAATGGTTTACGATAATAGAAATAATAAAAAGTCAGATAAAAGTCCTGACTTTGTTTGTTCAACCAATGACCCTGCAGTATGTGGTGGACATACAGGCAAATGGCGTAAGTCCTGGTGGTTAGACAATAATGATGTGCCAGAAGATTGGAACATATCAGCAGAACTATAGAAAGGTGGAGAAATGATACCAGAATACTTTAGAAATACAGAAGTTCCTGGTCATATTAAAAATAAAACTCAACTAATAGCATGGGTATTAGAAGAGTTTATCGATGATGAACCTATTACTAATTGGGAATTTGTCGTAGAGTTAGGCAGTCATAGATTCGGAGGAATCATACATAACTTGAGACGTCAAGGATATGAGATTGTTACACTCAAGCACAAGAAGAGAGGATTAGTAAGCTACTATTGCACTAAGATTCCTTCTAAATCAAGTGCTACCATTAGCTAATGATAGGATTAATAGTTAGCTGTATGTTGAATCCGCTTCAACTTACAGTTGACAATGTAGATACATACAGAGAATGCTTAGATGTAAAAACTAAAGTAGAGTATGTTGAAGAATGGTATGGAACTGTAAGTATTTACTTTGATTCAGAGAAAGATATCCTGCGTGCATTAGGTATTATCTTCTGTGAGAGCCGTGGTAAACCTACAGCGATAGGTATTAATACTAACGGTACAAAGGATGTCGGACTCTGGCAATTTAATGATGATACATGGGCCTGGTTAAAACCTAAGCTTGGTATAGTTAGTAATAGAACTAACCCACAAGTAAGTACGGCTGTTGCTTACTGGTTAGTTCGTAATGATGGTTGGCACCATTGGAACAGCAGTAAGTTTTGCTGGAAAGGAACTGATAATAAAATGTTGAGAATAAATAACAATGACTTATGAAAATATTTCTAGAAAATATAGAAGACAAATTAACAAACTATTAAATTTAGTATGTAGTTTGTGTGGAGAAAGTTACTTTACAGACTTTACAATGGTTACTTATTGTGACCCTTGTATAGAAAGATTGGAGAGAGAGATTGAGTAAAGAACCTAAAATAGATTTAGATAAAGTACCAAATATCTTTGATAGTCCATTGACTATGAAAGAATGGGGAAGACAGTTTGTTACTGCATGTGGTAATCATTCATTTAATGTACAACCTAATATGATAAAACTTAGAATGTTAATGGAAAGATTTGTATTAGATTATAACAAACAACTTGGTGAATTAGAACCATTAGAGGAGGAAGAATGATTAATAAAGCATTCGCAACAAGAGAAAGCAGAGATGCTATTACATCTACTGATTCAAGACAGAGATTTCTTGAATGGAGTAACGATATGAAAGAGGCTGCTTCTAAGCTGTCAACCTTTGGCGGTAAGCGTCTCTTAGGTATGACAAAGACAGGTACACTTGTCTGGGTATCTTACGAGATAGATAGAGAGACACTACAGATAAAGATAAAGACTACACATAAGCTAGATACCTTACTTCAGGAGGGTTCAGTGCTGGCACCACGTAGAACAACAGTGGGTGCCAATCGTGCAGTACCAGGGAACCCGATGCGTCCTAAGACTAAAGCTGACCAAGGAGAGATAACAGAGAATAGTCTTCGTTATCTAGGTTTATTAATAGATATGGTAGAGAGTGGTACTATAGGGAAAGTTAAAGGTAAATGTAGTACACAGTTGTTTATGCATGTGTCTAACTTTGTATACGAAGGTGGTACAACACCAGAGGAACCTAGATGGAGAGATATAATGGATACCTGGAACCTACCTTCAGGTGCATACCTGACAGTATACGGATAGATATTGATACATACAGGTAATACAGATGAACATACAGGATAAAAAAGAACAAAGTTGTAGGACTTTCAAGCATAAAAATGGATTCACAAATGTTACAATTTGTAACTGTAAATACGGACATAGATAAGATAAAAAAATTTTATAATAAAAACGTGCACTAAAACTTTAAACGGCAATAAATTTATTTACCGAATTGTTTTAAGTTTCTATTCCAATATGCAGCTTTTTGTAATTGTGCTCTTTGTTTAACCCAAGAAGCATCTGCTGAAGCATAAACACTATCTAAATGTTTTTCAAAAGCAGGTTCATGTCCATGAGCACCTATTAAATTATGCATAGTTGTCATGTTTTTATATTCTTTAGTATGTTTAGCTAAAGCTATATCTCTTATAGCTTGATGCTGTTTTTTTCTTCTAGATAATTCTTGCTTACCTAAACCAGCATAACCTTTTCCAACTAAGTTATTATCTTGTTTAGCCATTAATCCTACTTACTAATTTGTTTTTTAGCGTATGTCTTAACTACTGCTAATGCAGCACCACCGCCAGCTAATGCAGCTAACTGAATTGTTTCAGCTTCTACACCAACTAATGGGGCAACAGTCAAGGCTCCAATAAAGGCCTCGATGAAGGTC
>MDTE01130524.1_pt1 | contig 12159 bp, 10 predicted proteins | sample 811231 | NCBI WGS metagenome assembly MDTE01 (sample SAMN05326651, study PRJNA326480) | marine metagenome | isolation source: seawater | place: Indian Ocean: Red Sea | collected 2010
CTTTTGGAAAATTTAAAATTCTAGCAGATAAGAAAAAGCATGTTTACGATGAAGATATTATAGCTTTAGTTGATGACAGCTTAATTAAAGAGAGTAATGTTATTAATCTTAAATCTCTAAAGGTATTTGCTGGTACAGGCGAGCCTCAAAAAGCTGAAATGACTTTAGAAGTTTACGGTGATGTAAAGAAAGCCAATGAAACTGGCGATGGCCCCGTTGATGCAATATTTAAATGTATTAAGAAATTATACCCGCACGAAGTAAAACTTCAGTTGTATCAAGTGCATGCTGTTACTGAAGGAACAGATGCTCAAGCAACCGTGAGTGTGAGGATAGAAGAAAATGGCAAAACAACTGTTGGTCAAGCAGCTGACACAGATACTCTTGTTGCTTCTGCCAATGCTTATTTAAATGCTTTAAATAAGATGATTATTAAAAGAGAAAAGACTGCTCCAGAAGAGTATGAGCAAGAAAAAATGAGAGGAATATAAAATGTTTGGATTAGAGAAACTTTCTAAAATGTGGTCACAAGATATGGCAATTGACCTTGGCACAGCGAATACGCTTGTAGTTGTTAAAGGCAAAGGAGTAGTTTTAAATGAACCATCAGTTGTTGCAATAATTGAAGAAAAAGGAAAAAAATCTGTTCTTGCAGTAGGAGACGAGGCTAAAACCATGTTAGGTAGAACCCCTGGTAATATTTCTGCAGTAAGACCTCTTAAAGACGGAGTTATTGCGGATTTCGTAGTTACTGAGGAAATGATCAAGCACTTTATTAAAAAAGTTCACAAAAAAAATGCTTTTGCAAACCCTAGAATACTAGTTTGTGTTCCAACTGGTTCAACACCTGTAGAAAGAAAAGCAATTCAAGACTCAGCATTAGCAGCTGGCGCCAGAAAAGTTCAGCTAATTGAAGAACCAATTGCTGCAGCAATAGGAGCAGGTCTCCCAATTTCTGAAGCAACAGGATCGATGGTAGTAGACATAGGAGGCGGAACCACAGAAATTGCAGTTATGTCTTTAGGTGGAGTAGTTTATTCAAGATCTTTGAGAGTAGCTGGTGATGCAATGGACCAGGCAATTATAAGTTATATGAGACAGAAATTTAATTTATTAATTGGTGAGGCAAGCGCAGAAAAAATTAAAAAAGAAATAGGAACAGCAATAGCCACATCAGGAAATACTTATTTAATGAAGGGTAGAGATATAAGATCTGGAACTCCTAGAGAAATAACTCTTAAAGAGGAAGACACTGCCGCTGCATTAAAACCAACTCTAGATGTTATGATGACGGGTATTAAGACAGCATTAGAAAATACACCTCCAGAATTATCTGCAGACTTAGTTGATATGGGCCTTATCCTAACGGGAGGAGGAGCGTTATTAAAAAATATTGATAAACTTATATCAAAAGAAACTGGATTACCTGTTCAGATCGCAGACGATCCTCTTTCTTGTGTAGCAGTTGGAACTGGAAAAGCACTCGAACAAGAAGAATTATTTTCAACAATGTTATCGGAGTATTAATTTATTGTTTTTTAAGCAATGGCAACAAGCAGAGATGATTTTGGTATAGCTATTCGCTCTGCTTTATTGCAGAGGGGAGCAAGACAAAAATTTTCTTTATTTGTCTTAATTTTAATTTCAATAGCAATATTTTCTTTAGATACCACTCAATTAAAACCTGTAAAATTCTTAAGAACTATATTGAACGATAGTGTTTATCGAATTTCAGCAATTTCTTCATCTCCAATAAAATTTTCATCTGCAACAAAAGATTTTTTTATAAAGCATATGTTTATTTATAAAGAAAACGAAAGACTACAATCTGAAGTTCAAGAATTAAGGAAGCAAAAATTTAATAATGCTTACCTTGAAACTGAAAATAAACAATTACAAGAAGTTGTTCAATTAGATAAAAAAACGGCATTCACAACTGTTGGAGCAAAGATAATTTTGGATAAAAATAGTCCATACTTAAATTCAGTTATAATTAACAAAGGTTCTAATTCTGGAATTAAATTAGGAATGCCAGTTTTAAGCAAAGGAAATTTAGCAGGAAAGATTGTTGAAGTAAATTACCTCTCTTCTAGAATTTTATTATTAAATGATCTTAACAGCAAAATACCAGTTGTTATATCGCCAACAGGCGATCAGGCAATTCTTTCTGGTGTAGGAAAATTAAAACCAACTTTAGAATATTTACCAGAAAATTTTAAAATTACCGAGGAAAGTACGGTCTATACTTCAGGAAAAGATGGAATTTTAGTATCAGGAATATCAATTGGAAAAATAGAAATAGATGAGAATGGACGAATATTGGTAAAATTATTTACTGATCCAACACAAATATTTCTTGTGAATGTAATTTTAGAACAAGCAACAGATTTAGAGGCAAATTAAAGTGGCTATAAATTTAAAAGGATTTAAAGAAGGTTTTTTTCGTTTAGCGCCACTTTTATTGCTTGTTTATATCTGTATTTCAAAATTTCATACCCAGTTTTATCTTTGGAATATTTTTTCTTTTAACCTGCAATTTATAATCATCTATTATTGGATTTTAAGAGACCCTTCCATACTTGGGTATGGTTTCGTGTTTTTATGTGGATTGATAAATGATGTTGTTTTAAGTTTAACTCTTGGAACTAGTGCTCTTTCTTATTTATTTGTTTCTTTGGTTGCTGCTTATGTTAGAAATGCTACAGTTAGAAGCTCACTCTTCACTGATTGGTTTACATTTATTATAGCAATATTAGGTGGTAATTTACTTTCATATTTTTTAATTAAAAATTTTACACAAATGGAAGCACATTATATTTCTGTTTTCTATAATTCTTTATTTACATTTATTTTATATCCATTTTTTTGGTTTATTTTTGAATTATATAAAAAAGCTGTAAACCTGAGGTCACATGATTAGAGAAAGCGGTGAAAGCAAAATAAGATTAATCGGAAGAAGAATGTTTATAATTTCAGCAGCTAAAGCAGTTGTAGTTTTTGGTATTGTAGGCAGGCTTATATCGTTACAAATTAATGAAAGTAAAAAATATAAAACATTATCAGACAAAAACAGATTCCGAGAATGGAAATTCTCTCCACCTAGAGGTTTAATCAAAGATTATTTTGGGAGGGAAATAGCTTCAAATAAGCAAGTATACCAACTTCATATTGTTCCTGAAAATTCAGAAAATCTACAAGTCTTACTTTTTAGATTAAAAAATATTTTAAAATTGAGTGAAAAAGATTTATCAAAAATTAAAAAAAAAATTAGTACACAAAAACCATGGGATCCCGTAATTATATCAGACAATTTAACCTGGTCAGAATTTTCAAGAATTAATTTATTCTTACATGAGTTACAGGGTGCCGAGCCAGTAGTATCGGTCGCAAGACTTTATTCTGAACCTTCATCTGCTCATATTGTCGGTTATGTATCAAGAGCTAGTAAGAAAGACTTACAAAATAAAGATTATTTAAAAAATAGAATTGCTACAGGAACAAGAGTTGGAAAAACTGGTCTTGAAAATAAATTAGACTCCGAAGTCATAGGAGATGTCGGTTATAAAAGGTATGAAGTAAATGCCTTTGGTAAAAGGATTAAAGAAATATCAATTAATCCCGGAAAAGCTGGAAAAAATTTTAGAACAACTTTGGATTTAGAAACACAAGAGTTGGCATCAAATCTTTTAAAAGGTAAATCAGGTTCAGTTTGTGTTATGGATATTTATAGAGGCGATATTGTTACAATGGTTTCATCGCCAATATTTGATCCAAATCACTTTGTTCATGGAATAGATAAAAAAAACTGGAATAAGCTAATTAAACACAGGGACAAGCCTTTAATAAACAAGGCTATTTCAGGACTTTATCCTCCAGGTTCTACAATTAAATTATTGTCAGCAATAAGCGCACTAGAAAATGATGTTTTTAATCCTAAAACAACAATAAATTGTACCGGTTCGATCGAACTTTACGGAGAAAAATTTCACTGTTGGAAGAAAAAAGGACATGGATATATGGACATGAGAGAAGGAATGAAACAATCTTGCGACGTGTATTTTTATGAAGTTGCAAGAATACTTGGTATTGATCGATTATCTGAAACCGCAAAAAGTTTTGGTTTGGGAAAAATAGTAGTGGATGGATTTATAGAGGAAAGGTCAGGGGTTGTTCCAGATACAAAATGGAAGAAAAAAAATATAGGAAAAAATTGGTATTTAGGCGAAACACTTCATGCTGGAATTGGACAAGGTTATTGGCAAACAACACCATTACAACTATGTTTAATGACATCGCAAATTGCTAATGGTGGTTATAAAATTGAACCAAGATTAATCTTGGATAAAAATCAAAATGATAAATTTTCTGGTTTAGAACAATTCATTGTGGATAAAAAAACTTATGACGAAGATGTAGTAAGTTTACATGAATTTATTTCACGATTTAAATACAAAAGCTTATTTAGAAATCCAGAAAATATAAAGTTTGTTAAAGATGCTTTATTTGGTGCAACTAATGAACCAGGTGGTACTTCATACGGATCAAGAATAACTAAAAAAGAATTTATTTTTGCTGGAAAGACAGGAACATCACAGGTTAAAAGATTTACAGCAAGACAAAGGGAATTAGAGATTAAAAATGAAGATTTACCTTACGAAGAAAGAGATCATGCGTTATTTGTTGCTTTTGCTCCTTATCATGAACCAAGGTATTCTATTAGTGTAGTTGTGGAGCATGGCGGCTCGGGTAGTAAAAGCGCAGCACCTATTGCAAAAAAAGTTATTCAAAAAGTTTTAGAAAACCATTCTCGAAGACAATCACAAAGAGAAACAGGAGAAATAACCTAATGTTTCGAAAAGGATCTATACAATCTCATTTAAATTTAAGAGATAAATTGTTTTCAATAGATCTTGTTTTATTTTTTTGTGTGTTAATTCTAGGTATAATAAGTTTCTTTGCAATGTATTCTACTGATGGAGGAGAATTTGCATATCACACAAAAAGTCATATTGTTAGGTTCTTTGTTTTTTTTTCATTATTTATAGTAACATCTTTTTTCAAAACAAATTTTTGGTATAACTGGAGCATTCCTATTTATCTAGCAATTTTAGTATTATTGTTTCTAGTAAAATATTTTGGTTTAACTTCCTCTGGTTCACAAAGATGGTTAGATCTTTATTTCTTAAATCTTCAACCCTCTGAACTGATGAAAGTAGGCTTGATTTTGTTTCTAGCTAAATATTATCATAGAATTTCTGCTGGAGATGTTAATAGAGCCAAATATTTGTTAAGTCCTATAATAGCCTTAACAATACCTGTTGTTTTAGTTTTAACCCAACCCGATCTTGGAACAGCTTTTTTAATTGCAGCAAGTGGCGCCATAGTTATTTGGCTTGCAGGTGTAAAAATGAAATTTTTTGCTTATCTTGGGGCAGTTTTTTTAGCTGTTATTCCCGTAGCCATTTCTTTTTTAAAACCATATCAAAAATCTAGAATACTTACTTTTTTGGATCCTTCGAGAGATCCACTTGGAGCAGGATATCAAATAACACAATCTAAAATCGCTATAGGTTCCGGAGGATTATTTGGCAAAGGTTTTTTGAATGGATCTCAAAGTTATTTAGATTACTTACCAGAAAAACATACTGATTTTATATTTACATTATTTTCAGAAGAGTTTGGTTTTTTTGGTTCTAGCATGGTTTTGGCGATTTATGTTTTAATTACCTGGAGAATTGCTGGAATAGGAAATATGGTTAGAGACACATTTTCAAAATTGTATTGTTACAGTTTTGCAACAGCTTTCTTCATCTATGTAGTAGTAAACATGTGTATGGTTTTGGGTTTAATACCCATTGTGGGAGCTCCTTTACCAATTCTTTCTTACGGCGGTTCTTCGATGATGGCCATAATGTTCGGATTGGGTATTGCAATGAGTTGTAAGATACATAAAGACCATCCTGTAGGTTAATACAACCATTAATGGTATATTTTAGCAAAAAAAATATAATTTTCTGGTTGTATTATTATGAATAATTTGCTCAAATACGAAAATGTTTGGAACAAAAAAACCAACTACACCAAGGCCGCTAAATGATTCAGGTAGATCATTAATTAGCGAAACTTTTTCTTTAGAGGGAACTCTTAGAACTTCAGGAGCTATTGATATTGCAGGATTAATAAAAGGAGCGGTTTATACCAACGATCTTATAATAAAAGAAACTGGCTCAGTCATGGGTCCAGTAGAGACAGACAAAATAGAAATTTATGGACATCTAGAAGGTAAGATTGTTGCAAGAACTATTGTAATAGGCGCAAGCGCTGTAGTTAAGGGTGATATTTTATTTAGCGAGAGTTTAAAAACTGAAGAAGGCGCTGATATAAATGGTTATCTTAAGAAAACAGAAAGTACTAGCCTTGAAGCTGCACAAGATGAATTTAAACTAGATTCTATAGAGGCAAAAGATAAAGATAAAGAAAAAGAGAAGACTAAAAAAGGCCGTCCAAAAATAGTTGCTAGTAACTAGCCAAAAACAGTACAATCTAACACAGTTAAATCATTCAAGTTTTGAGTTAAAAAAGATTTATGTCGTCAAATAGTTGTTCTTCAGTTGGTATAGTTGGAGCTGGTATCCAAGGGGTTTGCATAGGTCTTCAACTTTTAAAAAAAAATATCCCAACAACAATATTTGACCGCGAAGATCCAGGAACGATGGCTTCCTACGGTAACGCAGGGCATTTCTCGCCTTATGCTGTTCTCCAACTTAATAGACCAGACATACTGTATGACGTTCCAAAGATGCTTCTTAGTTCTTATGGTCCACTTGCTCTTAAATGGAACTACATTCCAAAAATGTTTCCATGGATATTGCGCTATCTAAAAAATTGCAACAAAAAATCAATGCTACATACAGCAAAATATATGCATCAAATTCTTGACCTCTCTATGAGTTCTTATGAAGAAATTTTTCAAGAAATCGATACTACTAACCTTTTAGAGCAAAAGGGAATAATTTATGTTTGGACAAACAAAAATATTAAAAGCAGAGAATTAGAAATTAAAGTTAGAAATGATTTGGGAGTAAAACAAAAAATATTAAATGTTAAAGAAATTTTAGATCTTGAACCAAACATTAGACCAGTATTTTCTGGCGGATGTTATTATGATTATGCTTATCATGCTAAAGATCCTCATGGGATTTTAAAAAAAATATTTGAACTATTTATAAAAAAAGGTGGCAAGTTTATTAAAGAAGATGTGAAATCTTTGAAACAGTCAAACAGTAATGAAACAATAATCAAAACAGAATTAAAAGAATATAAATTTGAAAAGTCTGTAATTGCTTGTGGTGCTTTTTCTAAAAAACTTACAGACCAACTTGGAGAAAACATTCCTTTGGATACCGAAAGAGGTTATCATGTTCATTTTAAAGGAATGGAAAAACTTATAAGCAGACCAGTTATTTTTTTAGATAGAGGTTTTGGGTTAACACCTATGAACCAGGGTCTCAGAGCTGTTGGCACAGTTGAACTTGGTGGTTTAGAAAATCCTATTTCAAAAAAAAGAATTCAGTACGTTATTAATTGCGCGAAAGAACTTCTTCCCCAATTAAAAGAACACGAGGACGAATGGTTAGGTTTTAGACCAACATTGCCAGATTTTCTTCCTGTGATCGGTCCATCAAAAAAAAATAAGAATATTGTTTATGCGTTTGGACATCAACATTTAGGTTGGACTTTGGGTGCAATTACAGGAAAAATAGTCTCTGGAATTTTAGCAAATGAGAGAACAAATTTAGATTTATCAGCTTATAGTTCATCAAGGTTTGGATAAATGATTAAAATTGCAGTTTTAGATGATTATCAAAATATTTTTAAAGAATTTATTGATATTGAAAAATATAAAGATAAATACGACTTCCAAATTTTTACAAAGCCTTTTCAAAATGAGGATGAGACCTTATTAGAAATAGAGAGTTTTGATGCTATTTTTATTATGAGAGAAAGAACAAAAATAACAAAATCTTTAATTAATGGGATGAAAAATTTAAAATATATAATGACAAGTGGAATGAGAAATAAGGCTATTGATTTAGAAGAGGCAAAAAAAAGAAAAATTCTTGTATGTGGAACTGAAATTAATTCTAATCCTACTGCTGAAATCACCTGGGCATTAATACTAGGTTTAATGAGAAATATGAAACAAGAAGTAGATAATATGTTCCAGGGTTATTGGCAGACAACTATTGGGCTTGAATTAAAGGGAAAAATTTTAGGTTTAATTGGACTTGGAAAAATTGGTTCTCAAGTAGCCAGAGTTGGAAAGGCTTTTGGTATGGAAGTTGTATGCTGGAGTGAGAATTTAAATTTATCAAATGCGAACGAACTCGGTGTATTACCTATGAGTAAAGAAGAGTTATTAAAACAGTCAGACATTATTTCTTTGCACGTAGTATTAGGTGATAGGTATAAAAATCTAATTACAAAAAAAGAATTTGAAATAATGAAAAAAACTTGCTTTTTAATTAATACTTCTAGAGGACCGATTGTTAATGAAAATGATTTAGTAAACGCTTTAGAGGAAGATAAAATTGCAGGGGCAGGTTTAGACGTTTATGATATAGAGCCATTACCACAAGATCATAAGCTAAGATTTTTACCCAACGCTTTGCTCTTGCCTCATCTTGGGTACGTTACCGAAGAGAATTATTCTATTTTTTTTAGTCAAATGTTAGAGAATTTAGAGTTCTGCGTTAATGGAACCCCCAAAAATCAAATAAAATAAACAAAACTACGGGTTGTATTTTTATGTTAAATATCAGTATATTTATCCACAAATTTGTGTTTGATTCGTTTTTAGAGATAGGGAGAAATGAGAAATATTATAGGTTTGTTAATCCTTGGAACTTTTTTAACTGGTTGTTATACCAGCTCTCTAACTATGGTTGGTCCTGCAACAGGAGTAGCTTCTGGAAAAGTTGGAGAATCAGCAATAACTAGCTCTGTTAATTATGTTGTTAAAAAACAAACTGGAAAATCTCCAATTGAGCATGTTTTAACTGAATCACAAATTAAACAAGTAGAGAAAAATAAGTCAAAAATAAACCCTTGTAATAAAAACAAAGATTTATGTGCAGCTATCAATGCAAGGATTGAGAATACTAGAAAAAAACTATTAAATTTAAAATTACAAGCTAGAGTAGAAAAAAAACATCAAGAGTTTCACGTTAAACCAAAAAAGTAGCGTAAAATTACCACAACTCAAAGTTTAAATTATATCCAAATTTTTATTAACAGGCGCTAAAGATTTTATTTTAATATCTGATCTTTGTGCTATTCGAACATGATGAATAGAATAATTCTGCCGTCACTATTTTTAATATTTTTATCAGGATGCTATCAATCTTCCCTGACCTCAATGATTAATGTCGCTGGGCCAGCAGCCGGAGCTACACAAGGAAGAGCAATTTCTTCAGGTATTTCAAGTGGATTTAGTTACGGAGTTAAGCACAAAACAGGTAAATATCCCATTGAACATGTGCTAAAAAGAAAAAAAGATAAAGTCGTAAACAAAGTTGTTTCATTAAGAGATGAAGCGATGAATAAATCTTTAATTATTAAAGACAAAGTTGTTAAATCTTCAGAGCAAATTATAAGCAAAAAAGATAGTTTTAAAGAAAATGGCAAAGATAAGCTTCGTTGGGTTTTGAACATAAAAGAAGTCAAAAAAGTTCCACAGGACGAGGTTTTTGCTGCCAATAAACCCCGTTATTCATATTGGTCTAAGCGAAAATAGCCTAATTTTAATCATTTAAATCCATATTTAGTTATCATATTCTTATTTTATGAAATCTAAAACAAAAGTCGTAGTTATTGGGGGTGGCGCTGTAGGAGTAAGCACTCTTTACCATCTTGCAAAAAAAGGTTGGTCTGATGTTGTTTTAGTCGAAAGAAAAGAGCTAACCTCAGGATCTACTTGGCATGCAGCTGGGTTGTTGCCGCTTTTTAATATGAGTTACTCTGTTGGACAACTGCATAGATATGCTGTGCAATTGTATAAATCTTTGGAAAAGGAAACAGGAAAGAAAGTAGGTTTTAGTGTTGTTTCAAATATTCGTCTTGCACAAACAAAAGATCGAATGGATGAATATCATCAGTACGCTGGGGTAGCAAAAACTATTGGTGTAAATGTAAAATTTTTAAAACCCGAGCAAGTTAAAGAAATTTGGCCTCTATGCAACATTGAGGGTTTAGTGGGTGCCATTCAACACCCTGAAGATGGTTATATTCAACCTGCCGATCTTACCCAAGCTCTTGCTACTGGTGCAAGAAATCTTGGTGCAGAAATTTATAGAAACACCACAGTTATTGGAATTAAGCAGACTAAAGATGGTTGGAATGTTGAGACAGATAAAGGGGTAATTTTATGTGAACATGTTGTTTCGTGCAGTGGTAACTTTGCTAGACAAACAGGAGAGATGGTAGGTATTGAAATTCCAGCGATTCCAGTTGAACATCAATATATTGTCACCGAACCTCATCCAGAACTACAAAAAAGAAAAAAAGAAGGAAAACCTGAAATGGGAGTTCTTAGAGATAGCGATAACTCTTGGTATATGAGAGAAGAAGCTGGCGGATTTATTTTAGGACCATATGAAAAAGGTGCGCCGTGTTGTTATGTAAACGGACCTTCTAAAGATAGTGAATACGAATTATTTCAAGAGGATTTAGATCGATTAGCCCCGCATATTGAAGGAGCTATTAAAAGAGTCCCAGCCTTTGCAGAAGTTGGAGTTAAAAAAGTTTATAATGGTGCTATTTGCTATACTCCGGATGGAAATCCAATAGTCGGTCCAGCTCCAGGGCTAAAGAATTTTTGGATAAACGATGGACATAGTTTTGGGATCACAGCCGCTGGTGGAGCTGGATGGCAATTAGCAGAATGGATGGTTGATGGCGAACCAACAATAGATATGCTCGGTGTAGATCCTAGAAGATACGGTTCTTACGTGACAAAATCTTATTTGATGAAGAAAAACGAAGAGGCCTATGCGAATGTATTTACAATTCATTATCCCGATGAAGAAAGAGAAGCTGGAAGACCATTAAGACAAGCACCATGCTACGATCGCCTAAAAAAATTAGGCGCAGTATTTGGACAAAAATTTGGATGGGAAAGAGCAAACTTTTTCGCAACAGATGGAGACAAGCAAGAAGATGATTGGTCATTCAGAAGATCAAACTGGTTTAAGAATATTCAAAAAGAATGTAAAAATGTAAAAGAGAATGTCGGATTACTTGACATGACAGCGTTTGGTAAGTGTAGAATTAAAGGACCAGGTGCGGAAGAATTTTTAGATAAGTTAGTTGCTAATAAACTTCCACAAAAAATTGGAAGAATTAATCTTTGTCATGCACTAAATACTAAAGGTGGTGTACATTCAGAATTTACAATTATGAGAGAGGCAAAAGATAGTTTTTATCTAGTTTCTGCCGGGGCCTTTCAATGTTTGGATCATGACTGGATACATAAGTGGATGCCAAAAGATGGATCAGTTCAATATGAAAATTTAACAAATAGTATGGGAGTACTTGTTGTCTCAGGGCCAAAAGCAAGAAAACTTATGCAAAAAGTTTCTAAAACAGATTTTTCTAATGAAAAATTTAAATGGTTAAGTGCGCAAAATATTAATATAGGGTTAGCTCCTTGTAATGCAATGAGAGTTAATTTTGTTGGAGAGTTAGGTTGGGAGTTACATCATCCAATCGAATACCAAAATCATATATTTGATAAACTTATGGAAGCAGGAAAAGAATTTAATCTTAAGCCATACGGTATTAGAGCCATGAATAGTTTAAGAGTAGAAAAATCTTATAAGTTAGTAGGCACCGAACTTTCTATCGAGTACGCTCCATATGAATCAGGTTTAGATAGATTTATTCATCCAAATAAAGGTGATTTTATTGGACGTGCGGCATTAGACAAATGGAGAGCTAAAGGTTTTTCAAATAAATTGGTAACTATGGAAATACACGGTGTTTCAGATGCTGATGTTTTAGGAAATAATCCAATTTATGAAAATGGTTCTGTTGTAGGCAGAGCAACTGGTGGAGATTACGGTTTCAGATTAAATAAATCCATTGCTCTTGGAATGGTTA
>MDTE01181992.1_pt1 | contig 12158 bp, 15 predicted proteins | sample 811231 | NCBI WGS metagenome assembly MDTE01 (sample SAMN05326651, study PRJNA326480) | marine metagenome | isolation source: seawater | place: Indian Ocean: Red Sea | collected 2010
TTTCATAGGGGCATTTTTTTTTGATATTGGAATGCAAATAATGAACTTTTACGGCTATGAGGCAAAACTAATAGAATTCAAAAATAATCTTTTAAATAGAGAGGGTTTTTATGCTTGGCTTAGCATTCTTTTTCTAGCTGGATTTACACCTTTGCCTTATAAAGTTTTTACAATTGCCAGTGGTTTAATTAGTTTTAATATTTTTATTTTCATTTTGATAAGCTTTATCTCCAGAGGATTACGTTTTTTTATAGTGTCTTATCTTTCATACAAATTTGGTGATCTCTTTACAGAATTTATGAACAAACATGGATCCAAATGGTTTACAATAATTGGAATATTAATTGTCATATTTGGATTTATCATTTATTTAATATTAAAATTTTATGCCTAATTACCAAATAGATTCATACTTAAAGATAATTTTCTTTATTAGTTTAATTTCATTAATCTCAGCTTTTTACATAGAATATGTGCTTGGACACCATCCTTGTAATTTGTGCTTAATACAAAGAGTTCCTTATGGATTGTGTATTATTTTATTGATTTTGAACTATTTTCGTAGAAAAGATGAAAAATTCATAATTTTATTGTTAACATTAATATTCTCTTTTTCTTTTCTAGTCTCATTTTATCACTTTGGAATTGAGCAAGGTTTTTTTAATGAATCGGCGGTTTGTACGATGAAAAATATCTCAGATATTATTTCTAAGGAAGAATTATTAAAACAACTTCAGTTAAAAACTATAAGTTGTAAGGATGTGACATTTAGATTATTTGGATTTTCATTAACTACATTTAATATAATTATAAGTTTAATTTTTTTTACTTTATTATTAAAAATCTTTAAAAATTATGAAAAGCTCAAAAAATAAAATTGAAGAATTCATTAGAGTTGATCATGCTGGAGAACGAGGAGCAGTTAAAATATATGAAGGTCAATTGTTGGCATTAAACACTTTAGTAAAAGACGAAAATTTAAAAAAAACAATTGAAGAAATGAAGATTCATGAAAAAGAACATTGCGAATTTTTTGAAAAAGAAATTAAAAAAAGAAAGATCAAACCAACTAAATTTCTCCCCTTATGGGATTTATTAGGTGTTGGACTAGGATTTGGCTCTACTATTTTAGGAAAAAAGGCAGCAATGCTATGTACTGCATCAGTTGAGGAGGTAATTGATGAGCATTATCAAAGTCAGATTAACCAACTTGGTTCTGATGAAAAAAATCTAAAAAAAAAAATTATTAAATTTAGAGAAGATGAATTGCATCACAAAGATATAGCTTATAATAAAGGTGCTACTAAGAAAGGTCTATATTCAATAATGGATAAAATTATTAAAACTGGATCAAAATTTGCGATAAATATTTCTGAAAAGATTTAGTGCTAGGCTTCTAGTTCCACATCCCAATATAAATAATCCATCCAACTTTTGTGTAAATAATTTGGAGGGAAATTTTTTCCATTTTTGTGTAAATCCTCAGTAGAGGGTTGATAAGGATATTGATTGAGTTTCATACCTGAGGATTTTAACAATTTTCCACCTTTTTTAACATTACATTCAGAGCAGGCTGTAACAACATTATCCCAATTCGTTTCCCCACCTTTTGATCTTGGTAAAAGATGATCAAAAGTTAGTTCGTCCTTGCTTCCGCAATATTGGCAGGAAAATTTGTCTCTCAAAAAGACATTAAATCTTGTAAAGCTTGGCTTTGATTGTGGAACGATATAACTTTTTAAAGCTATTACACTTGGTAATTGCATGTCAAAAGAAGGACTTCTAATAATTCTGTCGTAGGTGCTTACGATAATTACTCTATCTAAAAAAACTGACTTTACTGTATCTTGCCATGACCACAACGACAATGGATAATAACTCAAAGGTCTATAATCTGCATTTAAAACTAATGCTGGACATTTTTCTAACGAAACTTCTCTTTCTAAAAAATTATTCATCAAATAATTTTAGCTTAAATAAAAAAATAATTCAATAAATTAGAGATGATTAAATTTTTTTAAAATATAATTTAATGCTATACTTGATGCTTCTATAGGAATATGATGACCACAATTTTTTACTAAATATGTATCTATTTTTAAATCATTTCTTAAAAAAAAATCTTTAGCCTCTAGCATAAAATTAGGTGAGACAATTTCATCTGAGTCTCCATGTATCAAAAGAGTGCTTGTTGAGACTTTTTTTTCTTTTTTCAAATACTCTTGGTCAATTATTTTTCCTGAAAAACCAACGATACAATTGTATTCATTATCAGAAATAAAACCTAAATTTAAAGACATCATGCAACCTTGGCTAAATCCAGACAAACATATTTTTTCATTCTCTAGATCAAATTCTTTTTTGACTTCATCAATAAATTGATTCAATTTCTTTTCGGCCTTTTTTGCTTCAGCTAAGACATATTTTGGATCCTCTTTAGTTAAGTCAAACCATTGATAGCCTGATGGATTTACATGGCACCGTTCATGTCCATTTGGACTTAAAAAAATTGTATTCGGCAAATGTCTTTTCCAATTAAGTGATAATATACTTATATCTTTACCGTCTCCTCCATAACCATGAAGAAGAATGATTGCATTTTTTATTTTCGCATCATTTTCAGGTTTTATAATTGTTGTATTAAGGCAAAATGTCATACTTAATAATTTATGTTTTTTTATTTTTAAAACAACCTAGAATAACACTATGTTCACTGGAATATTAATAAAAATTTTTTCAATAGTTTTATTAGTTGCTGTAGGTATAGTTTTGATTCTTGGTATTGGAACTTTATTTAAAGGTGGTGAGACAAGTAAAAAATACTCTAATAAGTTAATGCAATTAAGAGTCTTGTTACAATTCATTGCAATTATTGCTTTGGTAGTATTTGCATATTTTTTTAAAGATTAATTATAAATACTCAGCCAATCGATAAACTTTTTATCTTCAAAATCAATTGAGCCTATAATTCTTGCAAATTCTTCTCCTTCTTTGTTTAAAATAATTGAAGTCGGAATTCCTCTTAATGATAATTTTTTTGCCAATGTTGATGGAGAATCAAAATATATTTCTAAATTTTTAATATCAAGGTCTTTAAAAAATGATTCAGATTTTTCAAGATTATCTTTTCCTACATTAATTGGAAAAATTTTAAGATTATTTAGTCTATCGTTATTTAATAAAGCGTCTAAAGAGGGCATTTCCTCTTTACAAGGTGCGCACCAAGTTGCCCAAAAATTTAATATGATTAAATTTCCCTTATAACTATTTAAGTTTATTTTTTGATTTTTAGCATTTAAAAACGTTAAACTATCATACTTTTTATATTCTTTATTTATTATAAGGTTTTTTATATCAGAAACTTCATTTGCAAAAGAATTAGATATTAAAAAAATAAATATTATTAAAAATCTCATGGTAAATAGGTATAAATAATTATCATGGGAAAAAATAAAAACAACAAAGCAATTTGGACCACACGAATAAAAGGAAATTCCTCATCTCTTTTTCAAAGATTTGGAAGTTCAATAAATATAGATAAACGACTTTATAAAGAAGATATTACAGCATCTATCATTCATGTTGAAATGCTTTTCAAACAAAAAATAATCTCCTTTAAGATTAAAAATAAAATTGTTTATGGATTAGGTAAAATTGAAAAAGAAATATCAAAAAATAAATTTCAGTTTTATCAGAAATATGAAGATATACATATGAACATAGAAAAAAGACTGTTTGAAATAATAGGTGAAGAGGCAGGATATATTCATACAGCTAGATCAAGAAATGATCAAGTTTTAACTGATTTTAAGATTTGGATGCGATCAGCATCAAAAGAAATTAATAAAAATTTGGATAAATTGATGAAAACAACTTTAAAAATAGCTGACAAAAATATTAAAACAATCATGCCAGGTTTTACACATTTAAAAAATGCTCAAGCAGTATCTTTTGGTCACTATCTAATGGCTTATGTTGAAATGTTTTATAGAGATAAGAAAAGATTTTTGAATAATATGAATAGTTTAAATGAGTGTCCACTTGGAGTATCTGCTCTTACCGGTACATCATTTAACATTGATAGAGAATATACTGCAAAAAAATTAGGTTTTAAAAATCCTACAAAAAATTCAATAGATACAGTATCAGATAGAGACTTTGTTTTAGATTTTTTATATAATTGTTCAGTGTGTTCAATGCATATATCAAGAATTGCTGAAGAGATGATTATATGGAACTCAGATGGTTATAAGATAATTAAATTGTCAGATAAAGTTGTAACAGGTTCATCCATTATGCCACAAAAAAAAAATCCTGATCATCTTGAATTTTTGAGAGGAAAATCTGGACAAGTCTATGGCAATTTATTTTCAATGCTCACTATTCTTAAAGGTCTACCTCTATCTTATTTTAAAGATCTTCAAGATGACAAAGAAATTGTTTTTAGGACTAATGATATTTTAATAAATTCACTCAAAATATTAAATGAAGTTTTAATCAACTTTCATCCTGATCATAAAAAAATGTTAAAACTTGCTAAAACTGGTTTCATTACAGCAACAGATTTAGCAGATTATTTGGTGAAAAATCATTCAATTTCATTTAGAGATGCTTATAAAAAAACAGCAACGATAGTAAATTATGCAGAAAAAAATAAGAAAGACCTTGATGATTTGACTTTGCAAGAACTCAGAAAAGTTGAACCTAAATTAACTTCTGAAGTTTTAAAAGTATTTAATCTTAATAATTCTGTAAATTCAAAAAAATCATATGGAGGAACAGCTTTTGATAATATAAAAAAAATGATAAGAAAATACCAAAAACTAATATGATCAAAAAAATTTATTTAATTTTTTTTATAGCTTTATTTGTCATTTCATGTGGTAAAAAAGGTGACCCTATATACCAAGATAAAAACTCAAAAATATTAAGCACCCAATTTGTAAGGGTGTTATGAAATATTCATCCAAAGAACTTAAAATCGATGGCTACAAAGCTAAAACTTTAGTCCAAAAGTACTCAACACCTCTTTATTGTTATTCATTTAAAAAAATTAAAGCAAATATTGATAATTTTAAAAAAAATTTTAAAGAAGTTAATCCTCTTATATGTTTTTCAGTAAAATCCAATTCAAATAAAATTTTATTAAAAGAAATTGGAAAGATGGGTTTGGGTGCTGATGTAGTTTCAATTGGTGAATTAGTACGAGCTTTAAAATCAGGAATAAGATCTAACAAAATTGTTTTTTCTGGAGTTGGAAAAACTGCAAATGAAATAGACTATGCTATCAAAAAAAAAATTTTACTTATAAATACAGAGTCTAAAAGTGAAATTTTGGAAATTGAAAAAATAGCAAAATATCAAAAAAAAACTGTAGATATTGGTATTAGATTAAATCCCAATATAGATGCAGAAACTTTAAATCAAATTTCAACAGGAAAAAAAGAAAACAAATTTGGTGTTCTAGAAAAATCTTTCATAAATTTAGTAAATTATTGTAAAAAATCAAAATATTTAAATTTAAAATGCTTAAGTGTCCACATAGGAAGTCAAATACTTAATATAAAACCCTATCAGAAAATGCTCAGTGTTTTAGAAAAAATAATTAAAAAAACTAAATATCATTTTGAATATATCGATCTAGGTGGTGGAATGGGAATAGATTACAAAAATAATAACAAAGAATTGGACTTTATAAAATATTCATCTCTGATTAAAAATTTTCAAATTAAAAATAATTCAAAAATTATTTTTGAACCTGGAAGATCAATTATTGGAAATAGTGGTTTTTTAATATCAAAAATTATTTATATCAAAGAAGGGCACAAAAAAGATTTTATTATCCTAGATGCAGCTATGAACGATCTAATGAGACCTGCTTTATACAAAGCTACTCATCGGATAATTCCTATACATAAAAAAAATAATAAAACTAAAAAAATTTATGAGTTTGTTGGGCCTATTTGTGAAAGCACAGACAAATTTTTAACCATTAAAAATTTTCAAAAACTTTATGAAAAAGATCTTATTGCTATTTGTGATGTTGGCGCGTATGGAATGTCATTAAGTTCAAATTACAATTTAAGACCTAAAGCAATGGAAATTCTTATTAAAAACTCTGAAATTAAAATTATAAGTAAAAGACAAACGCTCAATGATTTGATTTAACTTATAATAACAAAATGATTAAAAATTATATATTTTCATTATTTTTTTTTACAGGAATCATATTTATTTCGTTTATTTTTCTCCCAGCACTTTTGTTACCACGACAAGTTACATTATTTGGTGGAAAAATTATGGGTTATTGGTCAAGTTTATGTTTAAAGATATTTCTTTCCACTAAAATTAAAATTAAAGGTGAAGAAAATATCATTAGAGATAAAAAATTTTTTATAGCATCCTCTCACCAATCGATGTTTGAGACTTTTTTTCTTCAAACATTATTTAATTCACCAGTATTTATTCTAAAAAAAGAACTTTTGTTAATTCCTATATTTGGTTGGTATCTAAAAAAAATTGGATCAATATCAATAAGTAGAAATAAAATAACAAGAGAAAATTTAACTTTTTTTGATAATATTAAAAAAATCGTAAATAATTCAAACAGACCACTTATTATTTTTCCACAAGCTACAAGAGTTTTACCAAATGAAAGACCTCCTTTTAAAAAAGGTGCAGGAAGAATTTATGAAGAATTAAAAATCCATTGCCAACCAATTGCTATAAATTCTGGATATGTTTGGCCCAAAACCGGTAAAAAAAAACCTAATAAAGAGATAACAATTTCTATACTCAAACCTATAAATCCTGGTTTAACAAGAGAAGAATTTATCTTAACACTTGAAAATAATATATACTCTGAGCTAGATTTTTTAAATTAGCCTTTCATAGGCATTACAACAAATATGCTGTCAAAATCTCCTGGGTCTTTAATTAAAACTGGAGAACCAGTATCATTAAAATACAATTCTATCATTTCTCCATCAATTTGAGAAGCAACATCAATTAAATATCTAGAATTAAAACTTATTTCTAAATCACTATCAAATTTTACAGACAACGTTTCTTTGCCATCACCACTATTTGAGTTATTTACTGATAAATTTAAAGTATCTTTTGTTAAATTGAATTTTACTCCATCTTTTTTATCTAGAGACACAGACGCAACTCTGTCTACCGAGTTTAAAAAAGGTTTTAAACCTAATTCTAACTTCTTTTGGTTATTTTTAGGAATTACTTGGATGTAATTTGGAAATTTTCCATCTATTAATTTTGAAATTAAAATACTGTCGCTTAATTCAAATTTAATTTTTGATTTAACATTTGAAATTTTAACTTCTCCATCATAGCTATCTAATAAAGAGCATAATTGAAATATAGTCTTTTTTGGTAAAATAACAGGTTCAAAGTCAATTTTATCCTCTAATCTTGTTTTTGAAATTGACATACGATGACTATCAGTAGCTACAGCTGTCAAATAAATTTTATCATCAACTTCATTCTGATGCAGGTAAATTCCACTTAAGTAATGTCTAGTTTCATCATTTGAGATTGAAAATTTACATTTATTCAATAACTTTAAAAGATCCTTTGATTTAATTCTAAATTCATTATTAGTAAAATTTTCATCAGTCAAAGGAAATTCACTAGCACTAAGACAATTTAAATTAAAATAAGATTTTTCAGACTCTAAATGTAATTTATTTGTATCATTAAGGTTAACATTAATCTTCATCCCAGATGTAAATTTTCTAATGATATCGTAGAATAATGAGGAAATAGTTGTAATTTTTCCTTCCTCAAAAACTTCAATATTATTTATCTGGTGAATAAAAATCAAATCTAAATCAGTGGCTGTAATTGTAAGTTTAGATTTTTGAACGTCTAATAATACATTTGATAAAATTGGAAGAGTGCTTCTTTTTTCGATTACTCCTTGGCAATAATTTAATGCTTGCTGCAAATCTTGCTGATTAACACTAAATTTCATTTTCTCTGTTATTATAGAGTATTTGATTCTTTAATTTATTTATATTCTCAACCATTTCTGGATTTTTTTCTTTTAATTTTTCTATAGTTTTAACTGAATGTATTATTGTCGTATGATCCCTGTTTGAGAATTCACGTCCGATTTCAGGCAATGATTTCGAGGTTAGTAATTTAGATAAATAAATTGCTGCTTGACGAGGTCTGACTAAATATCTTGATCTTCGAGAGGACAACATTTCATTTTTACTTATTTTAAAAAACTTACATACTAAAGTTTGAATTAAATCAATTGAAACTTTATTTTCATTTAAATTTAATAGATCTTTTAAAACAACTTTTGTCTCAGCTAAATTGGGCAATTTATTATAAATTCTTGAAAATGAAACTACCCTGTTAACCGCGCCTACTAATTCTCTAATGCTACCTGTGATTTCTGTTCCAATAAAATTTTCTACTTCTTTTGAAATTTTTGTTTGTTCAGGATATAAATTTTTCAATTCCTCAACTTTTTTTTCCACAATTTTTTTTCTTAAATCATAATCAGGTTTCTGGATATCAACTACTAATCCACCGGAAAATCTTGATTTAATTCTTTCTTGAATTCTAGACAACTTATTTGGAGCTCGATCTGCTGATAGAATTATTTGAGATCCTTTATCAAGCAAAGCATTGAATGTGTGAAAAAATTCTTCCTGCATTGCTTCTTTACCGTTCATAAATTGAATATCATCTATTAACAATATATCTGTGTTTCTAAAATATTCTTTAAATTTAACCATCTCATTTGCTTTTATTGATTTAACAAACTGATACATAAATCGTTCAGCTGAAATAAACATTACTTTATTATTTTTCTTAAGCTCAAAACCAATTGAATTTAACAAATGAGTTTTACCCATGCCAACTCCACCATATATGTATAAAGGATTGTAGTGAGAAATATTTTCTGAAACTTTTAAAGAAGCTTCAAAGGCAAGTTTATTGCTGGAACCAGTTATAAAGTTATCAAATCTTTTGTTAGGGTCTATGCGATTATACTGAAGATATGAGTCTTTGATAAATGATACATTTTCTTTATTATCCAAATACTCTAAATTATCTATTTTAACCTGAGAATAATTCTTATTTGAATTTTGTTCTTCAATTTTAAATTCAATTCTAATTATATCCTTTTTAAAACTTCTTATTACCTGTAAAATCTGATCAAGATATCTCGATACAATCCAATCACGAATGAATCTTGTTGGAACTGATAAAAGAATATAATTATTAAATTCCTCAACAAAAATAATTTTTTTGAGCCAACTTTCAAAAATATCTTTACCAAACTTATTTTTCATCTCAAGTTGAATAGTTTTCCAGTCTAAGATCTGAGTTTTTAAATTGCTAAATTTATTATTTAATTTATTGCTCATAAAAATTGGGAGACCTTCAGTTAGAACCAATACAAAATTATTGCAACAAATAATTTCTAATTCCAAAAAAAAAATTAAATCTACGATTGTGCAATCAGCCGTCGTATAAAAAATTATAAAAAAAAATTATAATTAAATTATATAAATAAAATTTTTAATTGAATGACTTAGAAAAGATTATTTACTAAATCTAAATATTGTATTGCAGATTAATTTTATTATAGATTTTGTAGTTCCTGAGGTTGAATTGAAAAAACAACCTTAAGTATATTTTTACAATAATGCTATTTTTTTAGTTACTCTAGAGACATTTCTTGAAGCATTTTGTTTTTTTATGACTCCTGTCTTAGCAACTTTCATTAATTCAGAATTCAACTTAGGTAAGAATTTAAGTGCTTCACTTTTCTTTTTATTTGCAATTAAACTATTCATTTTTTTTAAAGCATTTCTATATCTACTTTTTCTTGCTTTATTTACTGTAGTTTGTTTAGAAATTCTTCTTATTCTTTTAATTGCTGATTTTGTATTTGCCATTTGGCCAGGGGTATAGCTTGAGTTTTAATATCGGTCAATCAAATAATTAATGTTTTTGACACAAATTACAAAAAAAAGTAGATCTATTTGAAATATTTTTTTTTTTTTATAATTCCTTCACAATTAAATCTTTTACACTTCAAGCCAGCTCTCTGGTATACTTTAAAATCTTTTTGATATTCTCCCTCTAATCCAGAGATATTTTTAAAATCTTTAATACTTGAACCGCCTTTATTTATTGCTTTAGAAAGAACTTTTTTTGAATTAATTAAAATTTTTTTAAGCTCCTTTTTTGTTAAATTTTTTGCTTTTTTATCTGGTTTAATTTTACTTAAATATAAAATTTCACTTGCATATATGTTTCCGATACCTGAAACAAATCTTTGATCCAATAAAAAATTTTTAATATTTTTTTCTTTATTTTTTAAAAATGAATGAAGATAATCAAAATTAAATTTTACACTGAATGGTTCTGGACCAAATTTATTAATTTTGTTTTTAAGTAATTCAAAATTTTGAATTATCTCAAAATACCCAAATCGTCTAGGATCATTGTAAATAAATTTAAGATCATCAAAAAAAATTTCTACATGATTGTGTTTTTTCGGTAATGTTGGAGAATGGTAGAAACTTGTATTTGTAATAAAATTCTTTCTCTTTTTATTTACTAAATGGATAGTTCCAGACATCCCAAGATGAATAAGACAGACATGGTCATTTGATAAAAATATAATTAGATATTTTGAAAATCTATCAACTTTGATTATTCTTTTATTCTTTAAAATACTGGTAAAATTTAGAGGTATTTTAAATCTTAAATTTCTATTTTTAACTATTACTTTTTTAATGATTTTACCATTTATTTTTTTGTTTAAGGATTGTCTTACTATTTCTACTTCTGGTAATTCTGGCATTTGATATTATATTGAACGTATATATTTTTTTATGCAACAATATCTTCAAAATAAAAAAGGGTTTGTTCAAGGAGTATTTGATAAAGTCTATAATAAATACGACTTAATGAACGATGTAATGTCGCTAGGCATTCACAGAGCATGGAAAAAAAATCTTATAAATATGATGAACCCATCTATTAATCAAAATTTAATTGATGTTGCTTGTGGTACTGGTGATGTAGCAAAATTGTTTTTAAAGTCCGTCAATCAAAATTCTCATGTTACTTGTGTAGATCCAAACAAGGGTATGATAACAAAATGCAAAGAAAAATTAAAACAATATAAAAATTTAAATTGGGTAATTTCTTCTGCAGAAAATTTACCAATTGAGAGTGATAAATTTGATTTTTATACTATTAGTTTTGGTCTTAGAAACACCAAAGATATAAATAAAACTTTAAAAGAAGCCTACAGAGTTTTAAAACCTGGGGGTCGATTTTTATGTCTTGAGTTTTCAAAAATACATAATTCAAACTTAGAATTTGTTTACAAGACTTACTCTAAAATCATACCTGACATTGGAAAAATCATTGTGGGTGAAAAAGAACCATACGAATATTTGATTCAAAGTATCGAGAATTTTATCAATCAAGATGAATTAATCGATCTTATGAAGAAAAATAATTTTGAAAAATGCAATTATAGAAATTTATCTGGTGGTATTGTCTCAATTCATAGTGGCTGGAAAATTTCATGATTTCTAAATTAATCACATTATTTAAACTTGGAAGAAAAGTTGCGAAATCAGATATACTTGAAATTACCTCAAAATTTCAAGAACCGCCTTTGACAGTAAAAATATTATTCAAAATTTTATCGTTTTCCTTTTCAACAAAAGAACAAAAAAAAATAAATCATGATATAGGGGAAAGATTATCAAATTCTCTAGAGTCAATGGGAACTACTTTTATCAAACTTGGTCAATTTTTAGCAACCAGACCAGATATAATTGGAGAAGAGCTATCTAAAAAACTTGAAAATTTGCAAGATAAATTACCTCCATTTTCATTACTTGAGGCAAAAGAAATAATAAAAAATGATTTAGGAGAAGACACTTATAATTCAATAATTAATTTAAGTAATCCTGTTGCTGCAGCTTCTATTGCTCAAGTTCACAAAGCGCAAATAAATGACAACGGTACAATAAAAGATGTTGCTATTAAAATTTTGAGACCAAATATTAAAAAAATTTTCAACGAAGAAATAGATGCAATGATGTTATTTGCATTTTTAATTGAGTCATTCGTTAAAAAAACAAAAA
>MDTE01049023.1_pt1 | contig 12156 bp, 16 predicted proteins | sample 811231 | NCBI WGS metagenome assembly MDTE01 (sample SAMN05326651, study PRJNA326480) | marine metagenome | isolation source: seawater | place: Indian Ocean: Red Sea | collected 2010
AACAAGTTTACCAAGACCATACATTTGTCTTGCAGATTCAAAATCATACTCACCACCTATTGGTCCACCTTCAGCTCTAAACGCTAATCTTAAACCTTCTAATTCTTCTTCTTCTGGTTCTTGTTCCGTGATGCTTGGTGCTTGAGCAAATGTTGTATCCACAGGAATTATTTGATTTATACCACCACCTCTATTATCTCTATCAATTTGATTTCCATAAGCATCTATCTCGCCTCTATTTCTAGCACCCACATAATCGTCAAACATGGTTTCTTTTTCTTCTTCGGTTAGATTAGCAAATTGTCCTGGAGTTATGGGAGCATTTCTAGAAGTTAAAAAATTTTCTACAAAAAAATCTCTAGTATTTAATGGACCAAATTTTGATGCAAACATTGCAATTGGTGAAAACCTTGATGCAAATTTTTCAATTCTTCTTTTAGGGTCGTTTAATTTTCTAAATCTTTCAAGTTTTTCTTGTTTTTTTTCCTCTTCAAATAGTTCTACTGCTTTTCGTAAATCAGCTCGTCTTTGTGCTTCTAGTAAAGATTGGTCTCTACCCCTTTCTCTATTGGTTGTTCTAGCTTCTGGAGATGTATATTGACCACCTCTTCTATCTTCTCTACTAGTGTCTCCCGAAGTATCTTGACCAGAAGGGCTACTAAAATCAGCTTGGGCAGCATCTCTACCTCCACCTTGAAGTCCTATACGTCCCCCTTCTGCTAATAATTGTTTTGCTATTTGAGTTCTAGTTATGGCCATCGTTCTATCTTATTTTGTTTCTCCAAATAAATCAAGGCTTGGCATCACTACCGTTACATCTCGCCTAATGTCCTCTGGTGATATACCTTTTGCTTTCCATTCGTCATCATTTTTATATTCTTCGCCTGTTTTTTTATTAGTTATTTTCTCTATTACTTTTTTTGGATATATTTCCTTCATTATGTTGTTACCTCTCTTGGCTGTATTTCTAATATCGAGGCTATGACGTGCAGCTCGTTCGCGTCGGCAGCCTGTACTTTTAAGACTTCACTCTCCTCCATTATAAGTGGATTTGTTAAAAGCTCTGTTGTTTCTTTAGATGCAATAGACTTATCTTTATATAGATTAAATATATTACTACTAGCATCAACTAATGTTACAGTTATTGTGCTTCCTGATCCAGCATCCTCAGATACTAACAACGATTTTACCACAGCTGTTTTTGCATTAGGCACAGTGTATAGAGTAGTTAAATCTGTTGTCGTTAAATCTGCTTTTTTATTTATAAAACTGTTAGCCATTAATTTAAAAAGAAGTTTTGAGCTTCTACCTCATCCTTTAATTCTTGTTGATATGTAGTATTTAGTTTTACTATAATACCATCTATGTCTCTAGTTTGAGCCTCTGCAACTGTGTAATCATATTCTTGCGCAGGTCTTGTTAATACTTGTACTATCTTTGCCATTATCTACGTCCATCTGGTTGTATGTCTAATCTAAAAGTTCCTAACTTCCAACTTTGACTAGCTGCTGTGTTTTCAATTTTTAATGCAACAGACCTTGCTCTTGCACGTGTATCTATTTTTAAAGTAGATGAAGTTATATCAAAAGGACCTAACGCTGAACTTGAAGATGTCTCATTAGGAAAATTTCTTAAATCTAAAGTTACTCTTGTTGTTCCAGTTTGAGATATAAAATCTGGTATAAATCTTCTTATTTTCATTAAGAACTCACCGTCTCCTCTAAGATCTGCAAGACCCGTTGATTGACCAGTTATACCTCTTCTTTGACTTATATCAAAATCTCCAGACGTTATACTTGCAGTTATAGCAGTTATTGTACCATTTCTATTTTGATCTGTTCCTGTTTCGTGTTCATAGTATGATGTTCTACCCTCTGTATTTCCAACCACATCAAAAGATGTATCTGTTGATGCATCATACTCTAACGCATGAGGTAAACTAAATACAGCTGAGTCTTGCCACATTGTTCTAGCTAGTGTGCCTACTGTCCATACAGGCCTTTGTGGTGATGAATCAAAATAATTATATGAAACCATTTTATTTACAACAGAGGATGTTGAGCTAGGGTAAAACCACATGACCTCACCAAATAGATTATTTAATCCAGCTGATATCATTTGATTACCAGATTCAATATTTATATCATTATATACATGGTCTTCTACTAAACATGGTAGTGATTCTAGTTTACCAGCATATCTAAAAAAACCATTTTCTGACATCCAATATGCAGCACCATCAACTTCAACACATGCGTTTTGACCTGCAAGTCCACAGTTAGTTCCAACTTGCGAGAATGCAAATGTAAATGGTTGACCAACAAAACGTTGTGTAAATAAAGCTGTGTCTGTCCATACGTACAAAGCATCTCTACCTCTAATCGCTCCTCTGATCTGTGATCCGTCGGCCAATCTTTGTGTACCAGCCGTATTGGTTGCTGTTGGTGTATATGTGTTTATATCTTCTTGGTCAGAAAATCTTATAAACATATCATCTTGAGTTGCTTTATCACCAATTGTTGTTTCCGTTCCAAAAAATACTAAGTGACGATCTGGTGTTGATACAACCATATGTCTAGACGCGGTCGGTGCTCCAGATATAATATTACACCTTGTTTCTGTTGCATTTGATAAAGCAGAGTTCCATTCAAATACTTCACCGTCATGTATTAAACAAATAGCCTTATCACCAAAATTATCTAGTGACCACATACCAGGTTCTAATACTAAGTCACCTGATGCTGCTTCACCCCAAGCAACATAGTCAGTGCTATTTTTAACTGAAGCCCCATCACTATGAGCAGATCTTGTAGAATTTCTAACACCTCTTGTAATACCTGTTAATGTAGTTCCACCTGAAACACCAGTATAAGATATTTCTTCGTTACCCACCTGAATAAAATTAGTTCCAGAACTTGGAAATTGCGTAGCGTCAGCTAAAACAATCGATGTTCCAGATCCACCTGTACCTGCGGTATCATCTAATAATGCTCCATTTAAAGTTGTTGTAACTGGGTTAGATGCCTCTCCACCCCAAGACCCAAGACCCCAACCAAATCCTTTTTCTTGAACAGCAGATCCAACCGGATAATAGTGTTGAACTCTAATACCACCAGATGTTGTAGCACCAGATCCTGTTTCATTTGAAGGCATCGTAATTGTTATTGTTTCTGTTGTTGGAACAGATGTCACCATAAATTTTTTGTCATCAAAATCTGATGCACTAAAATTAGATCCTGTAATTGTAGTAAAATTATCTAATAAAATAATATCTTGTGGATTAATACCATGACCTGTTGGGAAAGTTATTGTAACAGTTGGTGATCCGTTGCTTGTGGTAAACGCACTTGTAAGTGTTGTTGTAGTTTTAATAGGATGAATGTCATAAAATACACCTCCAGAGAAAGCGTATAAAATTCTGTTTGTGCCAATAATAGCATATCTTCTACCTAAACTGTTAACAAAATGATGAAGCCCACGTCCAGCCCCTGTAAGTTCATTTTCATTTTGAGTGCCTAATTGATTCCATCCACCTATTTTTTCAGGTGTGCCATATCTAAATCTAACATTATCACAATCTATCCACTGGCCTTCAGCTCCTGTAGGTGTGATTTGTTTATTAATACCTGGTTGAAATCCTATTTTTTGTAACATAGAAATGGACTATATATAGTTTTTAAATTTTTGGTAGTATTATATTCCAATCTAACTTGGATATCAAATCTTGTAAATAAACTTTTTCAAGCTTTTTTTCTTTTAAATATTCATGTAGCTCCTCTATATCTACAAGAATCCATTGATCTTTGGCTTCAAACACCATTTTGTTTGCCTTAGTATTAATGCTTCCTTTTTTTCCAACGTCATGTCCATATTTAGACAGAGGTCTTAAATCAAATTTTAAAGATTGATTAGATTTATTTTTAATAATACCTTCTACATCCCAAAGTTCTTTTTGTTTTTGTTTGTTAGAAGGATATTTTATATTCTTTAAATAATTTAAAAAATTATTTTGCATGTTTAATTTGCATTTCTTTACAAAATTCAGGTGTTCCCATCCAATTCCATCCACCCTTTATTTCATAATACATATTTGTTCCTGTTTTTAAATGTAGTTGAAATAACCAGTTTAACATTTCAATTGTTAATGAAGACCCTGCTTCTGTAATCTCAAGATAATCTATTTTATTTATTTTTCTACCTGTTAATAAAATACCAGACTCACTTGGTTTAAACCATTCAGGTATTCTAGTATCTTTTAACCATTCGCAGTTATAGTCTTTACATGGGTTTTTTGGTCTATTTTTATATATCCCGCATCCGTTTTTCATTTTAAAATGACAAGGTCTACCTTGATACATTTTATTTCCGTAAACAACATCTGGAAGCCAACCCTCACAACATTTTGTGCAGCCATTACAATTTCTTTTATAATTCATGAAAGATGTATTCAGAAGATTCTTTACACTGTAATTCTATATTAATACTAATTCTTTTCTTATCTGTTTCTGAACTCTGAGGTCTATGATCTAGATAACTAGGGAAAATAATTAAATCAAATGGTTTTGGTTTATATGTTTTTACTTCACCATTAAATTTAAAGTCAATTCCATTCTTTTTTTGATTAGGTATTTTTAAATATAAGACACCTATTATAGTTCCAGTTTTTTTATGATTGTGCCATTGATCTAAATTAATTTTAAAATGTTCGTCTGATAAACAACACCATGTTCCAAACTTTAAAGATTTAATTGTAAAAGGATTTAAATGTTTTTTACATAACGGTATAAAAATATCATAAAGTTCATTTGTATATTTACTTTTAAAATAATAATTATTTCCGTCTTGAAGTTCTGGTCTAGGTCTTTGTTCTATTGTTTCAGCAAGTAAATCAAGATAAAAGTCTTTAACTTTTTCTTCAACATTAAAGGATAGAACTATCATTTTGAACAAACTGAGGTAGTCCTAAAGCTAGTCTACCGTCAAATATATATTTTTTATTTTTTGGATTATCTATTCTGTAATGTAAAAAAACTTGACCACATTCTACACCTGTAAATTGTTCTCTCCAATGTTCTAACTCTTCACCTCTGTAGACTAACATATCACCTTTTTTTAAATTTACTTTTAAACCTTTTGCATTTGATGAGAAAGTAGCACCTCCAACACCTTCTATACCTACATTTTCATTTGGACTCAAATATATAGGCCAAGGATCACCGCCTAAATTAATTGTTGTAGATACTTCACAACTATTTCTATCTTTATGTCTGCCTAAAACATCGCCAGTTTTATAAATTCTAGCATAAGAATATGTTGGTAATAATTTTAATTGACAAACTTTTTCCATTTTGTCTTGAAGCTTTAATAATAAATTATCTAACGCAGCGTCTCCATAAATGTTGTAACTGTTAGGAACTTGCGTATCTCCGAAAGCACCAAATATACGTTCAAAAGGTGAAATAGATTTTGTTCTAAATAATAAATCGGTTGCGTTTCTTTTAATAACTAAATAGTCACCTAAAAAATCTGCAAGCTCAGACGATATTGCTTTTTTAATAATTGTAAATTTATTTTTTTTAAAATTATATTCTTTCATTTCTTGAAAAAGTAATCCAACCCGTTGCTATATATTTATCTTCTTTATTAGATATAACACCTCTATGAGTAAATGTCCAGTCAGCCGGCCATATTATTGTTAATCCTTTTTGAGCAGGTACTTTCTTTTTTTGATAATAAAATTCAGTCCCACCATTTTTGACGTCATTTAAATATGTCATAAAAACTAAATGTCTATCCCCTGTAGCAAAAAAATTAGTTCTTTCAGGATGCCAGACATAATAACCTTCACCTGGTTTGTACCATTGAATATTATAATTAGTAAATATACCATTGACTGCAACTCCAATATCTGCAAATTTATATTTTTTATAATACATTTGCACACAAGCAAGTACACTTTCAACATAATCACGAAATGGACTTTTTAATATATATGGAGAAACACCTATATCAGTGCTTTTCTTTCTTTTGTTATCTTCAATATTTTTACCTAAAGTACCTGGGCGGTGCAAATCATTTTTTGCATGAAACGTTTCTATTAATTGATCAGTAAGTTTTTTATCTATATACCAACCACCCATAAACTGAGGAAGTTTTTTACATTCTTTCATTTAACTAAACACCTTTCCTGTATTCCATATAACTAAAGAATACCTAACTCCCTTAGTCACTGGTTTTACTCTGTGCCACATATATGATGGAAATACAATTACAGAGCCTTTTTTTAAATTATTACATTTAAAAACATGTTTACTAGGATCTCTTTCATCGGGATGATAGTTTCTTTGATCAAATTCAAGATCGCCTCCTTCGTATTCACAAGGATCATTTAATTGACATGTAACCGATAGTTTTCTAATTCTTTTATTGTCGCCCTCTTTTATTATTGCAGAATCACAATGCCAATCATAATATTGATTAAGATTATATTTAGTGAACTGACAAGGTTCAGACCAATCCCATTGAAAATTCCATCCTGCTTTTTTATTAGCCTCATGAATGTAAGGATGAATAGTTTGGTAAATCCATTGGTCATCTATCCAAACTAAATTTGATTTTCTTATATGTTGATTTTTTATTACTTCTTCATCAGAGGCTTTAGCCATCTCTCCAACTCTTGCAATTGTATCATCTTTATTTAAACAATATTTAATAACGTCATCACAAAAACTGTTTGTTAATCCACTAAGTTTTGGCGAAGATCCATCAAAGTGAAAATAAATAGGATTTAATTTCATTTAATTTTTTTATATAAAAAGTTTAGAATTATTCTATTATATTCAGTTTTATTTCTATCAATAAAATATTCAACATCTGAATCAAATACAGTTATAGATTTTTCTTTTAAAGGAGTAACAAAAGTTTGTTGTTTTTTAACATTATCATCATATTCTAAATACAAATTTCCACTGCCATGAAGTACATATAACGCTGTATAATCTGCACTATTTCTTAAATCATTTAATTTAATATTATTTCTTTTAAAAGACATGTGATTAGGTTTTTGAATATTAATATAATGGTCTGTTAGATAAATATCTTTATGATAATAACAAACAAATTTTTGTTCTATGTAATCAGAAATCCATTTTACTTGTGTTAAAAAAGGTATATCTACATCCTCATATATATTTGAAGGTGAAATAATAAAACTATCATGCTCTTCTTGCAATCTTCTACCAAGTTCCAAATTATTAACTTTTGATAAATTTGGCAAAATGTCTATATAAATGCTTTTTTCTGTTAGAATTTCTTTCTTCATTTATAAATATTTATAAGATATTTATTACAAAAATCAAGTTCTGTCGTGTCTTCCGTCGTTATTTTCTATCCAACTTTGAGTATCTTCGTTCCAAGCATAGATAGTATCTGTAAGTTCTGGTTTAGGAACTGGTGCTTCCCATGCACCTGTTGTTGTATTTAAAGTCCAGCTAGGAAAAGGTTGTGGCCCTGTAAAAATATCATGTTCTTGATTATATACTGCTCCTATACCAGCAAAGTTTGCTCTTAATGCTTTTGATTGATCTGCAGATGGATTTCTATTTTCATCATAATGAACACCACCATGAGTGTTATATGAAGTTTGTTTCCATTTTGATGCTTGCCAACCAAAAACATTTTCTAAAAATTGTTGACCAGCTTCTTCTGTAGGTGCATCATTATTATCAACTACAACTACTTGTAATACTCTATTGTTATCATCTAATTTTGCAAAATGTGCCATAATTAATCCGCTACCGTTAATGTCCCTGACGAATTAAATGTGTGGACAGTATCACTACCATCTGTAGTTTTAGTTCCTCCAGTAACATTTGAAGGGGCATCGGCTGTTGCGTATCTAATAACTACAATACCTGAGCCACCTGTAGATCCAGCTGGTTGATTTGGACCATGACATCCTCCTCCTCCACCGCCAGTGTTTGCAGTGCCATTTCCCAATGAAGTTCCACCTCCGCCTCCTGGACCTCCGCTTCCGCCAGGACCGTAAGGAGCAAAAGCAAAACTTCCGCCTCCTCCGCCGCCACCTCGCGTGACTGGAGAGCCTGTTATTGAACTCGCTAATCCATCTCCACCATTTCCTCCGGTGTTTGAACCTGTATTACCACCAGCATTACCTGCTCCGCCGCCACCGCCGGACATGTATTTTGGAAAAGTGTTGTTTGCATAACCTCCAGGGTTTCCTTCTGGTGGACTAAAACCACCTTCGTTTCCGTTAGTAACTGGGCTTGTACCTTTAGATCCACAACCAGAACCTCCGTTAGGTGCACCTCCTAAATCTCCACCAATAGCTCCACCACCTGTAGAAGTGATAGTTGAAAATGAGGATGGACTTCCTTTACCAGCTGGGGGACTACCATAAGTATTAAAGTCTCCTGGACCTCCTCCACCGACTGTTACGGCAACTGGTTCACCCACTGTGACATCAAGTTGACTAGAGGCATCTAAAGGGCTATCGTAAGAAATTCTAAAACCCCCAGCTCCACCGCCACCAAATTGGTTTGGGTTTTGAGCACCGCCAGATCCCCCGCCAGCTATAACTAAATATGATACACCAAATTTTTTCTTTCCACCACCACGGCCGAATCCTCTTGCGGATGCTGCCCCGGTTGTTGTTAATAATGGCATAATCTTTCTCCTCCTATTTTATTACGCAAACTGTGTTTGAGCTGCTAATGCTGTAAATGTGGCATCTGCAGTTTTAATTATTGTATAAGTATACACATCAATTGAGTTAGCGTTTCCAGCACTTGGGGCTGAACCACCCTGCCACTCTGGAGTTATAGAAGATCCATCAATTGTTACAGCGTTGTTATAATAAGGTGTCCCTGTATTAGTTACTAGAAAAGCAGTTGTAAGAGACTCTCCAGTGTCCATGATAGAATTTAAAGTGTTTGATCCATCTCCTCTAAAGTTAACCGTAAAGTTACCTGAGGCTGCGGATGTAAAATATAAAACTGCTTGTGTGATAACATCGTAGTTAATTGTACCTGTAGCTGCTGTTGCTGATACTGTAATTTTTTCAGTTAGTTGTTGAATTGCACCGGCACCTAAAGAAACTCTTCCAATTCCATTTGGTGTTACTGAAATATCACCGTTAGCACCATCAGTAATTGTAATTGATCCTGAGTTACTTCCTGAGTTTGTATCTAATACAAGATCATGTGCACCACTCGTTGTAAGTGTTGCAGCTGCTGCACCTGTTCCAATTCTAGTTTCTCCAGAACCTTTTGGTTTAATATGTACATCAACGTTAGTTTCTCCACTCGCACCTAAAATTGGTGGATTTCCTGTAGCTGCATTAGTTACCTCTAATTCATTTACTGCTGAAGATGTTGTTTGAAATATAATTTGTTCTGCTCCATTTGCGTCTGCAATGAAACCTCCATCTGCAATCTTTGGAGCTGTTAAAGTTTTGTTTGTTAAAGTTTGTGTTCCTGTTGTTGTAACATCACCATCACCAAAAGCTAAAGTAATAATGTCAGGATTTGTTGAATCGTTTGCTGCTGCAAAAATTAATTGATCACCTTTATCAGTTGACGCAAAAGTAAATGAATCTCCTGATCCAGAAACATATTTAAACTGTACTGTGTATGCACCTGATGTTGAGTTTCTTAAAAAATAAAAAGTTTGAACATCTAGAGGTATTGTTACAATTTGGTTTCCTGTGATTGTGCCTGTAAATTCAATCATTCTGTGAGATAATACAGCTCCAGTTGATCCATCAGACACAGATAAAGTTGTAGTTTGTGCTCCACCAGCTATTGATTGTTGTGTAAATCCACCAGATATTTGTTCTAAAATTTGTAAATTTGTATTAGTTTTTGTCCCCCACGTACCCGCGTTTTCACCAGTTGCTTGAAGTTCAACTCCTAAAGGTGTGTATGTTGATGCCATAATTTTTTATCTCCTATTACGCTGCTTTTCCTGTTACGTCTGTATAACTTGTATTAGAACCAGTGTCAATAGCCTGATATGCTTGGATACCAAAACCTGTAGCAGTTCCAAAACTAGCAACCGAGGCTGTTGCTGATACACCAGTTAATCCCATAACATCTGCAGGAGTTAAAGAACCTACGGCAGATGTAGCTGATACTCCAGTTAATCCCATAACATCCGCAGGAGTTAAAGAACCTACAGAAGATGTAGCTGATACTCCAGTTACATTTACAGTTGGGTTACTATTTATAGAAAGAGTTCCAATTGACGTTGTTGCAGAAACTCCTGTTAGTCCTATTACATCCGCAGGAGTAATTGATCCTACAGAAGATGTAGCTGATACGCCAGTTAATCCCATCACATCTGCAGGACTAATTGATCCTACAGAAGCTGTTGCAGATACACCAGTTAACGTTTGTGTTATATCCCCTATGACTGTTGGTGATCCTACACTTGCTGTTGAAGAAACACCTGTTAATCCCATTACATCTGCAGGAGAAATTGATCCTACACTAGCTGTTGCTTGTTGACCATCTAATAATACATCACCAGCAATGCCCCAAGCATTTTCATTCCATGGTAATCTACCCCAACCAGCATTTATTTCTGTTGATACGGATACAGATCCAATAGATGAACTAGCAGATACTCCCGTAACTGAAACATTAATTGCATCTTGTTGTCCCCAACTATTTTGGTTCCAAGGTAAAACACCCCAAGTGTTTGACGTTGGAGTATTTGCTTGTCCACCCATCGCAGAGTGTTGAGTGCAATAATAATATAAAGTTGGTGCAGATGCTGCAACTGTAATTTGTGTGTAAGCTCCAGAACTTCCTGGTGTTCCATTGGTAGTAACTCCAGTGGTATACTCAGTGCCTCCTGAGTGTGTGCCGTTGCTCGTTGTAGAAAATCTTAATGGGTGTCCAGAGTTAGAACTATCAGATTGATCAAATCTATAAGTAAAACCTTCAGCTATATTTACTGTAGCTTGCTGTACACCATCAATGAAATATTTATTTCCTGAATCGGTACTAACTACCGTTACCGTAAAAGTTCTAGTAACGGACATACCGCGTTACTCCTTTAGGCTATTCTAATTATAGCGTTGGATGCGTCTGCTGTTGGGAATTGAATTGTAAAAGTTCCACTAGTTACAGTTTTATCACCACCAAAAGCGATAACTGCTACAGCTTTATCTGATTGCGTATCATTATATATTAAAGCACCGTTTGCTGTAAATGTTGCGCTGGTAAAACTTACATCTGCAAAATCACAAACTGCAGTTGATGAGTCTAAAGTTGGAGTCACACTTGTTAAAGTAGCTCCTCCTGCACTGTACGCAGATCCAGATGTATTTGAAATTTCATTTGTTGTTGAATAAGCAGTTGTACTTGCTCCTAGTGTAGCAGAACTTGTGTACAAAGCTATTTTAAAAGTATTACCACTTGATGCAGTAAGGTTATGTGTACCAACTAAAATCTCTTGTTTAAAGCTGTTACAAATTGCCGATGTTATTGCCATAATTAATCTCCTACGGGTTTGCCGAGTTAATTGGTATTCTAACTGCTCCGTCTGTGTAGTCGTCTCTTCGTCTCCTACCAACTTGCTCGTTAGCAAACTTTTGTACTTCCTGTTTATACTTATTTTCATATAGTGTCAACATATCTATTGGACCTTTTAAAAATGAATATGCCTCTGATAAACAGCAATATAATAGCCCATTTGGAAAGTTAAGACTAATGTAATTAGTATCATCATTTTCTAATAATGCTGGCATTGCATTGTAATGAACTCTAAATTTGTATGTTGTGTCAGGAACTGGAGCAAACATCATTCTTCCAGAGGTAGTATCTGACTCTCCTGTAGCACCACCAAACATTGCATAATACTTAGGTTGACCTCTTTTAGCTGATGCAGTTGAAGATACGTATTCTTGTAAATAAGTTATATCTTTTTTTTCTAACCATACGTTAGGCCCTGTAATTTCTGAAGTAGAATCGTAAACTTGTATCCCTCTAATAAACACGGCTCCTGCTGGAGCGTTAATTGTTTCTTGACCAGTAACTAAATTACCTGATTGTTGTTTTCTATCTGCATCAATAGGTACATCTCTAAAAATTCTATATTGTGCATTTAAAATAATATTTTCTAAAACAGCAT
>MDTE01115857.1_pt1 | contig 12156 bp, 9 predicted proteins | sample 811231 | NCBI WGS metagenome assembly MDTE01 (sample SAMN05326651, study PRJNA326480) | marine metagenome | isolation source: seawater | place: Indian Ocean: Red Sea | collected 2010
GCATCTTTAATTATGAAATTTATTAATGCAAAAAAGACTTGTTCTGAAGAAGTAGTATGTTGGGGTACAGGAAATCCGCTAAGAGAATTTTTGCATGTTGACGACTTAGCCGCAGCAGCATTGTTTGCCCTTGAGAATTGGAATCCTGACAAGAAAAATTCTCCTACTGATCAAAACAAAAGGCCATTAACATATTTAAATGTTGGTAGTGGTGAAGAAATATCTATTAAAGATTTATCATATAAAATAGCCAAAAATCTCAACTATGAAGGGAAAATAACTTGGGACAATTCTAAGCCAGATGGGACACCAAGAAAGAAACTAAATAATGATCATCTATTCTCTTTAGGATGGAAACCTAAAATCACTTTAGATGAGGGAATTAAGAGAACAATCAAAGAATTATCAAATAAGTAATTTTTAAAGTTTCCAGAAGGTTAATCATAATAATTATTAAGCAAATAAAAATTAGAAAATTTCATAATAATTTTTATACCAATTTATAAAATTTGAAATTCCATTCTCTATTGAAGTTGTAGGGCGAAAGTTTATCCAATTTTCCAGCAAGGATGTATCCGCAAAAGTATCTTTAACATCCCCTGGCTGAATTGGCATTAAGTTCCTAATAGCCTTTTTATTTAAGTTTTTCTCTATTAAGTCTATAAAGTAAAGTAAATCAACTGACTTATTATTGCCGATATTAAATATTCGATGAGGAGCGTTAGATGTAGATGGATTTGGATTAAAGTTATCAAATCCGATGTCTATAGTTGCAGGTTTTTGAGTACATTTATAAATAGCTTCAGTGATATCATCTATATAAGTAAAATCTCTACTCATATTACCAAAGTTAAAAATATTTATTGGTTTTGATTCTATTATTGACTTTGTAAAAATCATTGGAGCCATATCTGGTCTTCCCCAAGGTCCATATACTGTAAAGAACCTTAAACCAGTACATGGCAAACTATATATATGACTGTAAGCATTAGCCATTAATTCATTACTTTTTTTTGTAGCTGCATAGAGACTTACAGGATGATTAACAGGGTCAGTTTCACAAAATGGTAATTTTTGATTCCCACCATAAACTGAACTACTTGAGGCATAAATTAGATTTTTTATATTAAATTTCCTTGATAGCTCTAATATATTACCGAACCCGACAAGATTACTTTTTAAATACGAACTTGGATTTTTTAGAGAAAATCTTACACCTGCCTGAGCAGCTAAATTAATTACTATATCTGGTTTAAAGTTGTTAAAAACTTCTTCCAATTCTTCAAATTGTTCTAAATCTATCTTAAAAAATTTCCAGTTTATATCTTCGGCGATATTTTGAATTTCGTTTAATCTACTTTTTTTCAATTTAGGATCATAATAACTATTTATATTGTCAATCCCCACTACATAGTCTCCAGAAAGAATAAGTTTCTTTGATACTGCAGCGCCAATAAAACCAGCTGCTCCAGTGACAATAATTTTTCTTTTTGAGTTCGCCATACTACTTAAAAAAATACATCATAAAGTCAACTTTTCTTCCATTCAGGAACGACTTCATTCAAAATAAATGAAACTTTTTCTTCATCAAAATCATCAATAGATTTTTTTAAATAATTTAATTTTTCCATTAAAACTAAGTATGGCATTCCTTTCTCCTTAGCTTGATATATTAGTGGATGTTCAGTTTTTATTGCCTCAGCATCAATCAACAATTCTTCATACAACTTCTCTCCAGATCTAAGACCTTTATAAATAATTTCTATATCTCCTTTTCTATTCTCTTTATTTTTAATCGATAACCCACTAAGCTTTATCATTTTTCTTGCTAAATCTTTTATTTTTACTGGAGATCCCATATCTAATAAAAATAATTCACCTCCTTTTGACATAGAACATGCCTGCAACATCAATTCAGACGCTTCTTTAATAGTCATAAAATATCTAATTACTTCTGGGTGGGTAATTGTTATTGGACCACCTTTGGAAATTTGTTCTTTAAAAAGTGGCACTACCGAACCTGATGAATTTAATACATTTCCAAACCTCACCATTGAGAAACAAGTTGAAGAAACCTTTTTTTCATTTTGCTCTTTTTCCGCAAACGCAGTTACAATAAGTTCTGAAAATCTTTTTGAAGCGCCCATAATATTTGAAGGCCTCACAGCTTTATCAGAAGAAACAAGTAAAAATTTATTTACTGATGATTCATATGAGGCTTTGCAAAGAGAAAGAGTTGAAAAAACATTATTTTTAATTCCTTCAATGAGATTATTTTCCACAATTGGTACATGTTTGTAAGCCGCAGCATGAAAAACTATTTCGACAGAATTATCCTCAAATAATTTTTTTAAAAATGATGAATTAGAGCAATCATTAAGTATCAATTTTAAATTAATTTTTGATTTTTTTAAATTACCAATATTTTTCTCAATTTGATATAAATTATATTCACTCTTTTCAATTATTAATAGAGACTTAGGATTGAGATTAAATACTTGAATACAAAGTTCACTTCCTATAGATCCCCCTCCTCCAGTAATACATACCACTTTATTTTCTATACAACTTTTTAATAGATATGGATTTGGTTTAACAGAATCTCTTCTTAAAATATCTTCCACTTGAATTGGTCTTAAATAATCAATTTTAGAATTTCTTTTATCTAAATCCTCAATTGAAGGTATTGTAAATATTGGTAAGTTGAACTTCTGCAATCTATTAATTAGTTTTCTAAGTTGATTTGCATTTAAAGAAGGTATAGCTATAAGTATATTTTCAATTTTCTCTTTTTCTTTATGCATCAAAGCATAATTAATAACTTTTTTTCCATGAATGTATCTGCCATTTAGTGATGGCGAATCATCAACAAAAAAAATTACATCATATTTTAAAGAATATTTAAGGGTTAGAGATAATTGTCTACCAGCTTTGCCTGCCCCATAAATCGCAACTTTCTTTGGTGCATCTTTAACACTAAATCTGGAGGTTTTTAAATATATATCTCTAAGAAAAAATCTATAACTACCAAGAATTACGGTTATAAAAAGCCATTGGATTATCCAAAAATTTAAATTTGGCGCACTATATGATGAAAATGTTGAAAATAAAATACTTATAAAACCAAGAAGAAAGCTCCTTAAAGATATCCCATACATTACTCCGCTACCGATGTATCTTGAAATCCCCTTATATTGCCCACTTAGTGGAAATAACATGAAAGCTATTAAAATATAAAAAATAAAGATATTTTTATAGTCTTCCCAGCCTAAAGAAAGCAAATTACAAGTAACAAATATTGAAAAAGGACACAATACTAAAGTATCGAAAAGTAAAAGTAAAAATCTCCTAAGCTTAGTCTTTTCTTCTATTTTTCTTAAAAAAAACATATACGGAGTGGAAAATCTTAAAAATCTTAAGTTAAAAAAGTAGTCTTATCATCATATTATTTTATTAACTATGTTTATCTAGTTAATTTACATCATTTGATTTTTTATACTTTTTTAAACGGTTTTGAAATTGAACTCAAGTATATGCCAAATAAAAGCTCAATTATCACAGCTAAAAATAAAAAATAAAAATTATTTAATAATGAAACTAAACATAAAATTAAAACTCCTAATGCATAAATTATGCTTATTTTGGAATGTTCCATACCAGCTTGATTCAATCTCTGGTAGACGTGCAGTTTATGAGGAGTAAATATTTTATGTCTATTCTTTATTCTTCTGATCAATGTAAAGAAAGAGTCCATAAAAATTGGACTAAGAATTAATAATCTTATAAGAATATCTTGGATGTTGCCTTTCTGTATAATTAAACCGGCAAATACAGCACCAAGAAAAGTACTGCCTACATCTCCCATAAATATTTTTGCTGGGTGCCAATTAAATATTAAAAAAGAGAATATACCTGCTGTAAGGAAAATGAGATTTTTCTCATAAGTAATTGAAAGAAATAGAAAAGCTACAAAAAAGGAACTGCCCAAAAAACCATCTAATCCATCCATAAAATTTGTAAAATTAATTATCGCCGTTATTGCAATAATTAAAAATATTAATAATAGATTACTTAAAGGATTAGATTCAAAAAGAGCTTTAAAATTACTATTAGATGTTAAAGAATAGTTAACTATTAAAAAAGCAGTAAAAATTTGACTTCCATATCTTATAATCCTTGACAAATTAAATCTATCATCCAAAAATCCGACTAAAGAAAGTGGGAAGCATAATAAAGGAATATACCAACCTGAAAATATTGAAGCAAAAACAGATGTAATCACAAAAGATATTCCTGCCCCAGAAGGGATTGGTTTTTGATGAGAACTTCTTTCATCTGGAGAATCTAAAAAATATTTTTTTAATATTGGTTTCAAAAAGGCCAAAAAAGCTAACGTTAAAGAAAAGCAAATTAAAAAATTTATAACGGTAAACATTTTATTTAAAATCAATTAAATTTAAAATAGAAGACTTATTCTTATATTTTTTGAGAAAAATATTATTTTTTTTATTAAATTCACTTAAATTAAACTTTTTAACAAAAGTAACAATTTCATTTGAAAGATCATATTCACTTTCTGTCTTAAACAAAGTAATAGGTGCTCCAAAATTCAATAAATCAATAATTCCAGATCTTTTTGAAAAATAAGCTATTACCGGGAGATTAAAATATAATGACTCCAAAACAGTATTAGGAATCCCATCCCACTTTGAACAATGTACAAAAAAATCGGCAAATTTATACATTTTCATTACCTCAACCTGGGAAAGATTTCCATAGAAAGAAATAGTACTTTTTAAATTATTTTTTTTTACATAATTAGCTAACTTTCTATGTTCACTTCCGTATCCAATGATGTGCAATTTAAATTTATATGGTGAAACAGAATTTAATTGAATTTGATGGAAGCTTTTAATTAGTAAATATATATTTTTTTGCTTTTCTAATCTTGAAACTGAGAGTAGATTAATAGTTGAAGAGATATCTAATTTTTTTAATTGAGGTTTTTTTTCTGTTGGTAAGGGGTTATATAAAGTTTGAATGTTTTTTATATTAAATCTTTCTTTGATAAATTTTGTAGCAATTGAGGAATTTGTTGTGTTTAAGTCGAATAAGTTAAATATTTTAACCAATAAATTTTGTTTTTTTTTGCTTATCGTAGATGGATGATTCCTAAATGAAGATATAAATTTTTTACTCCCAAAATTAAATAATTTCTTATAAAAAAATATATTTAAAAAACTACAAAAAATTGGCAATTCACCAAAACAAATAATAGTATTACAATTAAATGTTGGTTTTATATAATTAAAAAATATAACCAAATAAAATATAGGTCTTAAGATCTTTTTTGTTATAAGTTTATAAATATATGATTTATCATTAAAAATATATTTTGTATTCTTTGGTAAATTTTTAGATGAAACTATAGATAATAAATCTACAACAATATTGTTATTTTTTAATTCATTAAAATATCTAATAGCTACAGTCTCTGTTCCTCCATATTGTATACATGGTACAAGCAACAAAACTTTATTCATATATTTGCCTAAGATTGAATACTTTAATTTAAGTTTACTAAAAGAAAAAAAAGAATCTTTTATAAAAATTTAATTAACTTTTTTCTTTTTCTAAAATAATAAAAAATTATTGATGCATACAAAAAGAGAGGATAAGTTTTTCGAGCCATATCTGTAATGTTTGGATAAATAGCACATGATATCAAAGTAATTACGAGAGTTAAAAATGAAGCAATTATTATAAATCTTGGGATATTATACTGTTTAGCCATAAATAATCCCTTAACTATTAAGTAAGTAGCAAATAATGATTCAATGCTTAATAAAGAGTAAAAAGAATTTAGATTAGTACTAAGCAAAGGGTAATAAAGATTCAAAAACATCCTTGGGAAATCGGTATAACCTTTCAAATTAAAATAGTCATCGTTTATTTCTAGTTGAACCCTATAAAGTATTTCTTTAAAGCTGAAACCATACCCAAGAATATATAAATTTTTAAAAATAAAGTAGGTTATTAAAAAAATAATCAAGGATGCAAAACTAAATTTAAGTAATTTTGACCCTTTAATTCTTATAATCATGAAAATTTCAAAAATTAAAGCTATAAAAAGAGGAAGAACCTGTATTATTCTGAATTTAGCTGCAAAAATAGCAAAAATAATTGAATAGACAAATTTATTTTTTAAAGCAAAGCTTATTGATATAAAGATAAAAATTATTGCAAATAAATCTCTCCCGGGGAAAAATGACAATAAAGAATGAAGAGGGAAGATAACAAATGAAATTAGAATAAAGAGATTGAAATTTATATTTACAGCAGCAGCAAATAAATAAAATGCGAATCTATAAATAAGACCTCCTAGCATTAAAGAAAACACTGAGTATCCAATTAATGAGACAAAAGGTTTAAAAAAAAGACTCGATAACTGATATGAAGAAGCATTTAAAATATTCTCTATCGATTCACTTGAATAAAAATACGTATTTGAGTCTGCGGAGTCCCACCTATAGATCCATAAATACCATTGCAAAAGCTGATATATTATCGTTAGAGTAATTAGATATATAGTTTTTCTCTCTACTTTCATTTTTTATTTCTATTAAATAAAAAATTACCTAATTCAATCTAACTTAATACGCTAGAAAATGAAATCAACATATATGTTTATAAAATATCTTCATAAAAAATTATTTTATATAAAAATAATTTATCCTGAATATAAAAAAATATAAGTATGTTAGTAGTTACAGGCGGCGCAGGCATGATAGGGAGCAATTTAATTTCCTCCCTTAATAAAATTGGCAGAAAAGATATAATAGTTGTTGATAATTTAAAAGATGGTAAAAAGGTAAAAAATATTTGTGATCTGGATTTCTACGATTTTATTGATAAGGAGAATTTTATTAGTTATTTAAATAAACCTAATCCTTTTCCTAAAATTGAAGCAATTTTTCATCAAGGAGCTTGTTCCTCAACAACAGAATGGGATGGTCAATATATTATGCATAATAATTATGAGTATTCCAAAGAATTATTAAATTGGTCACAAGAAAATTCTTCGCAGTTTATCTATGCCTCATCTGCATCTGTGTACGGTAATGGGAAAAAAGGTTTTCAACCCATTAGAGAATGTGAGTTGCCTATAAATATGTATGCTTTTTCGAAGTTTCAATTTGATCAATATTTCCGTGCGATAAGAAAAAATACTTCATCACAAGTTGTAGGTCTTAGGTACTTTAATGTTTATGGACCTAGAGAGACCCATAAGGATGGGATGGCATCAACAGCTTTTCATTTTAATAATCAACTCCTATCATGCAACAAATGTAGACTTTTTAAAGGGCAAGATGGATATAGAGATGGAGAACAGCAAAGAGATTTCATTTATGTGGAGGATTGTGTTTCAGTTAATATTTGGTTTTTTAAAAACCCTAAAGTCTCTGGAATATTTAATGTGGGCACCGGTAAAGCTCAATCATTTAATAATATGGCTAATGAAGTAATAAATTGGCACAAAATTAAAACTAAAAAAGAATATCTAATAGAGTATATTGATTTTCCCAAGCATCTTGTAGGTTCTTATCAAAGTTATACCCAAGCAGACATAACAAATCTAAGAAAAGTTGGTTATCAAAAAGAATTTCACGATTTATCTTCTGGGGTAAAAAAATATTTAGATTTCTTAAATACTATTTAAAGATTGAATTAATTATTCTTGATGAACTTTTATTTGGGATTAGGTTAACCCTGATAACCTTACCCCCATTATTTTTAACATAACTCCCTCCAACTATTTCATCTTCCGAATAATCGGCACCTTTGATTAAAACAAAAGGATTAATTTTTTTTATAAGTTCTAAAGGGGTCTCCTCTTCAAAAATAATTACTTCATCGACGTACTTTATTGACTCTAAAACCATCTTTCTAGATTCTTGGTTCTTTACTGGTCTAGATTCACCTTTTAATTTCTTGACAGATATATCGCTATTTAAACCTACTATTAAGTAATCACATGATTCTTTTGCCTTTTTTAAAATTTCAATATGTCCTTCATGGAGCAAGTCAAAGCAACCATTTGTAAATCCAATTTTTATTTCACTACTCTGCTTAAGCTCACTAACAAATTTTTCTGATATAGGAACAGTGCCACTATAAAGAATGACAGAAGAAGAGGCTAAGTTGCCTAATTTTAAATCTTGATTATCAACAAACTTTTTGTTTTTATTTCCATAATTCCTTTTTAAAAAGGAATAAATAATACCTGCGAGAAATGCATCCCCTGCTCCTGTAATATCGTTAACTTCAACTTTTTTTGCAGGGGAATATATGTTCTCATTAGGGTTTGAAGACACAGAACCTAAAGATCCTCTAGTAACAATCAAATTAAAAATATTCTTTGATTTTCTAGCACTACAAACATTTTCTAAAACTAAATCAAAATTTGTAGTTTTTGATATTCTAAAATTCTTGAATAGAATGTTAAACTCGCTTTCATTAATTTTCAAACAGAATGCATTTTTTATTGATGAATTGTTCTTGTTTTTAGTATCAATAAATATGGGAATAAGTCTCTCGTTACATTTATTGATTAAAAATTGCAATAACTCATCAGAAAAGAATCCCTTTTGATAGTCAGAAACTACAATAGCTGAATAATTTTGAAGATCCAATTCTTCTAATTTATTAATTAAAAAAGTCTGATTTTCTATGTCTTTTTCTTCAGTATCCTCTCTCATAAATTGTCTATTATCAACATAATATCTTGTTTTAATTGGTATTGGATTTGTCAGATTAGATTTACATGGGCAAAGTTTTATTTTATGACTTTTAAATATTTGATTCAATAAATCTGAAAAATATAAATTTGGCTTAGACGGTTTCAGATAAAAAAGATCTACTTCAAATCCAAGATTTATTAAAGAAATCGCAACATTACCTGAGCCTCCTGCAGAAATGTTATCGTTAAGTTTTCTTACAACAGGTCCAGGTCCTTCTGGGGAAAGCTTGGTTGACTCAAAATATAAAAATTTGTCAATTATTAAATCTCCTAAAACAGCAATTTTTCTCTTCATAAAGAAATTTAGATTTTGATCTAGAAAATTCACTAACAATACCTTAACATTTGAACAATAGATAAATAAATAAATATGAATACTGATTCAGGAGAATCAATTAAAAATCAAATTTTCAAAAAAGAGATTGATAGTCATTTGGAAGCAATAAAAAGCTTAATTGATTTAAAAAAAGAAATATTTATACTAGAGGATAAAATTGCCGAGACTTTTAAAAATAAAAATAAAATTTTAATTTGTGGAAATGGTGGCTCAGCAGCAGATGCTCAACATTTATCTTCTGAGCTCGTTGGGAGATACGAAAAGGAGAGGCATGGATTTCCAGCCTTTTCTTTATCTACTGACGTTTCAGCTCTAACTGCTCTGGGGAATGATTATGGATTCGAATCAATATTCTCAAGACAAATATCTGCTATAGGCCATAAAGGAGATATCTTATTAGTCTTTTCTACTTCAGGAAACTCTAAAAATATAATAAAGGCAGTAAATACTGCTAACCAAATGGGGATACATACTGTAGGTTTGCTAGGGAGAGATGGAGGCAAGTTAAAACAATTAACAAACCAAAGTCTCATAATTAAAAGTGAAAGGACATGCAGAATACAGGAAATGCATGGCTTGCTCATTCATATTTGTTGCGAATTATTTGATAGAAACATTAAGTAAAAAACTTTTTTCTTAAAAAGTTCTTTTTAGAAAAAGATATTTTTATTTAAATTGAAATCTGTTTATTTTCCTAATTAGGAAGATCTTAAATTTTATAAATGAGTTATTGAAGCTCTTAAATTTTTGAAAAACTAAAATTCAAGTCAATGATAGTATCAATTCAGTCTGGAATATGAAGCATATTATTTTAATTATAAATCTAGATATAATTAAAAATTAACTCATTGCATTTTTAAAGCCAAGAAAATAATATTCTTATGGAATAGTTAATTACAAAATATAACTAAATTGTCTTGAGAAAGATAACTAAAAAACAAGTTGAGTAAACAAAAGCCTATATTATTTATCAAAAGTGTAAATTAAAAATACTTATTTAGTTATTCAAAATTAAAACCCTCTTGGTAATAATATAAGAAATTGAGAAGCAGATAAAATTTTTTAAATGAATACTATTTATATGGAGATTTCTTCAAAATAATTTAATAGCAAAGGTTTTTCAAAATTGATATGAGTTTTCTGATTTTACAGAATATATGTAAAACTATAAATTAATTAATCTGATAAAAAAGAATTTACCAAAAAATAAACAAATTCAGGTGATATTTCCTGTAAAGATTTAAATCTTGAATTTGTTGAAAAAAAAGTTCTTGCTTCATAACCTGGAGAAAAAATTGAGATGCAACTATTGCAATAAGATACTGTAGACCATGATGAAAAATAACCATCTATAGATATATGTTTTTGAGAACATAAAGTTGTTAAATGCTTTGGACCACTATCATTTGTTATCACTAAATCAGAATTAGAGATTTTTTTTTGTACATCGTATAAGTTCATAGAATGATTTAGAAAAAAGTTTTCATAATTCACTAGATCCTTATAAGAATCTAGTTCTTTTTCTTTTGCCGCAATTACATATATATTTATAAAATGGTTTTTTAATAAAGAGATAATAAGTGGTTTATAGTAAGGCCAAATTTTGAAATCAAACTGTCCAGAAGGAAATATAACAATATTCTTCTTACATTTATCTTTATAGATAAAATCTTTCTGAAGAGTATTTTTAAATTTATAATTCTCATTAAATTTAGCTATTTTTAAAGATAAATTTTTTGATTGTGAAAATACATATGTACTTTTATAGTTTTTTGATAGAAAATTCAAAGATTGGTGTAAATAAAATTCATTTTGTGACTTAGGGATTTCTCTTGAAAAAAATTGAAGGATTCTAAGCAAATATATTAATGATGGTAAATTTAACTTTTTAAAATAATTTTTACGAAAGCTAAAAAAGAGAGATAAGTACTTTAACAACCCAAATATGCTGTGATCTCTGGAGGCATATAAGATAAAATTGACTTTATCAAAATAAGAAAATCTTTTTTTAGTAAATTTTTCAAGAGATAAGATTTCAATATTTGGAAAAGAAATTAGTAATTCTGATGCAAATTTTGGAGCAACAATATATATTTTTTTAAAATGAGGATGCAAAGAATATATTGCATTTAATCTACAAATAAAATCGCCTAGACCTTTTGCGGGGATGAAATAAAGTAACTTTTTATCCATTATATTTATTATTTAATACCTAAGAATTTTTTAATTTTATACTTAACCCTTGGTAAATATAATGAAATCAAGGGAGGGTATATCATAAGTGAAATTATTAATAATAATCTCGCATATAATTTTTTTGTGGAGGAAAATATTACATAATATAAATATGTTTTTTCAGCAATTCGCCATATCAATTTATCGTATGTATTAATACTTAATTTCTTATTATCTTCAAGTTCATTTCTAATTCTTAATTTATAGTTTTTTATAGCTCTTGATATACACTTTAATTGTAGAGGTTTCTTCCTTATACTTATAGAATTACTAGAAAAAAGTATTGAGCATAAAGTTTTATCCATATTTACTATAGTTATATTATTCGAAATAAATTGAAGATATAAGTCTAAATCTTGTGAATAGTAATATATTTTTTTATAGAAAATATCAGAGTTAAATCTAAATAAAATAGAAGAGTGGGAAAATAAACCGATATTATTACAACAATTTTCCCTTATAACCTTAAAAGAAGTAGGGAAAGAAGAATTTCTTACTATTTCACCACTTTCTACTAAAAATCTTACTTGGGTACCAATTAAACCAACTTCTTTATTTGAATTTAAATAATCGACTTGAAGCTTAAGTTTATCAAAATCCCATTCATCTCCGCTATCTAATCTAGCTATAAATTCTGATTCTATGAAAGGGTAGAGATTTATTAAACTCTGAGTAAGTCCTAATTTTTTTTTATTTCTAAAAACTTTTATATTGGCATAGTTTTTTTCAAGATTAATTAAATATTTATCGACTTCTTTGTCAAGTGAAGCATCATCAACTAAAA
>MDTE01083445.1_pt1 | contig 12155 bp, 12 predicted proteins | sample 811231 | NCBI WGS metagenome assembly MDTE01 (sample SAMN05326651, study PRJNA326480) | marine metagenome | isolation source: seawater | place: Indian Ocean: Red Sea | collected 2010
AATGCATGGACCTTCGAGCGTGATCTTACCGTGGCAATCGAATCCATGGAGGACATTTCTGGCGATGTTGCTTCGATGACTGCAGGTCCGCTTTCGATGAACGCTGCTTTGCAGACCAACGACGTGATCCAAGTCACTGGGAGCGTAAAACACACGACAAGTGGAGAGGCCTACACAGGCACGGTAGCCTTGCGCTGGAATGGACAGTTCCAAGCATTAAACTGGGTAGGAGGCCAAACCGTGATTGTTGAAAATGGAACCTTCACAACGACCTTCAGCGTCCCCGAATCGAGTGGAAAAATATTCGATGCTAAACTCGAGGTATGGGATCCAATCGAATACGACCGTTTCTTAGAAACAGAATTCCCCGATCTCATCATCGATGGTGATGCACCTCTGTTGCTCACTTCAACCTTCAACCAAATTTCACGATTCGACCTTCGTCAAGTCGACATTGGAGCCAACATTGAGGAGCCACAATCGTGGACAAAAGGCCTTGCAATGACTTGTCAGGTCCGCTCGACAACCATCGAATGGGAACCGATTACGCTCGTACGCGAGCCAATGGACGTGTTCGATGGACGCACATTGTTCTCGTTCCGATTCAATTTCTCCGAATCGGGACAACCATCGCTGCTCGGGTCCCAAGCGAGCCTGGATTGTTGGGCATCTGGTACGGATGATGCGGGCTGGAATCTTGTTTCGCAAGGCACAAATTCTGCAGAATCGCCGTGGACATCGATTTCTCTCACCTCCGCAGGTCCTGATTTGCAGATTTCAAAGGTCAGTTTTGATGATGAACTCATCGCAAATCAGGAAGTCACTGCAACTGTACAAGTGTTCAATTCTGGAGAACGCATTCAAGATGCATTCAATGTAAGCGTCTTCCTCGTCAGAGGAGATACAAGCACACTCATCGCTCAGAAGGCCTTCCCTGGCCTTGATACATCAGAAGCAGGCAACATGCGCATTATTGTGGACGTACCTGAAGGCAGGTGGAATCTTGATGTTGTGATCGACTCTGATGCAGCCATAGCCGAATTGGATGAGAGCAACAACGCTTGGTCTGAAACATACCAGTCCTCAGGAGAGGGTTTCTCTGCAACCATCCTCGTAGCAGGTGGTTCGCTCGTTGCCATCGTCGCAGGTGCCATGGTTCTTCTCAGGCTACGAAAGGCACCCGAGGTGGAGAATGACGTTGTCGAAGAAGTGCAAGATGTTGCGAAGGAAGTTCCTGTCATCGAAAAGAAGACGGGGCCTACAAACGTTGCAGCTGCAACTTCAGGTCCAAAGAAACGAGGTCCACCACCGGCAAAGTCCAAGCCAGTTGTTGCCGAAACATCACCTGCAGAAGCCGCTGCTGCACAATTTGCGGCACTGGACGCACTTACGCCAACTGTCGAACCAGAGCGTGTTGCAAGTTGGGAAGACTTGCCTGCTGGAGGCGAGTACGATTACACGGCAGACGGCACCTTCTATGTTGGAGATGCATGTGGAAGATGGAAATTACTTGATGATGGCCAGTTTGAAAAGGTTGCATAAGGAGGTGAAAAGATGACCGATGCAGATGCTGAAGATATCCGTCGTGTCCTCGCTATTTGCTTTCGTGGAGAGTCCGAACTCGATGCCATGGATATTGAACGCATTCTTTCATTGGATATGGGATGGCTCAAGCCTGATGAAGCTGCAACATCTGTCCAAGCGCTCATCGCTAAAGGGTGGTTGACAGGTGGCCAAGAGACTCTCTCACCAGTTGACGATTTCTCGTCCTCTGTTACACCACTCGGTTGGTATCCAAGGCCTCAGCGTTTGATTCATCCAGTCCAGTACACACGTGGAGAAGCGTCAACATCGGAATCAATAGATGAGCCTACGATAACCGACGAGGTTGCTTCTCAACCAGCGCAAACCACTCCGATTCAACTCAAGGAAGAAGCAAACGATCCACGTGCCGCAACAACCCGACGGTTGATGAAATACATTGCAAGGGCTTCTGGGCTCGATTCTGAAGAAGTTCAACGTCGAGCAACCCGAAAGCAACGTGCTTTGGTTCATGTAACGGGTTGGATGGCTCTTGCACTGGTCGCTCGAGATCAAGGTCTCGATATGGACAGTGTGATACAGGCACTCAGTTAAGCTCCGTTTTCGCCAACTTCCTGTGCTCTTGCTGCCAATTCAAGCAAGACCGGAAGGAGAACAAGCGCAAGGACAAGCGAGAAGAACACCGTCACTGCTGTAATCAGACCAAAGTCCTGGATGACTGGCATTGGTGACAACATGAGGACGAGGAATCCTGCAGCGGTCGTTGCTGCTGAAAGCATCAAGGCAACACCGGTTGTTTCGAGCGACGTTTTCAGTGCACTCCAATGATCGTCCTGCCGTTGCAATTCCCACTCAATACGCCTCCACATGTGAATCGTGTAATCGATACCGATACCGAGTGTCAATGCTGTAACAAGGACGGTCAAAACATTCCACTTGATACCGAGGACAGCCATCGATCCAACCACCCAGAGTGCTGCCATGCCTACAGGCAAGAGAACGATGAATGCGGGGAGAATTCGACGAGTAAGTACCAACAAAACCGCAAACGAAACGATCAGTGAAATCGCTGTCGACTTCAATTGGGAAGAGGACAAACCATCGAGCACTTGTTGCAGGACAACTAAGTCGCCTGTGACGTGAATAACTGCGTAATCTTTGAGTGAACTTCGCAATGTTCCGTCTTCATCGCTCGTTCCAATCATCGACTCAAACTCGGAGATCACTCGCTTTGATTCCGTGGAGGTTGTTGCTTCAACGCGAACCTCTGTTCGAAGATGGGCGATGTTTGTCCCATCTAGATGAACAGTCGCATTGACTCGGTCGCTCCAAGTCTTTCCAGACAATGGATCTGCGACCGTGTAATTGTTCTGCAAATCAGCAAAAACAAGTCCGAGATCGATGGTTGCATCAGGGTCATCCCACACATCGTTGTACTCGACTTCCAATCCGTGAATTGCACCAAACGATTCGTTGCGCATAACGGCATCTCTCAGTACGACATACGGACCTTCGTACGAAGGCGACGGGAATCGTTCATCGGTCCCTACAACGTCTTGATTGTTCTTGAGGTTCGAATGCAAATTTCTCAGATTATCAAGCAAGGTAACATCATCAGGAATAACACCTCCACCGACCGGTTCCATGAGAACGTAGACATACTTCCAACCAGCACTGTCGTAGTTTGAATTGATGTCATCACGAACCGACATGATCTCCATGTCTTCGTTGACAAAATCGGACAGGTCAAAATCGGTTTCAAGTTGCATAGCGCCAATAACCGATGCTGCTGAAATGGCGATGGCTACGAGGAACACACCGACTTGCTGCTTTCGATGAAGTTCGAGCAGGGGTTGTGTCAGGTTGGTCAGCTTCAATGGCTTACGTAATTCAGTGGTTGCTTTTGCGTTGAAAGTCACATGGAGGGCTCCAATGAGGAGCGTTGAGGTCAAGAATGCACATACGACACCGAAGGCGAGTGCAATACCGAACGTTGCGAGTGGTGGTAGAGGTGAGACAAGATTAGCAAGGAACGCTGCAACCGTTGTGATGACTGCGAGCGAGATGGGGATACTCAATTTTCCACAAGCTCGCATCCATGCTTCTGCAACATCCTCGGTGTTGTTTCGATGGTATGTGAACGAACGCTGCAGGTGAATCGCATAATCGATGCCTAAGCCAAGGACAAGTGGAGCAACGGCGACTTCAAGCGCCGTGAATCGAATGCCAAGGAGGTTGAGAGAACCATAGGTGCACACCAAGGCCACATTCAAACTGATGACAGGGAATAAGACCCCCTTGATGTTCCTGAATGCAACAAACAAAAGAGCAATGACAACCAAGGTTGCAAAGAGAATCAACAATGCGAGATTGTCGAAGGTTCCTTGGTCAATATCGTAAGACATCAGATCGAGAGATGCTACTGCATAATCAAGCTCAGATGCTTCGCTGACATCTGAAAATGCAAGTCGAATTTGATGTTGGATTTCTCGACGCTCATCTTCTGGCAGTTCAGGATCGATCTCGATCACCCACGCTGTTGAATCAGCAGCAGGAACTGCGTCACCTTCTCCATTGGCGAGGTACGAACAGGTTTTACTAATGTCCAAGTTTTTGTTGATGAGTGCTGAACCAACAAAGTTCACCGTACTCAGCAAAGCATCGTCTTGGTTAATGGAACATGTCGTATCTTCCTCGACAACAGCATCGACAAGCGAAGGCCAGTCCTGATAATCAGAGAGCGTTGTACTTGGTGATTGCTCATCGAGAGCGATTTGAATCATCCCGGGTGAGGTCGTCCATGAAACCACAGCGGACAACTCGACACGTTCATCCGATTGGAGAGATACGAGATCGGCATCCATTTGTTTGAGTGAATCAATGCTGAGGACGTTTCCACCGTTGTCGTCGGTTACATGAACAAACATCGGTCTTGATTCATCAGGGAAATAGGCGTGAATCTCTTCATGCGCTTTGTTGGATTCCGATTCAGGAGCGAAATCGTTCAAATCCGTACGAAACTCAGGAGGCGACGTCAAGAGATGCGCACTCAATGCCACGGTTAGAAGCGCAGACACAACAAGAATAGGAACGGACAGACGCTTGAACAGACCGGCGTATTCTGCCATAAGGTCCTCATAGTTCGAGGTGTCCATGCACAATCCGAAGGGCAGAGGGTGTTTAAGTGACAGGGTGAGATGGTTGTTCGCGAAGTGAAAACCTGCTTTCTCATGGACGGCAAGGTTCAATATGGGGTGGTTGGTCGCCAAAACGATAACATGCCAGTCAAGGTCCTCATTCATGAGAAAAATGAACTCCGACTTCGAATCACTGGAGAGTCTCACACAGCTCTTCAAATCCTTCGTGACCGCTTGAACAACCACAAGTCCGTCGAGTACGCCAACTACTTCCCTGGACACCCTGATTTGGATCCACCAGAATTCTATATTCGTACCACTGGAAAGGCAAAGCCTGATGCTGTTCTCAACGAAATCGTCAGCAGCTTGTCCAGCGAATTTGACAGTCTAACACTATGAGGTGGCTGCTATGCAGCCTAACGATTCGCTGGCAGAAGCCATCGGACTCATCGGCTATGCTGCAGATGGCAACGGCATCGGCGGCGTACTCAAATCACGAGTCGCTGACTTCCGTGTCGATGAAATTGCCACAACCATTTCCCTCAATCCAAAAGGTCGCTTTACGGTCGCTAAAGTCACCTTGACGAACTGGGAAACCAACCGTTTCTGCAACAATCTCGCCAAGAAACTTGGAATTTCTCGCAACCGTATCTTCTTTGCTGGAACGAAGGATAAACGAGCGGTTACATCACAAATCTTCGTTATCGATGCACCTCAATTCAAAGTCGCTGAAATTGAAATTCCCGATGTCGTCATCGAAGTATTGGGAAGAACTCACCAAAAGATCGGGTTCGGGAACCATCGCGGCAATCGCTTCACCATCGTTGTCAGGGGCTGTGCTCATCCAAATGGAACGCCAATGACAGAAGAGGAAGCCCTCCAAGAAGTCGAGCATCTCAAGAGCAAGATGGAAGAAAAACTCGGAGCAGGACGATTTCCAAACTGGATTGGGCCACAACGGTTCGGAAGTGGCAGAGCGGTGACGGCAGAAGTCGGTCACTACGTTGTTCAACATCAATGGGAGGAAGCCGTTCACACCTACATCAGCAAAGAAGGCGACCATGAATCACCCGATGTTGCAGCCTTCCGTGAGCACATTCGAACAAATGGAATTACGCAAGAAGGACTCGATTTAGCTCCAGATTGGTTGGGTTATGAGCGTCGGATGACAGAGCATCTCCTCAACAATCCTGAGGATCATATTGGGGCCTTCCGTAAGCTACCAAACAACCTCCAGTTGATGACCATCCATGCGCTTCAATCGGTTGTCTTCAACCGAACATTGCGAAAGCGACTCGAACAAGGCATCAGCATCACTGTCCCTGAGGCAGGCGATCTGGTTGGACGTCTTGACGAGAAAGGCCAACTCTCAGCCAACAACTGTGTCCTTGTCGAAGAACGAACCGTTCCACGCATTGGCCGCAATTGTCAGCTTGGACGCTTGTCTGTCACAGGTCCACTGCCTGGTCGTGACATTCGTACATGTGAAGGAAAGCCTGGTGAACTTGAACAATCGATTCTCTCCGAAATGGGCCTCGCCGAGTTGAATTGGGAAATCGAAAACATTCCAAGACTGACAACGACAGGAACACGTCGCTCCCTGACAACATCCTTCGAAGAGTTCACCGTTGAAGCAGCACCGAAGGCATCGAGCGACACACTTGGAGAACAATGGAATCAGGGTCCACTTGAAGGAAGCCGTTGGCATCCAGATGGAGCTTGTTTGAAATTCCGGTTCACACTCTCGAGCGGATCGTATGCCACAATCTTGCTTCGCGAGTTTATGCGAACACCACTCAATCAATTGTAATTGAGTAGAATCATAGAAGGCCCATCGAAATAACTTCGATTTCGCCAACACCAGAAATTGCTGCCATCTTTTCTTCAAAAGCATCAGCAAGTCCTTCACCGTCGTTCATGACAACGTGAACTTGAACGAATTTAAGACCAAAAGCGAGAGGCTTGACTTCAACGCTTTGAACGTCGTAGTTGTCATCACCAAAGGTGGAGATTGTGGAAGAAATCATGTCAGTGTCAACTTCTTCAGCATCAGCATCAGGATTTACTTTGTATGTCATTGCTACCATGCCCATATTCTCACCTCAGGGACCAACAAATCCACACTCAGAGCAGGTGTAGGAGACACCTTGATCACGGCATCGTGGGCTGCGACCGATTGAATTGCCACAATTTGGGCAAGGGAACGCAGTCGAACCTGTTTCGGTTAGTGGTACGCCGGACGATGTGCAATTTTTTGCTCGCTCTGTCATAGTAGTGCCTCAGTTGGTAGTTGCCCCACGACCTCCCCTTCTTTATGCTTGCGTGCAAATCTTGAGGCGTGAATGGATGCTCAAAGAGAGACAGAGTCGCTCATTTGTCGTAAAACAATAGGCGTTGTTCAGTCGAATGGTCTGCCCTCGGATCACATCGATAGCAGAAGGACCCCAAACCTTCACCGTAACCCATCCACTGTCGTCCTCGAGAACAATTTCCCTGAAGGCAATCCACCTGTTTTTTGCAAATTTCATCGATAATGGGTAGGAACGTGCTACCGTACCTTCGATTATCGATACAACTCGGTTTGGTTTGAGATCGTGAATGCATGTCATGTTCATGGCACAAACATGATCATCAACCGTTATCACTGTTTATTCGGATTTCTTTCGTCGTACGGTGAACTTGGTCGTTGTTGCAACAACATCATCAACAACATCGTCGCCACCAAGGATTCGATCGACAGCCTTCTCGTAGCGTTCCAGAACAGACGTGGAGGACGCATTCCAAGGCGTGTGATTTCGGCAAACAAGATACACTTCCGACGATGAATTTCTCGATGCTTCTGGGGAGAACCGACGCACATAGGAAAAGTGAGGCTTGACGGCTTCGATCAGTTCCTCAACTCCGACGCCTTGAAACAATTTTGTCACAAACCAACCACCACTGCAAAGCAGAGGAAGAGCGAAATCAAACACTTTGGCAACAAGCGTCATCGCAACAGCTTGGTCAACATCCCATTTACCAGTGATGTGTGGCGAGATATCGGAGATAACCGAATTGACTTGACGATCTTCGAGTTCTTTGACGATGCGTTCCTGCGTAAGCGGGTCGGTAATATCCCCAACCATGAGAAGTGCTCCGTCGACAGGCTGACACGGTTGGAGGTCAACACCGATGACGATACCTGCCTCACCTACCTCTTCAACAGCGACTTGCGCCCATCCACCAGGGTGACAACCGACATCGAGCACGACATCACCATCTCGCATTAACTCGAATTTGGCTTGAATTTGTTTCAACTTGAACGCAGAACGGGCCCGATACCCACTGGCTTTGGCTTGGCGACGCCATGAATCACGCTTGTGATTCTCAATCCAGTGGTCAGCCATGTGGATTCCCCAGTTTCTACTGCGAGTCCACGCAGACATAACACCTTCCGTACAATCGTGGCAGAAACGATGAGATGAAGATGGTCGAGCGATTGGGCAAACCATGGGCGCAACACGCACGGCCATCATTTTGTGTTGCATTATGCTCATGATGCCTTTTGCCAACGCTCGATCAATCGAGCCAAGTGAATGGGACGGCTGGGCCGTAGTGGAAGGAGGATACAGCATTCTTGTCGAAGAATACACTGCGACTTGGTGCTCACGTTGCGCTGAAATCGACCCAGACCTCAGTATCGTTGCAGAAGAGCATGGAAAACGCATAGCGATGGTCTCATACCATCCAGACGAAGGCGATGCGTTTGCTCCAGATGCTGCGAAATACCGTTTACAGCGGTACATAAATCAGCACAACAATACGAGTATTCCAGGCTACCCATCGTTCGTGGTCAATAACGGGGTGATTCGTGAAGATGTGCCCTCTTGGCCTGACGTTACAAGTGACATTCTGCGAGCTGAATCAAATCAAAGAGGGTACACCAAGTTGACAGTGACGGCTCAAACCAACGAAACGCAACTTACGGTGACGGTTATGCCTCCAAAAGGAAACGAAATCGTCAATGGTACACAATACACGATTCTCTTTGTCGAACACAAGAAAACAGTCCCTGAAGGATTTGACAATCCCGGTGAAAAGCACCGGGACAGAGTGCTTGTTGGCCTCGCAGAGTTCCCGATGGATGGTGAAATGTTCGCAATCGATGCGTCAATAGAGGCCCCCTTTGTTGCCTCATACCCAATCCAAAACATGGAGGAATGGTCGGTCATTGTTGTTCATGAATACACTGAGGAAGCTCTCAAAAATCGTAGCATCATGAATTCACAACCACTTGGTGTTGTTGAACTTGCAGTCCAATCGAGTGCTCTTGAGGAAGGAACCGAACTGCCAGTGATCTTACCAATCATGGTCTTCTTGGCTGTTGGAATTCTTGGTCTTGTCACCCTCCAAACGAAGGAAAAGGTAAGAGAAGAAGAGTAATTCTAACAAAATCTTGATGAAAATCGGAAAATAATGCCGCTTTTCGGTAATTGATGAGTCAAAAGACCCATTCATTGATAAGGTATCACGTCCATGTCATACCATGGAAGAAACATTTGAGGCGAACACGCAAGATGACTACGTCAAAGAATGGATGGTTGAATTCATTGCCATGGTCAACGGAGACAAGCATCACCACCTCTCTGTCCTCTACGGAACCGATCAACAAGATGTACAACGTGCAATGCTCCACGAACTTCGTCGGATTTACACCGATACGGAGCGCATCGACGTGACAATCATCCGTTGTGAGGAAATCGAAACCGAGGATGAAGACACTTTCTTTGAAGGAATTTTCATTCCTTAGACACGTGGTCCATAATCGATGAAAATCTCTTGTCCTTCAAGCAGAATAAAGTGATCGTAGCTGTCAACAACGCTGACATTCCCTTCAGCATCTCGGATGCTCATGATCATGGCATGGGTTTCATTGACACGATAGTCAAAGATACCTGTTTCATCGAAGTGCTGGCCCCAGATGTCGAAAAATACACCTAGTTCAACATCCTCATTGGTCTGCATTTCGAGGTGGAGTTTGCCATCGGATGAATGCGTGTGTACAACATGCATGTTGGCACCTTGCTGGTTGCAGGTCCCCGTATTGATGCCTGTGTTCTCGGGAATCGTAGCGAATTCCCCATTGATTCGAATGGAGAGATACATGTGGTCGTGACGTGTCAATCCACCATGATCAAGACATGTTGAAGCAAGAGGATGAATCTCGTCAAGCGATGTTGGTCCAGATTCAACAGGTGTTGCATCAACGTTGTCCGAACCATCATCATCTGAATCAAATGAGATGTATCCTGCTTGATAGGACACGAGAATCAATGCTACGACAGCAATGACAACGATCGCAACATCACGATTCAAGTCTTCACTTCCTGGAGGATTTCTTCAGTTCTGGTGCCCAGTCGTCGGATTCATACAGTTTGAACAAAACAAAGAAACCGATCAAGGCGATGACGTTGGTGATGTGAGCAACTGTGCAGAATGGACAAATGAGCCCTTCCTTAATCTCGTAACTGACAAGAAGTGCAATGACTGGAAGTCCAGCAATCGTAGCACCAAGTCCTCCCTTGATGAACAAAGATGTTTCAGAGGACATTGGTTCCTTGGCGATGGTGATGACGAACCACATGAGCAGCGTAAAGGCAACCATTCCGATCAAGCCCCAAGGTTGACCCAACAAAGGATCGGTGTTGTAGGCAGCATTCCCAATGAGGCCGTCGCAATTTAGAATGGTGTCTCCTCCACAGACACTTGCTCCCTCAGACAGTTTGTTGTGCATCCACAGTGTTTGGGCTGATACTGTAAACCCTCCGAGACACACAAACACCATGCCTGCGAGGATTTGTCCCCGGCGTGTGGTTGTCGAAGGGTAACGAGAATGAAGCATAGCGGCTAGGCTTTCACCCATTGGTGTCATCAGCAACACACCGAATAGAATAATGGCACCATGAATCGAAAGGATAGCGTATTCGTTCATTCTTATTCACCTCGGTTCAACATGGTCAATTGCTCAATGGCTTCGTTGAGTTGAACGTATCCGTCATCGAATCCATTGAGAGACGTCGATGCTTCTTCTTTCGGATCCCATCCAAGGGAATTCGTTGCTTGGTTGCTGTTCCATGCAACGATACCATCTGGTTGAACAAGGAAGTAACTTGGTGTTGCAGATACGTCCCACTTCTTTGCGATGCTAATGTCCAGGTCGTCAACGAAGAGGAAATTGTTGTTGTACTGTGCACGGAACTCTTGCACTTCATCACGTGAGGATTCTGCAACGAATTCGACTGCAACAGCGATGAAGATTACATCAGGACCCGGCCACTGTTCCGTAGAATACATCTCAGACCATTGTGCAACATCTGGAGCAGACTGCTTACAATAGCCGCAATCTGTGTCGAGGAATTCGACGGCAATCCAAGGTGTATCTTCACTCGAGTTCCATGTCCAAGATGCATCGATTAAATCTTCGAAATCAAATGTGGACCAAGTGTTTCCATCGTATGCATCAGCGCTAAAAATCGGTGCACGCTCACCTATTTGGGTGCCTGAAGCAACCGGGTTGGTCGTGAATGCAACGATTAGAAGGCCTGCGAAAAACATCGACATAACGATGATTCCTGCATCTGAACGGGCGCTAGCATCTTGGTCATGGAGCATTGACTTCATGTTCTCACCAAATTTAGCGAACCCATTCTCATGCATAAGGCCGATGGTTTCGTCCGAAGGACTTGAATCAGTTTTCAAGACCAATTTCTTGAATCAACACACGTGCAGTGTGACGAACAGCATCCTCGCTGTTGTATTTCACGTTGAAACCTGTTGCGAGCATTTTGTCGATGCCGAGCATGGCACGTGGGATGTCTCCTGCCCATCCGCGTGAACCGCCCGTGTAAACGATGGCCGCATCTGTGTATCCAGTCTCTTGGACAACAATTTCTGCAATGCGACGAACGCTGCACGTGTCGTGGCTGCCGAGATTGAACAGATTGAGCGGCTCGTTCTCTGTTTCCATCACATGAAGAATAGCATCCACACAATCGCCGACTTCCATGTAGGATTTCTCTTGACGACCATCGCCTAGAACTTCCAATTCGCTTGGATTTCGTTTTAGTTTGTGAATGAAATCAAAAATGACGCCATGGGTTCCTCGATCGCCGATGATGTTGGCAAATCGGAAAATGTACCCTTGCAAACCAAAGGTTCCAACCCAGCTACTGATCAAGGATTCACCTGCAGATTTGCTCGCTCCATACAATGAGATTGGCATGCAAGGGCCGTGATTTTCAGGTGTTGGCATTGGTGCGTTTTCGCCGTAGACGACTGAGGATGAAGCGAACATGATGGTTGGAACGTTGTGGATTCGCATCGATTCAACAACGTTGTACGTAGCGAGCGTTCCTTGCTTCAGATCCGTATCGGTAATTTGTGTTCCGAGACGGATGTCGGGATTTGCTGCGAAGTGATAGACAACATCAACACCCT
>MDTE01175010.1_pt1 | contig 12155 bp, 7 predicted proteins | sample 811231 | NCBI WGS metagenome assembly MDTE01 (sample SAMN05326651, study PRJNA326480) | marine metagenome | isolation source: seawater | place: Indian Ocean: Red Sea | collected 2010
ATGGCAATGTATGGCGAATCAACGGTCGTTCCAAAGGGGATATATTCATCATCGTCGTCAAGCCCTAAAGCGATTGCACCGTTAATAATGGGGTTGCCGAAATGCTCGATTTCCCTGTTCAATGCGTCTGAGTCCGCTAACTGAGTACCGGTACAAGGGTCGGTCTCCAGCGGTACGTTGCATATGTACCAAAGTTCTTCATCACGATTGAATCCGTAGGCTCTAAGAACGTCGTTGTTGGTGAAGAGAATGACTTCACGGACTTTTCCATCGAGGGTGTAATACCATTCCGGTACGGGAGGATCGTAGACTAGACGTTCAAGTACGCCACCCCACGACGCGTCTACAAGAACCAGCTCTGATCCTTCTACACGCTCAAGGCGGGCATAGTGATTGATCCCGTCGGGTGTAAGGCCTCCAAGTATCAGTTTTATAGTTGATTGGTCACGCAGGGTGACCGAAATGGTGGTACTCGGGTTATCCAGACCATAACGAGACTCGGCGTTAACGGACCCACCTAGCACGCGCTTGGTTCTGGGACCACCTAGTAGTTGGGTAATTCCACCCCAGCGATAGGGATCAGCGGGGATGTCGTTTAGATTATCGAAGTACCAGCGGCGCTGTTTCTCATCTTCCCTTAGTGACCAACTGGCCTTCCCGTCAGCTGTTGAGATTTCTATGTTACGGAGGTCATCGGGTGAAACGGTATAAAAGTAAGGGGGTTCAGCTTCTTCAACTTCTTTCGAAGGATTTGTTAAAAACCACGTTACTCCTATAGCTACGTAGGAAAGGACCGTCAGCAGAACCAATAAAAGGCGCAGATTCATTGTCTAGCGCCTCCTCCACCAAGTCCAGAAACCGAAGATGCTAACTAACGCTGGCATCAACAGCCATCCAGACCACCTGACGAAATCTCGCTCGTTTCTCGTCAAGAACATTTGACGATCTGCTTCAGTTTTCGCACGAATTGAGATTAGTTCGACATCCTTAGCTAGGAAGTTAACTGAGTTAATGAACAAGTCAGCGTTATTCGCGGACCCGAAGTAGTTATTAGTAGCGAAGTCGGTATCACCGATAAGCACCATGCTCATTGAAATAGTTGACTCACCATCGCTATATGTTCCACCTGCCAGTTCTCCGATAGCCTCAACTTCCACAGCTATAGGAAGGGGGCCACCAATATCTACACCTTGATCGAACCCTATAAAGTCAGGATCTGTTTCCGACCAGCTATATAGGGTAGTTGAGGCAAGCATTGCCTGTTGTACAACGGGGGTGGTATCGTCTACCAGCGGTACAGAAGCGGGATCAATCGTCCATCCGAAATGTGTAACCCCTGGCATGTAAAGAACTTCAAAATCACCCGTTATAGGGTGGGGCGGCATCTGCTGGTTACTCTTTTTGACCTGGATGAATGTCTCGTTTCCGCCGACATAACTAGCTCGGTCTGCAGCTTCCCCATCTCCCACGGCAACTCCATAGCGTGAGAGGAATTGCTTGAAACTATCAGGGGTGTCATCCGGTTCAAGCATGAACATAATACTGCCACCAGATCTTGCGTACTCGAGGAGAGCATTTTGATCTATTGGAAGTAATTCTTGAGTTGGATTTGCGAATACGATTACAGCCGGGATCTCTAAAGGATCACCGATCGCTAGACGTGTAGCGAGCTCTTGAAGCGTTTCTACAAGAACAACGTAGTTTTCGCGATTCAAAGCCCTTCCCGCGAGCCCGATACTTGTGTTTTCGGTGATGTCGAGGACATCGCGTTCAGAGTGACCTGTTACAAATAAGACTTTCTTCTGGCGGATTTCGTTTATCACAAGCAGACCAGTAACTACCTGCTGCTCAGTGAACACATTTGATGTTTCACTTGGGTTGCCTCCGACGACAATCTCAGTGCGTAAGCTTTCAGTACCTTGAATCGCAAGAGCGGGGAATTGGGTGACTCCAAATCCTGTTGCAACATTTGGGTTGATTTCAGGGTCTACCAGTTCGTATGTAAGTTCAAAATCTCCTGAGAGACGCCTGAATTCACTTAGCATATCTTCAGTGTCGCGCCAGGCTGCAGCGTCGGCTGCAGTATTAGTAGCAAAGAAGGCTGTGATTTTCACAGGCTCCTTCAAATTTTCCAAAGTGTTTACAACTTGTTCTTCAAGCAGAAATTGTTTGGTAGCTGTTGTATCTACACGTAACCATGCTGCTGGATTCGGACGATCGACTGCCCAGTGCAGGGTGAAATTCACTATAACGGCAATTGCGAGGAACACTATAAAAACGATAGCAGTATTAAGTCCGTAACGGCCTCTGCGACCGAAAACAGCCTGTCTTACTGTAGCCAATGAGATGATTGCGTCAACGAGAAGGATGGTGAAACCAATACCAATGACAATGTAAGATGGACCTTCTAGACCCCTGAGGAAAATCCATATCAGAACACCTACTATGACCGCGCCTATTCCAGCAAACGCCAGTGCTTGTCGTATAGATTGCGTGTTGCGTTTCAGATTGGCAAGAAAAGGAGTCTTCTTGCGAAGTGAATCTGGTGTTGGTCGGCTTGTCGGACTGTTATGTTGCTCTGTTGACATATAAGTAAAGGCCTATCGCCATCGTCTTGCTTCGAGCACAAGGACCGTTAGAAGCAAGAACACTGCTGTTATTGATATGTAGTAGGCAATATCCGTGACTGAAATGATTCCTCTGGCAAAGTCTGCGAAGTGGCCTCCTTCAGCTACACCAAAACTATCCAAATCGAACACGGAAAAAGAGGCTCCAAGCTGGAAAGCATTCAGAACTTCAGAAGCTATGCCCGATAGACGTGCACTTACGAAATCGATAATGGTGAGAGCGGTTAGGATTCCTGATCCGACAACCAAACCGACAATTTGATTACTACTGAGCGATGAGGCAAATAGGCCGACTGCAAGCGTTGCACCTGCATACATTGTGAGCCCCAGCAGGCCGCTCAGCAACGGTCCGATATCAGGATCTCCGTACACGAACAAAACTAACACAAAATAAAGAGACAAAATGATCATTATTAGCGTCATTGCAAATGCAGCGATGAACTTACCGAAAACGATCTCGAACTCACGTAACGGAGATGTCAGCAGTAATTCAAGAGTCCCCAGTTTTTGTTCTTCTGCGATAAGTCTCATGGTAAGGGCCGGGGACATGAAGATCATGAAGAAAATTGCTCCCGCCAAATACCCGCGAATGCTGGCTTCAGCAAATGCGTCGGACACTGATGCCACGAAGAAGAACCCAGTAATGGCCAAAAATGCTGCCGATACCACGTAGGCCATCGGGGATGCAAAATATGTTCGAATCTCTTTGATTGCTATAACGGAAATGAAGCGCAATGTTTACTCGTCTAAATTCTCTTCTGTTGTAAGTTCTAGGAAGATTTCTTCAAGTGTCATGGGAAGGGGTGTCAGGTTTGTCAGGCCCCAACCGTTGTTGATTATAGATTTTGCAATTTGTTCAGTTGCTTGAACATTCGGTTTAGCGTCAACGATGAAAGGGCTGAAGCCCTCCCTTTCCGATTTCTGAACCACCGATGCTCTGAGATCGGAGCGAGCATCTATGACGGATGAAATTTCACGCATGGAATTGATGAATTCTGGAGCTTCGGCACCACGGACGCTGATTTCTATTCGTTCAGCATGCTGAAGTTTTTCAGACAGGTCATCTGGCTTATCGTCAGCTACGATCCGACCATCATTAATCACCAGAACCCGCTTGCAAATGGCACTGACCTCAGGAAGTATGTGAGAACTTAAGAGCATAGTGTGCTCTTCTCCCAAATTGCTTATCAGTTCTCTAGTTTCCACCACCTGTATTGGATCGATGCCAATTGTTGGCTCATCCATGACAAGTACGTCAGGTTCATGCAATATTGCCTGTGCGATACCAGTCCTTTGACGGTATCCCTTCGAAAGTCGTCCTACTAATGTGTTCCGATATTCCCCCAACTTGACCATGTCGATCACTTTTGGAAGCCGTTCTTGAACCCAAGAGCCGTTCATCCCTCTTATTTCACCCATATAGGTAAGGTAATCGGTTACAGTCATATCTAGGTAAAGAGGAACAGTTTCCGGTAGGTACCCGATATGGCGCCTTACGTCCAGGGAATGGGATACCACATCGTAACCACCGACGGTTACTTCACCTTCGGTTGGAGGGGTGAATCCTGTCACAACTCGCATAGTCGTAGTCTTCCCAGCACCATTTGGACCTAGAAAACCGACTATCTCGCCTTTGAGAACTTCGAAAGAGACATCGATCACGGCCGGGTAGGGACCGTAATTCTTAGACATATGCTCAATCTTGATCAATAGCTGACTCCAATTTCAGCGTAACTTTGATTATTAGCGATACAAAAATACCATTTTGCCAGACTGAAAAGCACTCTGTTTTGAGCGTGAAATAAGTGGAACACTTTTTTTCCCGCTGCTCACAAACTAAAATATCTTATCCAAGCTGAATCGCAACGGCTACATGTATTCGATGCGTATTTCGGGTTGTTGGTAAATACTGAGAATAATGACTTCCAGCGACGATCGTATTAACTATCTTGACCATGCAGCTACGACTCCGATGCGTAATGAAGTAGTCGAGAAAATGTTGCCATATTTCACTCAAAAATTTGGTAATCCTTCAAGTTTGTATTCTATGGCGGGAGAAGCAAGATACGCCCTTGATGAGGCCAGAGAGCAAATAGCTCATGTTCTCAATTCTCGCGAAAACGAGATAGTGTTTACTGGTAGTGGATCCGAATCCAACAATACGGCGATCAAAGGTCTCGCATTTACTCGAGAGCCAGGCAAGGGCCATATCGTCACGACGTCAATAGAGCATCATGCTGTTATTCATCCGGTTGAACAGCTGGAAAAAATGGGATATGACGCAACGTATATAGGGGTCGATAACACTGGTCGAGTAGACCCGGAGGAATTTGCATCGGCGGTTCGCCCCGATACATTTCTTGCGAGTGTGATGTTGGTTAATAACGAGATCGGAACGATCCAGGCCGTGCGGCATATCGCAGACTTAACTCGTGAGTCCGGCATGTCTTGTGGTGCTGACGTGTTGTTTCATACCGACGCCGTACAGGCCGCAGGAAAAATCTCATTGGATGTGAATGAGCTTGGGGTGGATATGATGAGTTTGTCAGGACATAAAATCTACGGTCCTAAAGGGGTCGGGGTGTTATTTGTCAGGCGTGGAGTTGTGTTGGAACCATTAATTTCTGGCGGAGGACAGGAGCGTGATCGACGATCCGGTACAGAAAACGTCCCATTAGTCGTAGGTTTCGGTGAGGCCTTGACTCTATCTGAATCAGAACGACTCTCCACTAGGTTACGTATGCAGCGTTTGTCCGATAGGTTAGTGAAGGGAATTATTGAAAAATTGCCTGAAGCAATTATTGACGGTGAACGTTCGTCTCACGTCCCAGAAATAATTAATGTTTCGTTTCAAGGAGTCGAGGGTGAATCTATACTCTTGGGTTTGGATTTCAAGGGTATAGCCGCCTCCAGTGGTAGCGCGTGTAGTTCTGCATCAGTTGAGCCTTCTCACGTGCTTTTAGCATTGGGGCAAGAACCGTCACTCGCAGTTGGAAGTGTGCGATTTTCGTTGGGTCGCCAGACAACCGACGAGGATATTACAGATGTATTGAAGGCTTTACCCCTTGTGTTGAAACAGCTCAGGGCGTTCCCTTCGTCTACTTAAACCAAGGTATTTGCTATAACAATTAAAGACTCTATTTGAAAAATACGGTTCGGCTCGGTAGTAATAATTACTGATTCTAATTGGTAAAACTGCTGCATTGACTCAGGTACTTCATGTACTCTCAGGTGTCGTTCCGAATTCAACTGGGACCGTGGAGCAATGGATGACTGAAAATAACAGAGAGAAAGAGGAATCTGCAGGCCGGGATCTCTCAGCTGCAGAACAAATCGAGCCGGTGACGGATACAGAAACTGTTGCTTTAGGGGATCGGGCTGGCCAACGTTTCCCCACTCAAGTGCGTTCAGCCTTAGAGTACGCTGCTGCGAATAAATATGCATATGGCCCCCGCCTTCGTAACGCAGAACTGACATGGAATGTTGTATCTGCAGAATCGATGACAGACGATATTGTTCGGGTGAGGGTTGAATTTGCTCCGGCCTCTGGTTTTAGAGGTGATTCGGGTATTGAATACATGGATGTGGATGCTAATGGCAGTATTCTTGCCCGGCGTCAGATTAGAATTCCTAAAGAAAACACGCCTGTTCTGCTGATCGGAATAACTGGAATTTCGATTATTCTTGCCGTGATTTTTATAAGTTTGATGACTTGGCTAAAACCCGAAGCCGGAGATCCGTTGTATGTAGCGGGTCGAACGCTCTGGATACGGGCTGAACGACCTGAATCTCGTGAATTCATAACCTACACCGGACTTGATAGTGAGGGCGATTTTCGTACTTGGGTAATTAATCCAGAAAATGAATCAGAGAATGATCTAGTTTATGTAAAGGTAAGTTTGTTTAATGAGACTTCCGGCTCAGTCAATTTGGTTATTGATGAAAAAGCAGCTAAGTTGCTGGATGGTGATCGGACTACCTACCTTCCTTTGAACACTATCGATCGGACACTTGAGGCAGAAGCGGTCGGTAAAGTTAATTCGCCAGAATTCATGCCGATGTGGGGATCGTTAACTCTGGATGAGGGTGAGCAAGTGGTCGGCATGTTAGTATTCGAGCTACCAGAGGGGAGTTCGTTCACTGAACTACGTTGGGCTGCCTCAGATACTGCTGTCATTAAGTACCAGTAAACCGACTTCATCCACTAGAAAAGGTTAGCGTACGCGCTAGAATCTGGTGATTATGGTAGTCCCGAACGATTCTGACAGACCGATGTCCCGCGTCTCAACGGGTGGTGAACGCACGCCTGATGAAAATAACAAAAAAAAGGCTGCGACAGGAAAACGAGTTTCCCCTGGTAGAAGGCAGTTCTTAGAATTCAAAGCCAAATATCCCGATCCACTATTACTCATCAGGATGGGAGATTTCTACGAAGCCTTTGACGATGACGCTCATACTCTTTCGAAGGTGCTCGGAATTGCATTGACATCTCGAGAATCCGGATCTGGTGTAAAAACCCCGTTGGCTGGGATTCCGTATCATTCACTCGACAATCATCTAGGCAAGCTGGTTGCTGCAGGTCTGAAAATTGCAATAGCAGAACAAATCGGCGATCCCGCAAAATCCAAAGGTCTGGTCGAAAGGGCTGTAGTCAGGGTGGTTACGCCTGGTACGGTCATTGAACCGGCACTCCTGGATCAATCAACCAATAATTTTTTGGCTGCAGCTGTCAGTGATGGAGTGCGTGCAGGGTTGGCTTATGTCGACATATCAACGAGCGAATTCGTTACTGGGGAATTCAAGGCTTCGGATCTAAAAGATGAACTTCAACGGCTGAACCCTGCTGAATTAATTGCTGATTCAGTATCTATAGACCTGTTGTCCTCAGACAAACCCTCTTCTATCGTAGTGCGTCCTTTAGATGAAAGTCGGCTTGATTCAGAGCTTGCGAGTGCACATTTATTAGATCACTTTAAAGCGACGACACTTGAAGCATTTGGCTGCTTAAATATGCCGCTGGCGATCGTTGCGGCCTCTGCTGTGCTTGATTTTGTGGGTGAAACACAGTTTGGAACGATTCCACAATTAACCTCACTTCGCACTGAATCGATTAACTCGTATATGCGTTTAGACGCTAAAGCTTTACGGGATTTGGAGGTCTTTGATTCAGCTACGGGTAAATCGGTGGCCCCGACACTTTACAGGACAGTGAATTACACGAAGACCGCCATGGGTGCCAGAACTCTTAAAGGATGGCTTACTCGTCCTTTGCTTGATGTTAATGAAATACGGAACCGACAGGGTGCTGTTGCCCTGTTTTCGGATAACTCCAGTGTTCGCCTGAAGGTGCAGGAGTTTTTGAGGAGCATTCCTGACCTTGAGCGTCTCGTAAACCGGGTCAGGACTAATAGTGCTAATCCCCGGGATCTGGCTTCTATCCGGGAGGGCTTGACTGTTATCCCCGGCCTGATAAACGTTTTACCCAAAGAACTCCCCCCAGGCGGTGTGGTGATTGGTCGATTGCATTCCTCCACTGCAGCGGTAGAACTACTCGAAGCAGCTATACCCGATGATCCTTCAATAACGGTGGGAGAAGGATCTGCAATTCGAGAGGGATTTGATAAAGATTTGGACCAAGCTAAATCGCTTTCAGGAAATGCCCGTGCCAGTATCGCTGCGCTTGAGGAAGAGCATAGGGATTCGACAGGCATCAAAAGCTTGAAAATCGGTTATAACCGTGTTTTTGGATACTATCTAGAGGTCACCAAAAACAATCTTGAGTTTGTACCAGAAACATTCGAACGCCGTCAGACCCTTGTTAATGCTGAGCGTTTCGTAACACCTCAATTAAAGGACCTTGAATCAAAAATACTCACTGCACGTGATCGAATAAGTGAGTTGGAACGAGAAATTTTCAGGCGGGTATGCGCAGAGGTTGCGGTACAAAGCGATCGGATTATGGAGACGGCAAAAGCCATCGGGACACTCGATTCTCTTGTTTCTATGTCTCAGGCTGCGATTGACAACGATTGGATTCAGCCTGTAGTTGATGACGGGACCGATTTACAGATCGAAAATGGGCGCCATCCCGTTGTCGAAGCTTCGCTTGGTCCTGGACGTTTTGTTCCCAATGATCTCGATATTTCTAACGCTGATCGTCAGGTCGTGATTATCACGGGTCCTAATATGTCTGGTAAGTCAACCTATATTCGACAAGCTGCTGTATTAGTGCTTTTGGCTCAGATCGGAAGTTTTATCCCAGCCTCGACAGCGCGAGTCGGGGTGATCGATAGAATTTTCACTCGGGCTGGATTAACTGATGACATTTCAGGTGGGCAGTCGACTTTCATGGTCGAGATGGTAGAAACTGCCTCGATCCTTAATCAGGCGACAGCTCGCTCCCTAGCTGTCCTAGATGAAATAGGCCGCGGCACATCTACTTATGATGGTCTCGCCATTGCTCGGTCAGTCGCTGAGCATATCCATAATTCACCCAAGTTGGGATGCAAAACCTTGTTTGCTACCCATTATCACGAAATGACCCAACTGGCAGATCAACTTCCCCGGGCTCATAATCTGCGTGTTTCAGTAGCAGAGGAATCAGGGGACGTGATTTTCCTGCACAAGATAGTCCCAGGTGGAGCCGACCAGTCGTACGGGGTGCACGTGGCACGTCTCGCCGGAATGCCGAGTGATGTCGTTAGTAGGGCGTGGGATCTTTTAAAAGAACTCGAAAGTGAAGCTGAGTTTTCAGGATCCAATACCGGCTATCAACTTCATATGTTGGCAGGAGATCATGAAGAGCGTAAATTGGACCAGTTAGCACTACAAGAGTTGAGAGATCTTGATTTACAAAACATGACCCCGTTGGATGCGATCAACGCATTGGCCAGACTGCAAGAACAACTGAATGTCCCAAACGATTGATTTTAGTCGATCAAGAAAAATATCTGCTGATGGTCTCATCTTGGTTTCGCGTTGTTATTCAGGCATGTTCAATAGATCAACCATTTTTGGGAATCATGGTTATCATCTACGAGTAATGGGATTCTAGGTGCTGATATCTAAGTGAAAGCTAGGGCTGTGAGTCAATTGAGCCCTAGCTTTCACTATCACTCTACATGGCGGTACTCAGATGAACAGTGGTCCAAAGATCAATGACACGATTGCCATTAACTTTAACAAGATGTTGATAGCTGGGCCGGAAGTGTCCTTGAAAGGGTCTCCGACTGTGTCACCCGTAACAGCCGCTGCATGGGTATCTGAACCTTTGCCACCGAAGTTTCCGAGTTCGACGAATTTTTTAGCGTTATCCCATGCTCCACCCGCGTTAGCCATAAAAATTGCCAACAGGAAACCTGAAACAATTGAGCCGGCTAGCATGCCTCCGAGGGCTTCCGCTCCCATGATTGCTCCGATTGCAATCGGAGCCAACACAGCAACCAGACCTGGTATAACCATCGCTTTGAGCGACCCTTGTGTACTGATGGCCACTGCTCGTGCTGCATCGGGTTTCACTCCTGGTTTTCCTTCTTTAAGACCAGGTATTTCGCGAAATTGGCGTCGAACTTCTTCGATCATTTCACCGGCAGCGGTACCGACTGCTTGCATGGTTAAACCTGAGAATAAGAAGGGAAGTAATCCACCGATTACAGTGCCCATAAGGACTTTGGGTTCCAGTAAGTCGAGTTTTGTCACCCCTGTTACGAGCGAGTAGGCTACCAGCAGTGCGAGAGCGGTTAGTACCGCAGATCCGATAGCGAAGCCTTTCCCTGTAGCCGCTGTTGTGTTCCCTAATGCATCCAATGCGTCTGTTCTTTGTCGTACGTCAGGATCTAGGTGCGCTTGCTCCGCAATTCCACCTGCATTATCAGCGACCGGGCCGTATGCGTCCGTTGCAAGGGTGATACCTAGAGTTGATAGCATGCCGACAGCTGCTAGGCCAATTCCGTACAATCCAGCGAGTTCGTTCGCTAGGAATATTCCTATTACAATGGCCAGCGCCGGGATCACGGTGCTGTACAGACCAACAGATATTCCTGCGATGATCGTCGACGGGTGACCCGTCTCAGATTGCTGTGCTATCCACTTCACGGGATTGAATTCCCAAGATCCTAGCTTGAGACCTTCGTAAGATGTAAACCATTCGGTTGATGTGCCGATGACCTGTCCAACGACAATGCCGACAACGACTACCCAGAAGAGATCGAATCCTAGAGTCTCTTGCGAGTTAATGTAGAGACCTGTTCCAATTAAAGCCAAAGCCCCAGCTCCAAATATTCCATATCGCAGGGTCCATAGCAATTTGCCCATATCGGCGTTATCACCAGTTCGCACGAGGAACATTCCAAGGATTGATGAAATAATTCCGATTCCCGCGATCACCAGGGGTAATACTGCCTTCGGATCCTCTAAGGAATACGATGCCCCTGAGGCCAGACCAAGGAACGCTAGCGAGATTGTTGCTATGATCGAGCCGACGTATGATTCGAATAGATCGGCACCCATGCCAGCTACATCCCCTACATTATCCCCTACATTATCAGCGATTACGGCAGGGTTGCGAGGGTCATCTTCATCAAGCCCAGCCTCCACTTTGCCGACTAGATCAGCCCCGACGTCAGCGGCCTTCGTGTAAATTCCACCTCCTACTCGAGCGAAAAGTGCAATCGAAGACGCTCCAAAACCGAAACCAGCAATTACATTCGGGTTTTCAAAAATTATCCATAGGACGGATACGCCGATAATTCCAATACCTACCACAGTCAATCCCATTACAGCACCGGTACTAAATGCGACTTGTAACGCTTTGTTTAAACCTGATTGGGCAGCGGTGGCGGTTCGGGTGTTGCCTCTAACGGCGATGTTCATGCCTACGAAGCCTGCAAGTCCGGAACCAATTGCTCCAATTACATATGCGATCGCAGTCCATGGGCCATTCGCTGTTACTGCACCTCCCTGAGCAAGAGAGTTGACCATGTCATTGTTTAAAACGTTGTAATCAATGAATGCGGCCAGAATCACAAAAATTGCCAAAACAAATAATGCAAGAATTGAATATTCCTTGCGCAGGAAAGCAGAAGAACCTTCCTGAATAAGTGCACCTATATCTCTAACTTCATCGTCGCCTTGTGGCTGTTTTAGAACCCGCATGGCTAGTAGGGCTGCAGCAATAATGCCGATGCCTCCTGCTGCGATTGCTAGCAAGATCGTATCCATTTACATATCTCCGCGAAAAAGCCTTCCACTATCAGGCAGCGTTAAAGCCTTGTGAAGGTCCAGAATAAGAAATTGGGTAAAAACGCGTAAATCACATTTCGAAAACCAAACACGATTTACTCCCCCAACTTCTGTTTGACCAATGAACGCTAGCATCGGGCTAAGATCCAGTCAACGAAACGAGCTACGTATTATGGCAAATGCACCCTTCTCTCACGGATGGCAGGATATGTTTGCCCGTTCGAGAATCTATGGCAGGCTTTTTGAGAACGAAGTGTTGCTTAGGTCTTGGATTTGGATATTGCTGAA
>MDTE01029333.1_pt1 | contig 12154 bp, 10 predicted proteins | sample 811231 | NCBI WGS metagenome assembly MDTE01 (sample SAMN05326651, study PRJNA326480) | marine metagenome | isolation source: seawater | place: Indian Ocean: Red Sea | collected 2010
GACTTTCACTCCATTATTGTTCTTCCATTCGTAATAGCCGGTAATCGGAACAATACAGCGACGCTGCTCAAAGCACTGTTTGAAACTTCGTGCTTTAGCCACTGTTTCTGATCGCGCGTTGAAGGTCTGGAAGCGAGTTTTTGGTTCTCGAGACCACCTGGGAACCAACCACCATTGCGAAACAACCGACTCGAGTCGATCATTTAAATCGCTACGTATGATAGGTGTTGCTTCAGTTGGAGCCGTATTGAAATTCTCTACGCCAGTAAATTCAAGCCCAGCAAAATCCATGAAAAACTTCGCTACGGGATCCTCTGAGACGTTGAATCGGCCACACATAAGTCGAACTATTCCTTCAAAAGCTCAAGAATCCCCGCCATTTCTCCCGCATCGAGCCGTAGTGTCGAGTTTTCTACGTTCGACGTGATTTGTTCACTGCTAGTAGCACCAGCAATCACGCTCGATACCTCCGGAAAGGACAGAAGCCAACCAAAAGCCAATTCGATCAAGCTCCTGTTACGATCCTTAGCGAATGCGGTTAATGCGTCAATGCGATCGAAATTCGACTCGGACAAAGCGGCCTGCGCTGACCGACTACCTGTCGACAAACGCGCATTCGAAGGAGGGGACACATCACGTTTATATTTTCCAGTCAGCAGTCCACTAGCTAGCGGAAAGTAAGGCAACTGCCCCAATCCAAAATGTTTACAAGCTGGGATTATTTCCGGAAGTGCAGCCCGCTCGAATAAATTCATATGATTTTGAGCCGACACAAAAGGATTGAGATGATGTTTCGAAGCAATCCAGGCAGCGTCAGCAATTTGATACCCAAGAAAATTAGAGCATCCGATATAGCGCACTTTTCCTTGACTAATAAGATCATCGAGCGCGCGCAATGTCTCTTCCATAGGTGTCGCTGGATCTGGGAAATGCATTTGATATAAGTCTATATAATCGGTCTTGAGTCGACTTAAGCTGTCTTCCACCGCATTGAATATATAGCGCCTTGATCCACCTTTCATGAGTAGACTTTCGCCCATAGGTAAACCAAATTTTGTTGCCACTACAACCTCTTTACGACGCGATCCAAGGGCAGAACCAACAAATACTTCCGAATCGCTTCCACCATATATATCGGCGGTGTCAAACAACGTAATCCCATGATCCAAAGCGGCATGTACGACTTGTACCGTCGCGCGTTGATCTAGCCTACCGCCAAAATTATTGCAGCCCAACCCAACCTCTGAAACATACAATCCCGTAGATCCTAAACGCCGGTGATCCATGCAATATCTCCCCTTGCTTAACGACATGCCTATTTGCATGTATTACAAAAAATGACAATTTTTCAGCAGAAAACTTGTTCGTAGCTAGTGTGGACGCATATGCTCCGGTAGATCAATCATTTGGAATCAATCCATGGACTCAATTGAGGAATTTCGCAACGAGACTCGAGCGTGGTTAGAAGATAATTGTCCCTCCGGTGCCCGACAACCCGGTCAAATTCCCACGGGTAGTACAAAAATAAATATCCAAGATACGGATACTCGTACCTGGCTGGATCGGATGATTGAGAAAGGGTGGACTACACCAACTTGGCCAAAAGAATACGGTGGAGGTGGTTTGAGTAATACCGAGTACATGACGCTCATCCAAGAAATGCGCCGAATCAATGCGCGCGCGCCACTCGGTGGAATGGGTGTCAGCCTGATAGGCCCAACGCTACTAGAGTACGGAACTGCCGAACAAAAAGAGCGCCACATCCCTCGAATAATTCGAGCCGAAGTCGGTTGGTGTCAGGGTTACTCCGAACCCAGTTCTGGTTCAGATCTAGCCTCACTGCGGACGCGAGCCGTTGATTCCGGTGATCATTTTGTCGTCAATGGCCAGAAGATCTGGACTTCAGGTGCTCAATACGCCGATTGGATTTTTGCTCTCGTACGTACAGATCCGGATGTTCCAAAGCATGTAGGTATCAGTTTCATGTTGATGGATATGCACCAGGAAGGTATTACCGTAAGGCCGATCCGATTGATTTCTGGTGAGTCACCCTTCTGTGAGACATTTTTTGACGACGCAATTGCTCGCAAAGAGGATTTGATAGGAGAACTCAACCAAGGTTGGACTGTTGGCAAGCGGCTTCTGCAACACGAACGTGGCAGCATGGCCTCCTTGGTCGGCGGTGGTGCCGCCAAGGAAACTGGTCCTTCCCTCGAAAATGAGGCAAAAAAATACAGGGGGGAAACTGACGGGCAAATCGCGGATCCGGCAATACGGGAATCCGTCATCGCGCACAATATGAACTCACATGCCTTCCATTTGACTCAACGACGAACCGTCGAAGAAGCTTCCGATGGAGCTACGCCAGGCCCTGCCACTTCAATCTTTAAGATGTATGGAACCGAACTCCAACAAGAGAAGTCCTCACTCTTCGTCGATATTCGAGGTACTCAGGGTCTCGGGTGGACTGGAGATGAATTCAATGCAACCAGCCTTACGGACACTCGCACCTGGTTGGCAAACCGCGCGGCTTCAATCTATAGCGGTAGCAATGAAATTCAACGCAACATCATTGCCAAACGAGTTCTTGGCTTGCCCGATTAAATGCCGCAAAAAACTTTCTGCCTCTTAAAGCAAAAGTATTGTTTGTAGAACGATGAACAAACCGCTCAAGAATGGCGCTGCTTTGGCTCAATCCGCACCTCCAAATTGTAGTCGAAAATCCCACACCTATTCCCACCATGGAATCGAGCTCGATGACCCCTACCATTGGCTCAGAGACCCAGACTTTCCGGAGGTTCGTGATCCAGAAATCCTCGACTATCTCAAGGCCGAAAATACCTATTTCAATTCAGTAATTTCAAAACACCAAGTTGTCGTTGACAAATTATTCGCCGAATTCAAAGGTCGGATATCACCCAGTGACAACTCGGTCCCTTTGAAAGACGGGAAGTATTACTACCAATCACAATATACAAATGGGTCGCAGTACCCCAAATATATTCGTTGGAGAATGGAAGATCATAAGGGGAATAAAAAAGCTGTTGAAACGATTCTCGATTGTGATGATCTGGCACAGTCTTGTACGTATTTCTCACTCGGATCCTTCTCGTTAAGCAACGATCACCGTTATCTGGCATACAGTATTGACACATCGGGAGGCGAGCGTTTCATCCTCTCTGTCAAGGACCTAAACTCAGAAAACATACTTGAAGAGCGCATTGAAAACGTACAAGGAGATGTTATTTGGTGTGCCGACAACACGAGTTTTTTCTATCTCGTATGCAATGCACAATGGCGCCCAAATCAATTAAAACGTCATGTTTTAGGGACTAGAGTTGAAAACGATCCGATCATTTATCAGGAAAGTGATGACGCTTTTTTTCTTGATCTCGGACTAACATCATCTAGACGTTACATTATTCTCAGCTCCGCCGATCATGTCACATCTGAATCCTATGTGATCCCGGCGGACGAGCCTACAACCAAACCCCGACTGGTATGCAAACGTATACCTGGACACGAATACGACGTCGATCACCAAGGTGATCGATTTATCATTCGGACCAACGACACGCATAAAAATTTTCGAGTTGTTTCAACATCTCACGAATTAACACCCCCATCCCATTGGCAGGAAATCGTCCCAGCTTCATCCAACAGATACATACAAGGTCTTCAGTGCTTCAAAGATTGGATCGTTTTAGAAGAAAGCCTCAACGGTATCGATCAAATTTGTATTATTGACCGCGCCCTCAATCAACATTACGTCGATTTCCCCGAGAATACGTATACAGCTCGGATCGATGCCAACGCAGAATTTGACATTGACAGGGTACGACTTTCGTATACGTCCCTAATTACCCCGACCACCATTTTCGACTACGACATTAAGAATCAGTATCTAACAACCAGAAAAATACAGCATATCCCGAGTGGCTATAGCTCTAGCGAATATCGATCTCAAAGGTTACTAGCTCCCGCCAGAGATGGGACTGAGGTACCGATATCTCTCGTTTACCATATCAGTACACCTTTGGACGGTTCCGCTCCCTTATACTTGTACGGATATGGTGCTTATGGAACAGCCGTATCTCCAAGTTTCAATACGACTCGTCTCTCTTTGCTTAATCGAGGTTTTATCTACGCTATAGCACATATACGTGGAGGCGATGAACTCGGCTACGCTTGGTACGAGAGTGGGAAACTACATAGCAGAGAAAATACGTTTAACGATTTTGTAGATGTAGCTCGCTACCTTATTGACAAAAAGTTCACAAAAAAAGGGAATATCGCCATAGCTGGTGGGAGCGCTGGGGGAACATTAATGGGCGCAGCCACCAATCAAGCGCCGGAGTTGTGGGGTGCGGTGGCAGCCCACGTACCCTTCGTTGACGTGCTTAATACCATGCTCGATAAAACACTCCCCCTCACTCCCATTGAATGGCCTGAATGGGGAAACCCGTTAGAAGATAAGGCGGCCTTTGAACACATTCACTCTTACTCGCCTTACGATCAACTTGTAGCGGGAACATTCCCGCCAATGATAATCACTGCAGGACTGAACGACCCTCGTGTCACATACTGGGAACCCGCTAAGTACGTAGCACGATTACGTCATCTTGCAGAATGTAGTAACAATATAATTTTGAAAACTAACATGGAAGCAGGTCACGGCGGTTCGTCTGGGAGATACAACGCGCAATATGAGCTGGCTGAGGAATACGCCTTCATATTAGACCATTTACAGACCGGCCCCGAAAAACAGTCTTAACTTGAGCAGCGATTCTTTATCCCACGCAATACGGTCACAGAAAGATTACAAGTCAGCTAGATTGACCGGTCTACTCTCCATCATAGAAATAGTCACAGCCTCCGTAAATTCCATATAACGGACCCCCTCTTCAAACGAAGTTCGTGTAACAGGAACCCCTGATTGTATGGATTCAATAAATTCTTGTTCGACGTTCCAAGCGTATGTTTTGTTTTCAGGCACAACCAATTCCCGCAAACTACCATCTCTCTCTACGAGTAAAGCCTTGTCATTCTCAAGCCTGAAGCCACCTCGAGTACCGTACATTTCTATCGTCGAATTTCGGCCTCCTTTGGCGACATTACTAAAATGATATACAGCCATGGCACCGGAAAGATGTTCAGCCACTATACCCAGACTATCAGGGATATCGATTTTTGCTTTGCTGTTCGTTTCGCTGTTGAACCGCTCGGAAACAAAAGTTTTTCCATAAGCAAAAACGGTTTTCTCGTGACCTGCATACCGGCGAATCGTTTCGTTGAATATACCCATCGACATAATATTGTGGCCGGAATAATCGCGCCGCTGCCTCCAAGTCAACGGTGTATCTGGGTCGTACCCGCCACCCAACGCAGTTACCTGTATTTCTAACAGATCACCAAATTCACCTTCTTGCACCATATCTAACAATGTAGGCTCATAAGTAAAGTAAAAAGGTGCCGGGACGATCATTGCAACTCTATCAGAAGCTTTAGCAGCCTCGAGCATTCTTCGCGACTCCGCAAGATTCATAGCCATACGGGCTTCGGTCAACACATGTTTGTTAGCGGACAGCGCTGCAATGGTGATATCACAGTGCATATAGGGCCAAGTACCAATACACACTGCATCAATATCTGGCGAATCGATCATGTCTTGCCAATGGTTAAATACTTCCGGTATTGAAAACTCTTGCGCCGATTTTTCACTCGACTCTCGTGTCCTGTTAACCACTCCGACTATTTCTACCTCATCTATAGCTCGAAAGCCCGGTATGTGCCTCAACCGGGTATTCCCGCCCGCTCCCACAATACCAATTCTAATACCCATATCTCTCCTAAAGTCTGCTATCTAACAATTCTGAGCGAAATTCTGGATGCGCAATCGCTACAAGAGCTTCCAACCTATCCGTCCGATTTGCGTTACGCAGGTCCGCTATACCAAATTCAGTAATCACCAGGTCTATATCCGTTCGTAATGCAGTCACCATCTCGACTTTGGGAACTATACGAGATGCTTGGCCACCTCTTGCCGTCGCCGTCATAGCTATGATGGATCGTCCTCCTTCCGAAACCCGTGCAGAGCGCATAAAATCGACAGATCCCCCTGTACCGGAAATTTGTCGTCCGCCAATTACCTCCGCATTTATCTGACCTTCTAAATCAATTTCGACGGCCGAATTTATCGAGACGAAATGATCCAGTCGTCTAATCTCTTCGATCTCATGGGTTACGTTGGCACTGTGAAACTCTACCGATGGTGTATCGGCGAGCCATTCGTACAGTTTGTCTGTACCCAATGCCATTCCCGCCACATGGATTCCTTTGCGAATGGCTTTTTTAAATCCAGTAACGACTCCACTTTGTATTAACGACATACCCGCATCATCAATCAGTCCACCGTGGAGACCGAGATCGTTGTGACCCTGCAAAGCAGACAAAACCGCTTTTGGAATGGCACCGATACCCGTCTGCAGACAGTCTCCATCCCGAATAACCGATGCGGCATTTTTACCGATTGTCGCAGCAACATCATCAACTTGTGCACTTTCCATCTGCGGTAATGAACGGCTACTTTCGAAAACGTAATCAATATCCGACTCCCGGACCAATGGAGCGCCAGCTGCACAAACCATCCCGCGATTGAGCTCAGCTACAATGACACTAGCGTTTCCCGTAATCGCATTCCAAAAATCTACATTCGGCCCCGCACGAAGCGTTCCATTCCGATCGTACCCGATCTGAATGAACGCAATATCTAACTTGGTGCAACACAAATAATCGTATATGTATCGCATCTGCATCGGCAAATAATCGATACGCCTTGCCTGAAAATTTTCTTGCAAATCAGGAGTGAGGAAAAACGTTTCTTGATGAGTCGTTTCTTCCAGCGTCGTGTAGTCAAAAGTATTCATCCCAGGCAACGGGAACTGTAGAAAAGACACTCCTCTGGCACATTCCGGTGCTTCGCGAAGGGCGTTACACAACCCTATAGGTTCGTTACTACCACCTACTACAAAGATTCTACATTCCGGCTTAAGTAAGCTTCTCAGCTTACTTCCATTTATCGTTTTCATGAAAGGGCCTTGTTCTGTTTGGTAAGATTCCGCTTTCTTTAGATCGAAAGGATATCGAATAACTGTAAACGTCTACCTACCGCGCGAATCAATCAATCCCTAAAGATGCAACATAATTATCCCCAGCAATCTTTATATAACGCCGAAAATGTTTGAGTTGATCTTCGTCCAGAACGTCTTCCATATTCTTGACAGCTTGTTTACCAGAAGACTTTACCTCCCTTTTGATCATAGTATGGAAGTCACCACGACGAGTGGACATCACTTTACGTGGTGCGTTATTCAACTGCCGATAGTAACGTTTTGTATGGCGTTGGAATGCTTTATTTTGCTCTGGACGTACCTTAATTAATTGCAGCTGGGTTGCGAGACGTTGTCCATATCCCCTCGCAGCATATACGTTGTCGTCTGAATGGAGGAAAAGTCCTAAACCAATTGAGAAGATCGATATGCGAAAAACCCATTTCCAGCGATTCATGCGTTACTCTCTACTGTTCAACGTTTGATAAAACCGTAACTGATCTTCACGGCTCAGCCAAGCATACAACTCAACAATTCGATATCTTGGAGCGAGTTTGACAGCTCTCATAACTAGTAATTTTTGTCTTCAGCACGAAATGCAAGACGGACACCCGGAAAGGCCAGAGCGTCTATCGGCCCTGATGGCTCATCTCGATCATTGCGGTTTGTTGCAAGATTTAGATGTTCTCGAACCTCAGGAGGCCACCAATGCTCATCTGAGTCTAGTGCATAAAAATACCTATTTGACTCAATTAGATGAAATAAGCCCTCAAATAGGCCTGGTGAATCTAAATCCAGACATGGCCATAGGCCCGAATTCACTAAAATCAGCTCGACTGTCCGTTGGAGCAGCTCTTCAAGGCGTTGAAATGGTTTTGAGTAACAAAGAGAAACGGGCATTTTGCGCCGTTCGTCCACCCGGGCACCATGCAGAGGAATCCACAGCCATGGGCTTTTGTTTCTATAACGGAATCGCCATAGCTGCCAAACAGGCACTGCAACATAGTGCTATACAGCGGATCGCCATACTAGACTTTGATGTACACCACGGGAACGGAACTGTGGAAGCATTTTTGGATATGCCGGAAGTTCTCGTGTGCTCGAGCTTCCAATATCCACACTATCCATATCGAATGCAGGAAGTTATCCGGCCTAACATCATCAATACGCCTCTACCCGCTATGACAACAGGCCTCGATTTCAGAAAAAATATCGAAGCATCCTGGGGGCCCGCTCTCGAGTCACATCAACCCGATCTTTTTTTAGTCTCCGCTGGTTTCGATGCACATCGTGACGATCCTCTAGGGAATTTGTTATTAGACGAATCAGATTTTGCGTGGATGACTGACTACATCGTGGACTTTGCCAATCGATTTTCTGTGGGCCGTATCGTTTCAGTACTCGAGGGCGGTTACGACTTAAATGCTCTATCGAGATCCGTAGAAAGCCACCTGATTCAACTGGAGAAAAATTAGCAGTGACATTCAACCCCAACAAAAGTTAGGGTTAGAGGGTCTATCAAAGAACAGAATAGCGCACATGGCCGAACCGTTGGACCCAAACCTCACGAACACAACTTTGTATAAAGAACGCCGAAAACGAGCGGATGCGGACAAACCGCCACCCCGCTCCAATCCTCTAGGGGCTATCGCACACGTACGAGCTCCTAAAACAAAGTCTCGTGAGGAGATGGTGGACGCAATTTTGGCACAAGATAACGCTTTGATACCGGGCCTACTTACGAAGAGCTTTTATGAGCCCTTTTCCATCGAAGGACTAGAACTTAAGCTTGAGCCTATTCAACCTAGTATCGGCACCATCATCCATGGAATCGATTTAAACCAAGATTTGTCTAACCCCAAAGTCGTGAATTTCCTTCGTACACTTTGGCTGGATCGAAAAGTAGTTGTTTTTCGAAATCAAGGTCACTTGTCGCAAGCGGATTTAGTCGCCTTTGCCAACTATTTTGGAGAGGTAGGTGCGCCTTTCGGAGAACGTGAACACGTACCTAATTCACCGCACGATCTTAATCAACAGGTCAAGGTGCCGAACATCCCAGACATGTTAGTCATCCCATCAGACGAAATTGTCCCCAACGCAGCTTCCGGGTGGCACGCAGATGCAACCTGGCAAGCTAGACCGCCAATGGGTTCGATTTTAATATGCAGAGAAGCACCACCGATAGGTGGGGATACCTGTTTCTGCGATTGCCATGGAATGTGGGAAGGCTTACCAAAAGAGATAAAAAACAAAGTAGAAAAACTAACAGCGATACACATGGGGACCATCGGGCACCAAATGGATGGAGTCACTCCAGTTGCGACACATCCTGTTGCAAGGACACATCCCGAAACTGGCAAAACAACGCTGTATGTACAACAGGGGTTTGTTCGAGGATTTGCCAAGGAACACCAGATATCGAATGAGGAGGAGAAAGAATTACTTCTCGCTATGAAATTTCAAGAGGGTAAGCCGGAATATACCTGCCGCGTTCGGTGGGAAGTCGGCTCTTTGGCTATATGGGACAATCGCAGCGTACTACACTCAGCAAGTGGTGATTTTTGGCCGCACCGCCGTCTGATGGAACGGCTTACTATTCTTGACCGGAATGTGGAACGCCGAACCCCGTACTACAAACCCTCAAATTACGCCGATTGAGTCAATATTACCTTCTTCCTATGGCACCGTATCAAAAGTAATTTCCGGTAATTTCGGGGTTTCCTGGTCAACAATATCCTGCATGCCATCCCACTCATTCCACATGTTGACTAGTGCTTTTTTTGACCGAACCCATGGATTGTTTCCTTCCTCATAAGACAGCCATTCCCCCATCATGCCGCGATCAGGATGATCAGACACCCCCGTGACAATCTTTCCCGGCTGCCTCTTCTTGTTTCGAATTCGAAAAATCATATTTTTTCTTGATTCCGTTCCGTATTCGTTACGGGTTCCAGTGTGTGGCATTTGAAAAATCGTGATTGCAGCATCCCCTGGCTCCATCAGGATCTGTTTAGGACGAGGCCATGCGATACCGTCCGGAGTAGTTTCTGGGGCTTGACTGTCTAGTGCTATGAGCTTCTTCTGAACAGCATCAGGAAGATAGACGTGCCCCGCACCATTCGGAACGTTGTAGTTAAACCGTGGCCATCCCGGTCCTTCAGGTCCTATACGTCCTCCGTTTTCATATTGCCATCGGTAAAATGCCTCTAATACTCGGTGTCCTCCAGGGACGACCGCAGTTTGACCTACTCCCTCCAATGTCTGATCGTTTAAAGCAACGATAACAAAGGCAGTAAAAGAGCCCACGGACAAGGTCATTTCTGGGTCTTGAAACAATGGATCCGTGTTCGACCCAATCACGTCAGCTGAGCGCCCAATATCGCCTCGAGGTCCAGAAGCGATCATCCGGCTATAGATCTCATCGGGTGTGCCTTCTACTCGCTCCTGCGGCGGGGCCACTGTAAACAAGCCTTCTGCATGCATCCCATGCCCAAAATAAGGTAAGTCTTTTTCCTTGTAGCCCAGGGGCGTATAGAAATCCCTTGGCAGACTTTGTTTGGTCACTCCGACATGACAATGACTCGGGGGATCAAATTGACCCATAACCTCCTGCAGTATCGGGGTGACAGCTGACCTATTTACTAAGTCTGTCAATGCTACTGCCTCTGCTAAACTTTCACCCTTCTTGGCAGACTTAATTCGAGCTCTCGCACTATCAACCAACGACTGCGAAACCACATTTTTCAATACGACATAACCGTCGTGAAATAACGTGAGTCTGTGTTCATTTGTAATTGTATTCAAAATAACCCCCACCTTTTAACTAGTAGATAGTCAACTAGCGACCGCCCAACGAAAGTTTAGCTAAGAGGTCCGCCGCCATCGCAATAAATCCGCTGGCCTGTCACATACGAGTTGGATTCGGAAACAAGATACGTCACAACATTGGCTACATCCTCCGGCTGGCAAACGCGCCCAAAAGGCATCGTCGCATCCAGCTCACGAAGATCCGTCACACCTGCTGTTGCTCTCATCAATCGCCTCCCCATTTCGGTTTCTACCAACCCCGGTGCCACGATATTTACTCTTATGCCATGACCCCTCTCTTCCTTCGATAGGGTCATTGCCAGCGCTTCCTGAGCAGTTTTAGCCATATTGTAGGGTGCGCCATTCGCGCCCAGTCCCTTCGTGGCCGAACTCGATATCATCACGATATCTCCCCGTTCAAGTTTTCGCATATTTGGAAGCACCAGTTTTGACAGGAAATGCGAGCCCATCGCGTGGGTGGATATCACTCTGATCAATTCTGCCGGTTCTGTGTCGGCAACAGACAATCCCCGACTCGCTACACCCGCATTGTTTACCAAAATACCAACAGGCCCAAGGTCGGCTTCTACCGCCTGAACCATCTGTTGAACCTCTTCATAATCATCGACACTTGCCGCATAAGGACGGGCTTTACCCCCTACAGCCTCGATCATTTTTACCGTCTCCTCGGCCGCGTCACTGTCCCTGCGAAAGTTAACGGCCACCGTCGCTCCGTTTTCTGCAAGTGCAATGGAAATTGCCTTACCTATACCTCTCCCGCCTCCGGTAACAAGGGCTATTCTGCCTTCGATTGACATATTCTTACTCTCCCTTAAAGATAGCTTCGCGTTTTTCTAAAAACGCCGCCACCCCTTCTGCATTATCTTTAGTTTGGCCCGCTTGATTTTGTAGCTGGGCTTCCAATTCCAATTGTTGCTCGTAACTGTTACTCCATGTTGACCAGTATGCTTTGCGCATAAGCGCCAAGGAACGAGGGCCATTAGATAACTTACGAGCCACTTCTAAGGCTCCCACCATCAGCTGATCGTTGTCTTCAAACACACGGTTGACAATACCCCATTCGCACGCTTTTTCGGCATAAAGACGCTCCGCTAGAAGCGATAGTTCCACTGCCCGGCCCCACCCGATGATACGTGGCAGCATGAACGTAGCACCACCATCTGGGACCAAACCTATGCGTGCAAATGCCTGGAGAAAAAACGCGTCCTTTGAAGCAC
>MDTE01069417.1_pt1 | contig 12154 bp, 7 predicted proteins | sample 811231 | NCBI WGS metagenome assembly MDTE01 (sample SAMN05326651, study PRJNA326480) | marine metagenome | isolation source: seawater | place: Indian Ocean: Red Sea | collected 2010
CATTGTCTCACCTTTTTCAACGGAGACATTCATGCGTCCGCCGCCTTTGTAACCATAAATTAGCTGCATTTTGGTTCCAAGAACAGCATTTACGAGACGCGGAAAAATTGAACCTGAGGACGCAAAGCCGCTTGTCGCGATCGTGGTTGGTCTGGTCTTCAATTCCTGCCAATTTTTGATGTTATGGGTATGCCAGAAGAAAACGCCGGCAGCACGGGCTGCGGGAGCACCAAGCCAATTAAACTTACGTGCATCAAAACGCACTTTTCTAACCATCGGTGTTGTGATTACACCAGGTGCTGCCATCGCAATGAAGCTTCCATCCTTAGGCGCTACATTCATCATGTATGCAGCTGACTTAGCTCCACCGCCGCCAGGCATATTTTGAATTACGGTCTTCGGATTTCCGGGAATATATCTCGCAATATTTCTTTGCACCAGTTGGCAGTAAACGTGATATGTACCACCAGAACCCGAAGGTACCTGCACGGTAATTTGCTTACCAGAAAAATAGTCGGCAGCAACAGTAGGCGAGCCTATAAGCGCAAGTGCTGCTGTTGCCGCTAAGGTTAATTTAAAAGTTTTAGTCACTATCAGTTCTCCCTGATTTTGAAATAAAATAAAATAAAAAAACAAAGACATTAGACCATTTATACTAAAGTCTTATAAAAATGCTAGCATTTAATGATTAGCACGTCGAATCGAATATTTACTGTAATAAAAAAAAATCTAAAAAGCAGCGAGTATTTGAAAATTGTTTCTTTATTTTATTGCTTATTTTGATCAAGCAAAAATTCAGCAATAATAAAACTTCTAAAAATTAATAACTAGTTAAGGTCAAACGGAATCTGGGTTGGCCCATTGTAAGAGGTCACGTTGCCGTTTTCTGCATTGTATCTAAATTGTTTAAATGTTCCCGATCTTTGGCTCCGCACTATAAAACCAATAGTTCGATGATTCCCGTTCGATTCTTGATGGATCTCCCATGGAGCAACGACATCGATATATCCCGGGACTACCTCAAAATCCCCACTTGGTTCTAAAACAGCGGGCCCATTTTCTTTTTGATTTTTATCTAGCCTTCGGAAACGCCTGATTTGCTCTCCTCCATCAAGAACACCATAGAGCGTCCAACTAGGTCCATGGTCATGAATATTTGTGATTGACTTTGGAGCTTTTACAAGAGCATTCAACACAAACCCATAATCTGGATCTTCGTAAAATAGTAAATTGGAAGGTGGAGCGTTACCCATTTTTGTATCTGGCCATACCTTGGATTGATTAATTAAACTATTTTCCGACAATAATGATTTTAAATCTCTCGCTACGAGAGGCCATAACTTCTCGCTTGAAATACCCTCCATGAAATAAGACCGAACAGTATCTACGAATTCCTTCACGGGGCCGGGCGGTAATTTTTTTGCCATGTCTAATTCTTTTGAAAATTTTCTAAGATTGATTCTCTTTGAGATTTTATATTTTAGTCAACTGTATTGAAATAGATATGTTGTTGTTTTTGAATAAAAATTATTAAATTAGAATGAAATAGGTGTAATCCTGTTTTCCTAAATTTAGCTTTCCATCAGTTCTGCCATCCTTCCCTTTCAGGTCATTATTGTGGGCTTTGTACACTTGCTTTTCTTTCATAAGACACGTAAAAACAACCCGATTTGTAGAATACCCTAAGGGGTCTCTTAACGTACGCAATTCATATATCCAATTTGATATTTAGAGGATCAAGCAGGAGAAACAAATGGCCACTGCCAGAGAAGAAATTCAACCAGCACCCGTAACTGATGCACTTCGTGACCTAAGGAGCACCATCGACTTCCTTAAACAAGAGGGAGATATCATAGAGACCGATACAGAGGTGGACCCTGATTTGGAAATAACAGGGGTGCAGAAACATCTTGATGGCAGCTGTCCACTTTTGTTTAACAATGTAAAGGGAAAGCCAAATCACCGCGCGGTGACTAACCTTTTTGCAGATCATGGTGTTATGTGCAAATTATTTGGCGTCAAAGATATGCGAGAAATGACGCTTGCAATCGCTAACGCGATCCGAAATCCCTTGCCACCCGTTATTGTAGACTCAAAAAATGCACCGAGCCATGAAGAGGTCATTTTAAACCCCACCGAAGTTAATGATTATATGATGCCGATCCGGCACACGACATACGAGTCTGAACTTACCGTTGGTTCTGGCCAACGTTTGTTTGCTGGCGAATATTTCGAAGGCGGCACCGATATGGCATATAATCGTATGAATTTCAGGTGGGGGAATGTTGGTACATTCCAAATTTCACCTGGTTCGCATGGCTGGCAGGTAATGGCCAAGCACTATCGTGATGATGAACCCATACCTCTAACAATGAACTTCGGCATACCTTATGGCCCCAATCTTTTAGCTGGGGCAGGGTTTGATTATGTAATTTTGCCCACAGGATGCGACGAATTAGGAGTTGCCGGGCGATTGATAGGTGAGCCTGTCAGGATGGTGGAAGCCAAAACCATTCCTGGTGCTTACGCATTAGCTGATGCAGAAATTACCCTTGAGGGTTATTTGCATCCTCGTGATCGTCGATACGAAACAGCTGAATCGGAGGAAGCTGGGGTTCAGGGGCGTTTTCATTTTCATCCCGAGTGGGCAGGCTATATGGGAAAAGCATATAAGGCACCCACATTTCACGTAACCGCTGTTACGATGCGTCCCAAAGAGTCTAAACCTATAATTTTTCCTCTCGGTGTTCATACAATGGATTGCCAAAATATCGATACTACGGTTCGTGAGGCAGCCATGTTTGAGCTCTGCGAGCGAATGCAGCCGGGCATAATTCAAGATTGTAATATTCCCTATCCAATGACGGATTGGGGTGGAGCGATAATTCAGGTCAAAAAGCGCAGCCAGATAGATGAAGGTTGGCAACGTAATTTTCTTTCAGCAATCCTTAGTTGTTCGCAGGGTTCTCGTTTAGTAATCGCAATGTCTGAAGACACAGATATATATGATATGGATGATGTTATTTGGAATCTGACAACGCGCGTCAATCCTCAAACTGATATTCTTAACCCAATCCCGGGTGGCCGCGGCCAGACCTTTATGCCGGCTGAGCGTATGACAGCGGGGGAGCGTGAGTGGACGGCTTCAAATACACAGTTCGAAGGTGGTATGGGTATTGATGCGACAGTTCCTTATGGTTATGAAAGCGATTTTCTTCGTCCTGTCTATCCGGTAGACCAGGTCTTTCCTGATAAATTTTTCTCTGATGAACAAATAAAGCATGCTAAATCTTACATGACTAATAAGGGTTGGGTGCACTCGCTAGCGCGTACAGGGAGATAGCTGGTAATTGTTGTTCTCTTAATGAAGGGCGGCCATTGCAGCCGCCCTTTTGTTTGTTGCCGCTGTCGACAAAAATACTAGGGTTAGCATTGATAAAAATCGATGATCTTTTTTATTGGCATTGGTAATCAAATGTTGAATTGGGAGGTGGGATGTACTTAAAAAATGCTTGGTATGTCGCGGGTTGGGAGCATCATCTCGATGATGGGCTTTTGGCTCGGACCATATGTGAAGAACCTATAGTATTTTTTAGGGGAAAAAATGGCGAGGTTGGAGCACTAGAGGATCGATGTTGCCATCGCAGTGCACCCTTGTCTGTCGGGAGACTTATGGGTGATGAAATAGAATGTGGATATCACGGGCTTCGTTTTGATAGAGAAGGAAAGTGTACAAAAATTCCTACTCAGAAAATGGTTCCGCCGGATGCCTGTATTAGGTCTTATCCCGTGGTAATTAAGAATCGGTGGATCTGGATCTGGATGGGTATTCAGGAACAAGCTGATGAGGCGTTAATTCCAGACTATTATTTTCTCGATAGTGATGAATGGGCAAATATAGACGATTATTTTTACGTAAAGTGTAACTACCAGTCTTATATTGATATTCAATTAGACCAAACTCATTCCCCATACGTGCATCCTAAAACCTTAGGTAATTCAGCCAAATTGCGTGTCAGGCCGACCGTAGTCCGTGAGGATCGTACTCTTAGATGTGAACGTCTATTTCCAAATGATGAACCTCCCCCATTATGGGCAAAAGCAGCAAACATTAAGGGGAAGGGTGACAGCTGGAATCGATGGGTTTACACGCCGCCTGCCACAATCATGTTTGATGTAGGCGCGGCGCAGGCTGGTACTGGCGCTTTAGAAGGTAATCGAGAACACGGCATTACCGTTCACAACGCTCATGCTATTACCCCAGAAACGATGAAGACCACTCATCACTTTTGGTCAAATGCTCGCGATTTCGGTCTTGATGATACCTCTGTGCAAAAAGAGCTGGGCATAATCAGAGAGGTATTTAGGGAAGATGTGGCGATTTGTGAAGCACAACAAATCAGAATTAATCAATTTCCCGATGCCCAACACATTGACGTTGCTATGGACCACCCCACTATACAGGCACGAAAATTACTTTCGAAACTAATCCAAAATGAACATTGAAAAAAAGTTAAAACGATAGAGCAGAGTTTAGGCTCTTTTTAATTTTTGGCCATATTTTGGCGTGTCCACATAGAAGTAAGCATTTTTCGGTCAAGTTTACCCCGCTGATTCTTCGGCAGCCTTTCAACAAAAATTACTTGTTTAGGCGTTTTGAATGGCGCTAAAAATTTTCGGCAATGTGAAATGACGTTTTCTGTGCTAAGGTCTGCGGTTTCTCGAGGGATTACGTAACAAACGACCTCCTCACCATAAATCTTGTTTGGAATCCCGCAGGCAGCAGCATCTAAAATATCTGGATGTTGTGACAAGATATCATCGATCTCTATTGGGGAAATGTTTACTCCACCTCGAATAATTAAGTCCTTTAGGCGTCCTACCACAGTGAGGTGTCCGTCTTCATCAATTTTTCCAATGTCACCCGTTTGGTGTTCTAAGGGCAATCGTTCTACTCGACCGTCGGGGTGCAGATAACCCCAGCTTTTCTGGGGACCAGATACAACAATTTGACCAGGCGTTCCCTCAGATACCTCATTCCCGTTTTTGTCGAGAAGACGAATAGTTTGGTACTTAAGAGGAAATCCTATAGTGCCAATTTTGCGGTCAGGGCCTAAGTGGCTGCACATTAATCCTCCCTCTGAACAACCTGCCGATTGGCTGATAATAATACCGTACCTTTCTTCAAATTTGCGCCAGTTTTCAGGAAGCATTGGAGCGGAAGATGTCATAATAAACTGGAGATGGGGGAGTTCTTTGGCGTTTATGTTAATTGGTTTATTAAGAAACATATTTAGGATAGTGGGTACAGCAACTCCCATCGTAGCTTTATATTTATTTATCCAATCAAAGTAACGGGTACGCGAAAACTTTTTTGCCATGTAGACGGTTGCACCGCGTGCTAAAGGTCCCCCTAGGCTCATATTCTGTGATGAAAGCCAAGTATAAGAACGACAGTCAACGATGCGGCTCTTGTTGTTTAATTTAACGCATTCCGCAGTGGCGTCGTAATTGGGCCAAACAGCAGAATGTGTTTGCATAACGCCCTTTGGTTTGGCTTCAGTACCAGATGTATAAAATATGACCGCGATATCGTCGGCTGAGCATACTTCGTCAATGTCTTGTTGGTCGTCGAAGTCTGATATAGCTCTAAAAAATCCTGATGACGTACCGTTGGATTGCCAATTGCCAAGCGGTATCCATTCGGCAGCCATATTTGGGTTTTTTAATTTTTCTAGCTCAAGGCCCTCCTGCACCAAAACAAGTGACGGGTTTACCGCGCCGAGAATTTCACGGATGTGTGATCTATTCATTTCTACATTGGCTGTTGCAATAGTGCCTCCAGCGCGTTGAACGCCAAGGAAAACCGAAATAAATTCTATAGAGTTTTCCGAAAGCATTAAGATTCGATCATTAGCCTTAAGCCCGCGCGCAGCCAAAAAAGCCGCTATTTGATTGCCTAAGCGAAAAAGGTTTTCATAGCTTAGTTCTTTTTCTTCTTGGTCAATCGACACCATGTACGGCTTGCTGCCATATGTCTTTGCTTGTTCGGTAATAATACTCCTGACCGATTTATATACTGGCTTCTGGGATTTTTGCATAAAAACAGTTTATCACCTTAAAAGGAAGGCATACAAATCGCTACGGAGATTTTGTGGAATTATTTCCGGCCGAACTCTTCCAGCCATTGCTTTTTCAGTAATAGTCGATTCATTTTACCGCGCTCTGTTTTTGGCAACTTGTCAAATATGATAACCTGTTTTGGCATTCGAAATTTTGGCAGTTTTTTTTCACAGTGCTGTAACACGTCCTCCGGTGTTAAATTCTGTCCAGGTTTGGATTAAACATAGCAAATCACTTCTTCACCGTAGATTGGGTCTGGTACCCCGATGGTTGCTACCTCACCGAGCATCGGAATTTGAAGTAATACATTGTCAATTTCAGCCGGGGAAATATTAACCCCTCCACGAATGATAAGGTCCTTCACTCTACCGGTAACCGTTATGGTCCCATCTTCATTCATTAGCCCAAGGTCGCCAGTTCGAAGTCTATTCTGCGCGTGAATCTTTTCTTCGCCAAACTCATCAATATATCGGTAATGGTTGGTTGCGAAGCCTCCTAATTCTATTTCGCCGACTTCGCCCTTGGAAACCTCATTTCCATCTGTATCAACCAGAGAGAGTTTATGGTAGGCTAATGGTTTTCCGACGGTACCAAACGTTCGGGTACGCTCGTTAGAAACAGCTATCCAGCCGGCTTCACTGCAACCATAACCTTGCGCGACCGGAATGCCGTAATGCTCCTCAAATTGTTTCCATGTTTCTGGCATCAGTGGTGCCGATGATGATGTCATAAAACGGAGATGTGGAATGTCCTTTTGATGTATCTCTATCGGCCGGTTTAAAAACATGGCAAGCCCCGTGGGATTGCATACCCCAATGGTCACCTTATATTTTTTTACCCATTCAAAATAGCGGCTTTGAGAGAATTTTTCAGCTAATATAATTGTGGCCCCTTTTGATAGAGGCGCTAATCCACTGAGAACTTGTGCGGAGATCCAATTGAATGCTCGGAATTCTAAAATCCTATCATTTTTATTTAAACCGAGGTGTTCAGCAGTAGGGTGAGTATTTTCTATTAATTCGCGAAAGGTAACAATACAGCCCTTAGGAGCGGAAGCAGTACCAGATGTGTAATAAATAGAGGCGTCATCCTCCCAGCGACTCACCGGCTCGACTGATTTATCAGAAAATTTTTCGAGTTCTTTATAAAAACCACTGTTATGCCCATTTTGGTTCCATGTACCGAGTTTTAGCCATTCTCCATTCGTTTTTGTTTTGAGGTTTTCGGAATCTATTCTTTGTTCCGTTTGGTCAAAAAGTACCAATTTAGGATTGAGAGCCTTGAGAATTTGTTCAAAATAAACGGCGTTCATTTCAACGTGGATAGTGCAAACGGTTGCTCCATAAGCCATGCCACCAATGTAAACACAAAGGTGCTGTATAGAATTATTTGAAAGCATTGCTATACGGTCATTGGCATTAATATTTCTTGATTTTAGAAAATTGGCCATACGATCGCAGACAGTTTTGAACTGACCGAATGTAATAGAAATATTATGATCCACACTTTTTATGAAAACCTTGTCAGGGTGGTCATGAGCATTTTTCGTGATCCAGTCACGAAGAGTAGTTTCCGGGCGTCCCCTATTTTCTTTTGATTTTTTGGTGCTGGGAGTGTGTGAGTTCATTGTTCTATGACCAAACAAACGATAAATATTGGGAGTCTGCACCTTATTGCTACCGTCGTTGACGGTGCTAAATCTGTTGATATATACATACGTTAATGGTCGATATTTGGCAATCTAAGTTTTTAATTTATGGAAAAACTTGGTTGAAGCCTTATATAATTGTAATAGAGAACTGACGTTTTAAGAACCCGTTATCGGGGGTGTTTCTACCACTCGGGATATTAAAATTAGGACTGTAGGTTTAAAAAGGAAAAAAATATGGAGCTAAAAAAAGCCTCCGAGAAACCCGAAGCGGTCTTGGAAGGAAATGAAGAACCCTTAGTCCAATTTGGCACTTGTCCCGATGAATATAAACACTGGAAACTAACGATAAAGGGTAATGTTGCTCATCTTTCGATGGCTGTAGATGAGGCTGCCACATTGAAACCGGGCTACGAATTAAAGCTTAACTCCTATGACTTGGGTGTTGATATCGAGCTTTATGATGCTGTTCAACGTTTACGGTTTGAGCATCCACAGGTTGGTTGTGTAGTGATCTGCTCAGATCACCCAGCCGTATTTTGTGCAGGAGCTAATATAAAGATGCTGGGACTGTCCTCTCATGATCATAAAGTTAACTTTTGTAAATTCACAAATGAGACTAGGAATGGAATTGAAGACGCTACAGAATTTTCCGGGCAAAAATATATATGTGCAATAAATGGAACAGCAGCCGGAGGAGGTTATGAACTTGCACTATCAACAGACTACATCATGTTGATTGATGATGGCACCTCAACTGTTTCATTGCCAGAGCTGCCCCTACTAGCGGTGCTTCCTGGCACTGGTGGACTTACCAGGTTAGTCGACAAGCGTAAAGTTAGACATGATCGTTCTGATGTATTTTGCACGACCACAGAAGGTATGAGAGGACAACGAGCAGTAGATTGGAACCTCATTGACGAGATTGTGCCTCGGTCTAAGTTTGAGGAAACAGTGGAAGAGAGGGCGTCTAAATTTGCTGATGGCTCGGGTCGCCCAAAAGATCGGAAGGGCGTTGAATTTAAACCCCTTGCTCGAGAAGATAACGGTAATTCGGTCAATTATAACAATTTAACGCTGCAATTTGACAGGGAGCAGGGTGTTGTTTCAATTCTTATCAAGGGTCCATCATCTGATCCACCTGCTGACTTAGGTGAAGTTGAAAAATTGGGGGATGATTTTTGGCCACTGGCTTTAGCTCGTGAATTGGACGCAGCGATACTTCATCTTCGGCTTAACGAAAACAAAATCGGAACTTGGGTTTTTCGTACAGAGGGTGTTAGCGACCGTGTAGGGGCCTACGATAATTTTTTAGAACTTAATCAAGGTGATTGGTTGATAAAGGAAATTATACTTTATCTGAAACGAACGTTGAAACGTGTTGACGTTTCTGCAAGAAGCTTAATCACATTAATCGAGCCCGGAAGTTGTTTTACTGGTACCCTTTTAGAATTAGCATTGATTGCAGATCGGTCTTATATGTTGGAAGGGCAAATGGAGAATAGTAATTTGCCTGCTCCAAAAATCTGCCTTACCGGTATGAATTTAGGGGCATACCCAATGTCAAATAACATGACCCGTTTGGAGACCCGTTTGATTGGTGAACCAGACAAAGTTAGAAATGCGCGAAACCTGAAAGGTAAGTTACTTGAAGCCGTAGATGCAGATGAAGCAGGGCTAGTGACTTTTACCCCGGACGATATAGACTGGGAAGATGAAATACGCTTGGCAATAGAAGAAAGAGCTAGTTTCTCACCGGATGGTTTAACCGGACTTGAAGCTAATCTTCGTTTTGCTGGGCCGGAGACCATTGAAACAAAAATCTTTGGGAGACTTAGTGCTTGGCAAAACTGGATTTTTCAAAGGCCGAATGCGGCTGGTCCTGAGGGAGCACTTAAACTTTATGGTACAGGGCAACGTAGTGAATTTGACAAAAAGAGAGTGTAGGAATGTCTGTCGACCTTAATGCCAAAATACCGAATAATGTAGGTCTAGCTGAAGACCGTCGATTACAGCGAGCTCTTGAAAGCTGGCAACCTAGCTTCATTAACTGGTGGAAGGAACTTGGCCCGGAAGGTACCCAAAATTATGATGTCTACCTCCGTACTGCCGTAAGTGTGGAGGCGGAAGGCTGGGCCAATTTTGGTTATGTGAAAATGCCAGAGTACCGTTGGGGGATTTTTTTAGCGCCACCGGTAGACGGTCGCACCATTCCATTCGGAGAGCATAAAGGGCAACCTGTTTGGAATGATGTCCCGGGCGAGTACAGAGCGGCACTCCGTAGGTTGATTGTCACACAAGGAGATACCGAGCCCGCTTCGGTGGAACAGCAAAGACTTTTAGGTTTGACTGCCCCGTCTCTATATGATTTGCGCAACTTGTTCCAAGTTAATTGTGAAGAGGGTCGTCATCTTTGGGCTATGGTCTACTTGTTACATGCATATTTTGGCCGCGACGGTCGTGAAGAAGCCGAAATGATGCTGCAGCGACACTCCAGCGATATAGACAAGCCCCGCATTCTTGGAGCATTCAACGAAGAAACACCTGATTGGTTGTCTTATTTTATGTTCACATTTTTCACCGACAGAGATGGTAAATTCCAGCTGTCCTCGCTAGCAGAATCAGGTTTTGATCCTTTAGCTCGAACATGTCAGTTTATGTTGACAGAGGAGGCTCATCACATGTTTATCGGTACAACTGGTGTTATGCGAGTTGTTACACGCACCTGCGAAGTGATGAATGAGCTTAAGACTGATGACCCTGAAAAAATTAGGGCTGCAGGTGCTATAGACTTACCGACACTGCAAAAATATCTCAATTTTCATTACAGCGTATCACTGGACCTTTTCGGTCAAGAAATATCAACTAACGCTGCAAATTATTATACAGCAGGGCTGAAAGCTAGATTTGAAGAGTCAAACATTGACGATGATCATGTATTAAAGGATGGATCAGAAAAAGTGACGATGTTTGAGAACGGAGTCATAAAAGAGGTTGAGACCAACGCCCTGTTGGCGGTCAACGAGCGATTACGAGACGATTACGTTACTGATTGCCAAATCGGAGTTTCTCGTTGGAACAAAACAATTAAAAGGCATAAAATAAATTTTCAGCTAACGTTGCCGCATCGTGGGTTTCATAGAGCAATCGGTACTTTCGCAGGCTCAAATATAGCTCCTGACGGCGCTGTCATTACAAAAGAGCAATGGAATAAACAAATAGATAAATGGTTGCCCTCAAAAGGAGATAGAGACTTTGTCATTTCTCTTCAAAGGTCTTGCATAGAACCCGGCAAAATAGCTAGCTGGGTAGCTCCGCCAGGGCGCGGGATAGATGGTCACTCTTTCGATTATCAGTACGTGAGGTTTAATTAAACATTTTAATAAAAATGTTCTGGAGCTTGAAGGAAACTAGCAAACAATATTATTAAATTCCGCCAATTTGGTCGCTGTTTCTTCCATAAAGCCATTCAATGCCGGCATAGGGGTTGCCGTTTTTTTTTCCTCCGATAATTAGGTTACGTAGCTCGCGTGTGACACCTTCAGCGTGGTATATATCACCGTAGTATCTAGCGGTTAGTTGCACGCGACCCGTCCTTAAGTAACGTCTCCTTGGATACTCGGCGAAAGCAGCCTCTATTTTTCCATCATGTTTTTCTAATAAGTCTACAAGACATACGGCATCTTCCATAGCCATTCCAGCTCCAGCGGCAAGGTATTGCAGCATTGGGTGGGCCGCGTCGCCGATGAGTGTAACGCGACCATCAGTCCATTCCTTGGCAGGACTACGGTCACATAATACCCACATTTTCCATACATTAATTTTTTTAAGAAGAGCTTGTACTTCTGGTTGGACACCTTTGAAATGTTCATATAATTCAGCCGGATCGCCAAATTCATTCCATCCTTCGACATACTTTTTACTATGAAATACCGCTACAATATTAAATAGTTCACCACGCCGGAGTTTATAGTGAACTAGATGATTGCGAGGGCCAGCCCAAAGAACGACATCTTCCATCCATTTATCGAGAGCTGCGGGCACCTCATTTACAGGTAGAACGGCGCGATAGGCTATGTGACCAGAAACAATTGGGTCGCCATCCCCAATGATCTCGCCGCGAATTTTAGACCAAAGGCCATCAGCTCCTATTAGGCCTGAGCCTTCAAAAGTTTGTCCGTTTTCTGTATCAACGGCGATACCGGTATTTGTAGGAGTAAAATTAGAAACAGCGACACCGGTTCGTAGGTCTATTTCATTCATTTTCATACAAGCCTTCAGGAGTACGGCATGCAGGTCTGCCCGATGGATGACAGCATATGGTTTGCCAAAATAGGTCTCAAGTTTTGCACCTAAGGGCATTTTCAATATTTCTTCACCGGA